>CDYX01037394.1_pt1 | contig 10376 bp, 6 predicted proteins | sample 554871 | NCBI WGS metagenome assembly CDYX01 (sample SAMEA3182061, study PRJEB8094) | gut metagenome | biome: human; feature: gut; material: Stool; isolation source: human stools | place: Canada | collected 2013-01-14 | reverse complement strand
TAGCAGTGGAAGAGGTAGTAGTAGATGTTACCCTCCTCGTCGGTATACCCCAGGTCGATCGCTTTCTTGAGGTACTCGGCACCCTGTCCGAACGACGAGGGGTGCGCCGAACCGTCCACTGTGCGCAGGTAACCGGCATAGTAGAGCAGCGCGGGATCTGCGGCTGCGCCGTAAGCGGGGCTCGACTGTGCCCGGAAAGCCGTGGCATAGGCATCGGCGGCGGCAACGTACTCGCCCGTGTCGATACCCGTGTTACCAACCTGCGAACAGAAATCGCTGATCTGCTGCAACCCGTCCTTCGCCTTCGCAGCGCTCTTGGGGTCGATCTCGTAAGCCTTGTTGTAAGCCTCGATGGCCATGGCGGGAGCCTCTTTCAGCACCCAGTCGGTCTGCGTCCAGGTAACGACCTTGCCGTCCTTGATGTAGGCGATGAAATAGGGGTACTCCCACGCTTCGTAGGGAACGTTGAGAAGCGTCACCTGCTTGGTGGCCGAAGGTTCGCCCACGGCCAGCTTCAGCATCGCGGCGTCCATGTTGACGAAGAGGCTCTTCGTCGGTTCCACGGCAGCCTCGTACAATGCTTTGCCACGGTTGATCCACGTGGAGGCCTTGGCGTTCTTCTTCGCATCGGCGATGTCGGCGTCGCTCTTCTCGATCTTGGTGAGGAGCCCGCTCTTGTTGACTTTCTGCGCCTGCACGGCAGGGATAGCCACGAGCAGCGCCGCGAAAGCCGTCAAAAATGTTTTCTTCATAACAAAATTTAATTTAAAGTTTTCAAATTCATTTCATCTATTCCTCGGCCGGCTGTCCTGCTTCGGGCGTTGCGCCCCCGTTTTCAGCAGCCTCCGCGGACTGTACTTCTTCTTCATCGCCGGCAGCAGGCACAGCCATCACCGAGGCAATGGCATCGCCGTCGCGCAGGTTGATGATACGCACGCCCTGCGTGGCACGACCCGCCAGGCGGATCTGCGACACGGCCGTACGTATGGTAAGTCCCGAACGGTTGATAATCATCAGGTCGTTGTCGTCCGTAACGGCCTGTATGGAGATAAGTTTACCGGTTTTCTCCGTCACGTTGATCGTCTTCACACCCTTACCGCCGCGGTTGGTGATGCGGTATTCGTCGAGGTCGGTACGCTTGCCGTAACCGTTTTCGCTCAGCACCAGCACGTCCTGCGTCGAATCGGGTTCCACACAGATCATGCCGACCACCTCGTCGGACTCCTCGATCGAGATGCCGCGCACACCGGCGCCGACACGCCCGATCGGGCGCACCGTCGACTCGTTGAAGCGGATGGCCTTGCCTTCGCGGGCCGCAATCATCACTTCGGCGTTGCCGCTGGTGAGCTTGGCCTCGATCAGCTGGTCGCCCTCGCGGATGACGATGGCGTTCACGCCGTTCTGGCGCGGGCGCGAGTAGGCTTCGAGCTTCGTCTTCTTGATCGTACCGTCCTTGGTACACATGATGATGAAGTTGTTGTTCACATACTCGGCGTCGTTCAGGCGCTTGACGTTGATATAGGCGCGAACCTTGTCGTCGGGTTCGATCTGGATGACGTTCTGGATGGCGCGTCCCTTCGAGGAGCGTGCGCCCTCGGGGATCTCGTAGACCTTGAGCCAGTAGCAGCGCCCCTTCTCGGTGAAGAAGAGCATCGTATTGTGCATCGAAGCCACGTAGATATGCTCGATGAAGTCCTCGTCACGCGTAGCACTGCCCTTGGCGCCGACGCCGCCGCGGTTCTGCGTGCGGTATTCGGCCAGCGGGGTGCGCTTGATGTAGCCCATGTGCGAGATGGTGATGACCATGTCGTCGTCGGCATAGAAATCCTCGGGGTTGAACTCCTCGGAGGCATAGACGATCTCCGAACGGCGCTCGTCGCCGTATTTTTCCTTGATTTCGAGCAGTTCGTCCTTGACGATCTGCATCTGCATGCCGACATTCTCCAGCACGTCCTTCAGGTGGGCGATCAGCTTGGTAAGATCGTCGCGCTCGGCGGTCAGTTTGCCGTACTCCAGCCCCGTCAGGGCGCGCAGGCGCATCTCGATGATGGCCGAAGCCTGGATGTCGCTCAGCTCGAAACGCTCGATCATGGCCTGCTTGGCCAGGTCGGGGGTCTGCGACGAACGGATGATGTGCACGATCTCGTCGATGTTGTCCTGTGCGATCAAGAGACCCAGCACGATATGTAGGCGCTCCTCGGCCTTGCGCAGGTCGTAACGCGTGCGGCGCACCACCACGTCGTGGCGGTGGTTGACGAAGTGCATGACCAGATCGCGCATCGGCAGCAGCTGCGGACGGCCGTTCACCAGCGCGATATTGTTCACCGCAAACGAGGTTTGCAGCGGCGTATTCTTATAAAGGGTGTTGAGCACGACGCTCGCCACGGCGTCGTGTTTGAGGATGATGATGATCCGCAGGCCGTCACGGTCGGACTCGTCGTTGATGTAGGAAATGCCGTCGATCTTCTTCTCGTTGATCATGTCGGCGATCTTCTTAATCATCTCGGCCTTGTTGATCATGTAGGGGATTTCGGTGATGACGATGCACTCACGGCCGCTGGGGGTATGCTCGATGTCGGTCTTGGCACGCATCATGACGCGGCCGCGGCCCGTAAGCATGGCCTCCCGGACACCCTCGTAGCCGTAGATAATACCGCCCGTGGGGAAATCGGGGCCCTTGATGAAATGCAGCATCTCCTCGCCCGTGATCTCGGGGTTGTCGATATAGGCGCAGCAAGCGTCGACCACCTCGCTGAGGTTGTGCGGGGCCATGTTGGTGGCCATACCGACGGCGATACCGCTGGCGCCATTGACGATCAGCAGCGGGATCTTGGTGGGCAGCACCGTGGGTTCGGGGATCGTATCGTCGAAGTTGAGCGTCCAGTCGACGGTCTCCTTGTCGATGTCGGCCATCACCTCGTCGGTGATCTTCTTCATGCGGGCCTCGGTGTAACGCATGGCGGCCGGCGAGTCGCCGTCCATCGAACCGAAGTTACCCTGGCCGTCGACCAGCGGGTAGCGCATCGACCACTCCTGTGCCAGACGCACCATCGCGTCGTAGACCGACGAGTCGCCGTGGGGGTGGAACTTACCGAGCACGTCGCCGACGATACGCGCCGACTTACGGGTCGGTTTGTCGGAGTAGAGGTTGAGCTCCGCGCTCATATCGTAGAGGATACGGCGGTGCACGGGCTTCATGCCGTCGCGCACGTCGGGAAGCGCACGCGACACGATGACCGACATCGAATAGTCGATGTACGCCGACTTCATCTGCTCTTCGATATTGATAGGAATGATACGTCCTGTCAAACCTGCATTCTTTTCTTCTTCAGTTAGCATCTTATCTCTTTAAAATTACAGTCTTTTAACGAACAAAAATACGATTTATTTCCGATCTGAGCAACTTTAAGCCGATAAATATCGCCTCCGCGCGGAAGATTTCCGGGACGACGCCCCGTTTTTGCCCCTTTTCCGGCGATCTGACGGCCTCAAAAAAAATTCCCGGCAGACTGACGGCATCCGCTTGCGCGTTCCGGATCGTTTCACTACCTTTGCGGCCTCTATTTCCCGAACATGGCACAGATAAACACACCCAAGGAAGTACTCGCGCTGGCTCAGAAGTCGGCAACGGGCAAAATGCAACTCCCGGCGGGCAAGACCCTCCTGCTGGCATTCCTGGCCGGCGCATACATCGCCATGGGCGGACTCTTCTCGCTGATGGCGGGGTTCGGGTTCCCCGGGGTGGCCGAAGCGCCCGGGTTGCAGCGCCTGCTCTCGGGGCTGGTATTCCCGCTGGGGCTCATCCTGGTGGTATTCGCCGGGGCGGAGCTCTTCACGGGCAACAACGCCGTGCTCGTACCCGGGGCGCTGGGCCGCAGGTACGGATGGGGCAAGGTGCTGCGCAACTGGGGGCTGGTATACGCGGGGAATTTCATCGGGGCGGCCTTCTTCGCCTATTTCCTGGTGGTGCTGCCCGGCGTACTCTCGTCGGAGCTGTGGCGCGAAGCGGCCTGCAACGTGGCGCAGGCCAAGGTCTCGATGCCGTGGCTGACGGTATTCCTGCGCGGCGTGGGCGCCAACTGGCTGGTATGCCTCGCGGTATGGCTCGGGCTGAGTACCGACGACGCGGCAGGCCGTATGATGGGGTTGTTTTTCCCGGTCATGTGCTTCGTGGTGATCGGCTACGAGCACTGCATCGCCAACATGTTCTTCATCCCGCTGGGGATGATGCTGGGCGCCCCGGTGACGGCGGCGGACATGGTCGCCGCAAACCTGGTTCCCGCCACGCTCGGGAACATCGCGGGCGGCGGCATCTTCGTCGGCGGGCTCTACTGGTACCTCAACCGGAAATAGGGGTCAATCCGCCAGCCTGAGCCACAACCGCCCGTGGCGGAAATCGAAGACCACCCGGAATGCGGAGAAGAATTTTACGCCGAGGAAACCGTCGCCGGGGAGTTTCATCGGTTTGTCAAGCACCACGACAGGCAGCCCGCCGAAGGAGTAACACCCCATGAAAGTGGCGACGGCGGGCATCAGCACCCGCAGGGTCATCCCGCCCGGCGTATGGCCTTCCACCAGATCGACAGGGGCGCGTGACACGAATTTTCCGACCTCAGGTTTGAACGCAAAGAGTGCCAGCAGGTTGGCGTTGCCCAAATCGACGACCAGCCGCATCGGCATCGCACGGCTGCGTCCCCGGTCGTCGGACAAGCGCACCGTATCCATGACCCAGAACATCCCCGAATGCCCGTCGGGCACCAGTTCGTAGGCCTCCCACCCGTCACCGGGCTGCGGCAGGCTCCCGGATGAGAGCGGACGGAAAATGCCGCGGCGGACATCGAGCTCGAAAATACCGGGCGCGGCCACGCTGTCGGTCGTGAAGGTATGGAGCGGGTAGAGCAGGTCGCAGGGCTTGCGTCGCCGCAGATCGACGACATAGCTCTCGCACAAACTGCGCGTATCCCCCACCCTGAGCCCCGGCGCCAGTTTATAGCGGGCCGAATAGTCCGTGCCGCCGGCCATGCGGAAACGCACGGGGCGTTCGAGTTCGACGGGTTCGAAAAGCCCGGGGTGCGACCAGACCAGCGCGCTGTCGATCAGCGGAAAATAGACGCCCGATTCGAGGAACACCCGCACCGGTATGGAATCCCCTACGAAAGACGCCGCATAGAGCAGATCGCGCTCGCAGGTAAGCTCCCATGCCGTGCCGGAAGGCTGTTGCCCGGCCGGGCTTCCGGCTCCGGGAACCGAACCGGGCATATCCGCCGCAGGGCGGTCATGTCCGGCGGCAGGGGTATGCCCGCCCGCCGGCGACGGGTCTTCCGGCGCCGCAGCCAGCATCGCCGCGGGGATGGCGACGGACAACAGCAGCATAATCGGCCGGCGGAACATGGTCAGCGGAAGTCGATGAATTCGTACCCGGCGTAGTTATCCTTCGCAAAGGCCTTGAGCGGCGTTTCGAGGGGCTTGATGCCCAGCACCGAAACCTGCACCTGCTCGCCGTCGTAATCGTAGCGGAGCGACACGGGACGCATCGCGGCGGTATCGACCGTAAGGACGATATTGCCCGCCGAGGAGGTATTCCCCGGCGCAGGCGTCAGCCGCACCACGGCACGGCCTTCCTGCTCGCCGGCGAGCGAGGCCGCATATTCGCTGCCGAGGAAATCGAAGGCATGGACGGGGTTATTGAGGATATTGCGGCTGCCGGTGTCGACCACGTCGATCGTCACCTCGCGGCGGCGGTTGTCCACCTCGTAGCGCACGGCTCCGTCGCAGTAGACCTCGGCATCGCCCAGCACGAGGTAATAATTCTCCCCCTCGACGGCATAGCGCCCGCGCGTGACGTATTCGTCCGAGCGAACCTCGAACGACACCCCGTAGGCACCCAGCGCCCGGAAGCCGTCGCTGACCCCGGCCAGGATCGCGTCGGCACGGCCGGCGGCCGGAACATTATTTGCGGCAGCCGGAACATCCGCGGCAGCCGGAACTGCGGCGACGGATTGCATCGCGGAAAGCAGCAACAGGAGGGACAGGAGTCGTTTCATGGCAGCATCAGAATAGGCCCAGCTCCTGCAACTTGGCTTCGAGCGAGGGCATGTCATGGAAAAGGATGTCGCGCGGCTTGGCTCCCTGCTGGCGGCCGACGATGCCGGCACGTTCGAGCTGCATCATGATGCGCCCGGCACGGTTGAAGCCCACCTCGTAGTTGCGCTGGATCATCGAGGTCGAGATATTGCCGCCCGAAACGGCGTCGCGGGCGATCTCGGCGAAGAGCGAATCGTATTTCACGGGGGCGGAGTCCTCGCTGCCCATGCTCCCCGAAGAATCGCCCGTATCGGGCGTATAGTCGGGCAGCGAATAGGCCGAGGTATAGCCCTGCTGCTTCGATATATACTCGACGATGCGTTCGACCTCCTTGGTTTCGACCAGCGCGCACTGGATACGCGTCAGTTCCCCGTCCTTCGAGAAGAGCATGTCGCCGCGGCCGATAAGCTGGTTGGCCCCCGGCTGGTCGATGATCGTACGCGAGTCGATCATCTGCATCACGCGGAAGGCGATACGCGCGGGGAAATTGGCCTTGATACCGCCCGTGATGACCTTCACGTCGGGGCGCTGCGTGGCGATGATCAGGTGGATGCCGACGGCACGCGCCTTCTGCGCGAGGCGCATGACGGGCCCCTCGACCTCGCGGGCGGTCATGATCAGATCGGCGAACTCGTCGACCACCACGACGATATAGGGCAGGTAGCGGTGCCCGTTGAGCGGGCTGAGCCGCCGGGCGGTGAATTTCTCGTTGTACTCGGCGATGTTGCGCGCCCCGGCTTTCTTGCAGAGTTCCAGGCGGCTGTCCATCTCCGTGCAGAGCGAATTGAGCGTGTAGACCGCCTTCTTGGGGTCGGTGATGATGGCATCGTCCTCGGACTCCATCTTGGCGAGGAAGTGGCGCTCGATCTTGGCATAGAGCGAGAACTCGACCATCTTGGGGTCGATCATCACGAACTTGAGCTGCGCGGGGTGCTTGCGGTAGAGCAGCGAGGTGATGATGGCGTTCAGCCCCACGGACTTACCCTGTCCCGTGGCGCCCGCCACCAGCAGGTGCGGCATCTTGGCCAGGTCGAACACGTAATTCTCGTTCTGGATCGTACGGCCGATCACCACCGGGAGCTCGGCCTTCGACTCCTGAAAACGCAGCGAACGCACGGCGGAGTACATCGACACCACCTGCTTATCGCGGTTGGGCACCTCGATGCCGATGGTTCCCTTGCCGGGGATAGGGGCGATGATGCGGATACCCAGCGCCTTGAGGCTCTGGGCGATGTCGTTTTCGAGCCCCTGGATCTTCGAGATCTTGACGCCCTGCGCCTGCACGATCTCATAGAGCGTCACGGTGGGGCCGACCGTGGCCTTGATACGCTGGATGGGGATGCCGAAATTGCGGAGCGTATCCTCGATCTTGGTCTTGTTCTCGAAAATCTCCTCGTCGCTCACTTCCGAGTCGGAAACATAGTCTTCGAGCAGCGTCACGGGCGGCTTGTGGTAGTTCACGAGGTCTTTCAGCGGGTCGTAGCTCTCGGTCGGGATCGCCTTTTCATCGACCAGACGGGCTTCGTTGGCCTCGACGGTCACGACGACGCCCCCGGCAGGAACGGGTATCTCGGTAAACGGCCCGTCGGGGAGCGGCTCCCCGGATACAGGAGCGGCAGCGGAGGGCATCCCGGCAACAGAGGGCATCCCGGCAGCCGGGGCCGGTGTCCCGACGGGGTCTTCCCCGCCCAGGGATAATTCGGTGAAAGGTTCGTCGGACACAGGCGCAGCAGGCCGGACAGCAGTGCCGGCGGCAGGACGCACCGCGGGGCGTTCCAGCTCGACAAGCCCGCTGGGGCCGATCACCAGCCGGCCTTCGGGGCGCGACAGGTCGACCTCGGTAAACTCGCCGTCGTCATCGGATGCGGCGGCCTCTGCCGCCTGCGGGGCTTCGGGCACAATGGGCATGCCGTCGGGGCCCAGTTCCACGAACGGATTGTCGTCCGCATCGCGGCGGGCGGCCTGCGGGGCGGCGGGAGTCCCGGCGGCAGCAGGCCCGGGAGTACGTACAGCGCGGGGCATTTCCGGCACCGGACGCTGCACGGCCAGTTCGAGTTCGGGACGGCGCACGACCACCTCGGGCTCCGCCTTCACGGCAGACTCCACGGCCGGAGTGTCGGCCGACCGCCTGGCAGGCCTCTCCCCGGGATTCCCGGCGGATTCCGCAGATACGGCAGCCGCATCCCCGGCGGCATCGGACGGTTGCCCGTGCGCGTGCACGACCTTATGTTTGACGATCTCGACGATCTTGCCGCTCTTATCGACCATGACGTTGCCCGCACGGTTGACCTTGTTGATGAAATTGCGGTTGATGAATACCCCCGTAAGGATCCAGCAGCCCAGCAGCAGGATCAACGTCCCCAGCACCCCGATATGCGTGCGCAGCAGCGCTGCGGTCTCGATGCCGAAGGCACCGCCCCACCCCGTCGAACTGCAAAGGCTCCACTTGTCCGAGAAGGCGAAGCCCAGCGTCAGCGAACCGAGGATCAGGATGAGGAAAAGCGAGAGGATCGAATGGTTGAACAGCAGCGGGCGCTGGCGGATGACGCGCACGCCGACGAGCACCACCATCACCGGGATCAGAATGCCGGACACGCCGAACGAGTTGTCGACCAGCAGGCGTCCCAGCCTGGCACCCGCCCAGCCGCAGAGATTTCCAGGCTCGACGCCCAGCGTGGCACGTTCCTCGGGCGAGAGCAGCAGCCCGCTCTGGTCGGCCGCCCAGGTAAAAAACGAGAACAGTACGGCCGAGGCGGCGAACACCCCGATGAAAAGCAGCAGCAATCCTGCGACCCAGCGCGCACTGTCGCTGTTGGAACGCTGGACTTTCTGCCGTCCGTTGGGGGATGAGGATGTATTTTTAGATGCCATCTGTGTTGCGCTTGATTTTTATCAAGCGAAGTTACGCATTTTTTTCGACATTTCGGAATATCGCGATGTAAAATCGGGTTCGGAAGCGAATCCGGCGCTATTAAAGTGCCCCCAAGGCCTTGCGTTCCAGGCGGAGGCGGTAGGCCTCGTCGGCAAAGGTGCGGAACGTATATTCCGCGCGGTGGGCGGGGTCGACGTGCAGGCCGTAACGGTCGAGCAGCTGCACGACGCGGCGGGCGACGGCGGGCGAAGGGTCGACGACCGTGACGCCGCGGCCCGCGACGACACGTTCGAGGACGGGAAGCAGGAAAGGATAGTGCGTGCAGCCGAGCACGATCTGGTCGGCCCCGTGCTCCAGCATCTCCGCGACGGCGGCACGGACGGTAGCCTCGGCCTCGGGCGTAGCTTCGAGGTCGTTTTCGACCAGTTCGACGAAGCCCCGGCCTGGCGCCGTGACAAGGTCTACGCCGTCGCCGTACCTGGCCGCCGTGCGGCGGAAGAGCTCGCCGTCGAGGCTCCGTTCGGTAGCCAGTACCCCCACCACCCCGCTGCGGGTCGCCAGGCAGGCGGGTTTCACGGCCGGCTCCATGCCCACGATCGGCATGGGGGCGTATTTTTCGCGCAGGAAGTCGATGGCGGCGGCCGTAGCGGTATTGCAGGCCACGACGACCAGCTTGCACCCCTGCGCCACAAGGAAGGCGACCGCTTCGTCGGCAAGGCGCCGCACCTCCTCGCGGGGGCGCGACCCGTAGGGGCAGTTCTTACCGTCACCCAGGTAGACGAGCGACTCAGCGGGGAGCGCACGCCGCACCTCGCGCCAGACGGTCAGCCCGCCCAGCCCCGAATCGAAAACACCGATGGGTGCATTATTTGAAAGTTTATCCACGTCTTTCAGGAGTTGCAGCATATCATCGTCCGCGGCACGGCCGCGTCGTATCGTTCGCTGCGGTTTCCGCGCCCCCGGGTACTCCCGGGGCCGCAGCCGCAGGGTCTTTTCTATTTCAGGCCGAGTTGCCTCAGGATATGCTCCACGACCTGGTCGTCGGACATCGCATCGCAGTCGACGACCAGATGCGCCTGCGCATAGAAGGGTTCGCGCACGGCCATATCGCGTTCCATGAAAGCGACCAGTCCGGCATCGTCCAGCCCCCGCAAGCGGGGACGTTTCCGGCGTCCGTAGGGGCTCAGGCGGCGGGCGATTTGCTCCGCAGTGCGGTGCAGGAAGACGGTATGCCCCACGCCGTTCATGCGCTGCATGTTGTCGCTCCAGGTGGGGAGCCCCCCGCCCGTCGAGACCACCGTTTCGCCGCCTGCGGCGATCGCCCGTTCGAGCGCTTCGCGCTCCGCTTCGCGGAACCGTGCCTCGCCTTCATAACGGAAGACATCGGCCACGGAGGCTCCCGCCTGCTCCTCGACCAGCG
>CDYX01010129.1_pt1 | contig 10412 bp, 9 predicted proteins | sample 554871 | NCBI WGS metagenome assembly CDYX01 (sample SAMEA3182061, study PRJEB8094) | gut metagenome | biome: human; feature: gut; material: Stool; isolation source: human stools | place: Canada | collected 2013-01-14 | reverse complement strand
TCGTCGCCGTGGTCCTGCAGGCCGATGTAGCCTTCGTGGTTCTCACCGCCGCAGTTGTTGAGCAGCTCGAACGCCAGAGGCCACTTCTCGGGGCTGAACTTGCTGTTCTCCAGCATCTCGGTCCACTGGGGAGTCCACAGGTGGTACTCCACGACGTTCTTGTCGTTCTGTCCGTGTACGACGGTGCCTTTGTAAACCATGATCTTGGCCTTGTTCCACTCGCCGAAGGGATTCTGGTTCTGCGGAACGGCGGGGATCATGTCGTAGAGCGACGCCGACTGGCGGTTGCCGTCGACACCCAGCTTGGCATCGGGATGGTTGGCGTTGTCGAGCACCTGATACTCGGGGCACGAGATGTAGATCGGCTCGTACTTGGTCTTGCCGTCCTTCTGGGTCGTAACCTCCTGGGCCAGGTAGAAGATACCCGAGTTGCCGCCCTTCGAAACCTTCCACTCCATCTCCAGTTCGAAGTTCTTGAACTTCTTGGCGAAGATCAGGTCGCCGCCCTCGCCGGTCTGGGCCTCGCCGCCGCCCGAGCCGTTGAACTTGATGGCGCCATCCTCCACCGTCCAGCGCGAAGGAGCCTTGTCCTTGCCGTAGCCGCGCCAGCCGTTGAGCGTCTTGCCGTCGAAAATCACATAGTAGCCGTCCTTGTCCTGCGGGAACGAGGCGAGGTCCACCTGTGCGTTGTCGACAACGGTGTATTCGGGAACAGCTTTCTTGGCGGTTTTCGCATCGGCCGTTTCAGCCGTCTTGGCCTTGCCGCCGGGGCCGCCGCACGAAACCAGCGATGCGGTCAGAGCCGCGCATACCGAAAATAAAAAGGTCTTTTTCATATTCTTTCTGTATTTTTTAGGTTTTACGGACAGGTTTGTTTAGCGCGGCATGGCGGGAAGCGCCCAGCCGTCGCGGTAGGTGTGTTTGATCAGCTCCTGGGCGAACTGCTGTGCGTTCACGGGGTCGGTCCAGGTCTTGTCGAAGGTCGGGTGTCCGTCCTTGATGTGGAAACCGTCCTTGATGACCGTCTTGATCATGGCATCGTCCGGAATATTCGTGAAACGCATGTTCGGACCGTCCCATTCCAGCACCTGGTTGAGGCCCTGGAGGCGGACTGCCAGCACGCCCATAACGACCATTTCGTTGAACGGTCCGGCCTCGCTGAAGTCCGATGCCGAAAGCACGCGGTCGTCGGCGTCCTCCTTGCAGGCGCGCACCCAGTCCATCTGGTGCGACTCGGTGATCTCACGCAGCACCTTCGGAGCCTCGGGAACACGGCCCGAAACCAGGTAGGGATCCCTGCCGTAGCAGCCGCAGATCAGCGTGTCCTTCGTGCCGTAGAAGATGGCGGCACCACCGTAAACGTTCAGGTTCTTTCCGGCGGGAAGCCCTGCGGGGCGCTCCGGCATCAGACCGCCGTCGTACCAGTGCACCTCGACCTCGGGCATGGCCACCTTCGGCATGTTGTCGCGGGCCGGGAAGATGAACTTCACGCGCTGTGCCGAGGGAGCGGACTCGTTCAGCAGCAGCGTCGAACTGCCCTCCACCTTGGTCGGATAGCCCAGTTTCAGACCCTTGAACACGGGGTGCAGGATATGGCAGGCCATATCGCCCAGCGCGCCGGTTCCGAAATCCCACCATCCGCGGAAGTTCCACGGCGTATAGGCGGCGTTGTAGGGGCGGTAGGGAGCCGGGCCGATGAAGGCGTCCCAGTTCATGGTCTTGGGGATGCGCATGTCCTCCTCGGGACGAGCCAGGCCCTGCGGCCAGATGGGACGGTCGGTGAAGGTGTCCACGCGGCGCACCTCGCCGATCTCGCCGTTCCAGATCCATTCGCAGACCTTGCGCACGCCTTCGGCCGATGCGCCCTGGTTGCCCATCTGCGTGGCGACCTTGTATTTGTCGGCCAGCTTGGTCAGCAGGCGCGACTCGTAGACGGTATGGGTCAGCGGTTTTTCGCAATATACGTGCTTGCCGGCGGTCATGGCGTCGGCGGCGATGATGGCGTGCGTGTGGTCCGCCGTAGCGACCATCACGGCATCGGCCGACTTGAGCATCTCGTCGTACATCTTACGGTAGTCGTTGAACTTCTTGGCCGCAGGATAACGTTTGAAAATGTGGTCGGCGTATTTCCAGTCGACGTCGCACAGGCCGATGATGTTCTGGCTCTCCAGGCCCTTCAGCACCGAAGCGCCGCGTCCGCCGACGCCGACGCCCAGGATATTGAGTTTGTCGCTGGGGGCCGTGTAGCCGAATTTCTTACCCAGAACCGTGCTGGGTACGACCGCTAAACCGATCGCGGCAGCCGCTCCCTGCTTCAGGAACGTTCTTCTTGACATTTCTTTTGCCATCGTTTCGAGGTTTAATTTGAGTTAGTATTGGGGTTATTTAATGTTCTTTTCGATATTGTCGACCTCGTCCTTGAAGATCTTGTAGCCCTTGCCGAGGCCCTTCATCAATTCCGGAATCTTCGTGCCGCCGAACAGCAGCAGCACAACGAGCGCGATGATGACGATTTGTCCCACGCCGATAAATAACAGATGATTCATAGTTCAGGTAGTTTTAGGGTTATGCGATTGTCATGCGTGTTTGCGCAGCAGGCCGTAGCCGTCCTTCATCGTGCGGCGGCGTTCGCGGATCTGCCGCAGGGTCTCCAGTTCCCCGATGGCCGGGAGGTCGTGCTCCCGCGCGTCGCGCAGGAACCGCCAGGCGTACTCCGAGGCCAGCGCCGCGTCGCGGAACTCCGGGAGCGCCTCGCTGCGGCGGCCCGTCTCGATAGACTCGGCGAAGAGCTTGCACAGGGTGTCGATGTTCTTGCCACCGTAGGGCTGGATGAGGCGGTGGGTCTGCGTCACGCCGTGCAGCTCGACGATCGCCGTCTTGAAGTCGTGCGTCATGCGGGCGATGCCCTTCGTGCCGATGATGTCCACATAGGAATTGTGCGTCTGCGTCTGGGCCAGCTGGCCGTAGACATGCCCCTGCGTGATATCGAACACCACGCCGTTCTCGAACGTGCCGTGGCATTGCAGCCACCAGGGGTCCTTGTAGTTCCACATCCGCAGGGCCTGGGCGTTCCAGGTCTTGAATTCCGATTCGGCATACCAGCGCGCGATGTCCACGTAGTGCATGCCGCAGTCGTGGAACGACGGGCCTTCGTACTCGTGGCCCTCGCCCGGAGCAAGCCCCGGGGTCATGTGGCAGACCCGCACGATGGCCAGTTCGCCGATCTCGCCCTGGGCGATGAAATCTTTGATCGTATTGTGATACCAGGAGTTGCGCAGGTAGAGATTCACCGTCGAAAACAACTGCGTGTTTTCGGCCAGCTCGACGGCCTGCCATTCGTTTTCGATGCTGTCGGAAATGGGTTTTTCGGCGATAACGTGCTTGCCCGCGGCGAAAGCCCGCTCGATCTGCGACTTGCGCGAGTCGGCCAGGGCGAACAGCCCCACGACCTGCACTTCGGGATCGTCGAAAATAACCTGTTCGTCGTCCACAACCTTCGCCCCGGGGGCCAGCTTGCGCGCCAGGTCCCGCGATTCGGCGCAGACGTCGCAGATGTACGCAACGTCCCACCTGCCGCTTTTCTGCATCTGTTCGAGGTAGAAACCTCCCATTCTGCCGAAGCCGATAAGGCCAACTTTTACAGGATTCATCGTGTAGTCAATAAGGTCGGTTAAAAGTTAGGTTCCGCGCCGCGCCTCCCGTTTCCGAAGGAAAATACCGGCAGACGCACCGCGTCGATTACAAAATTAACCCGAATAGGCTTCGGTTTGAAAACTGAATCGGAAAATGTAGAACCACTTTTGAACCATATCTTTAATTAACAATACATTGCATTTTAAAACGCCCCGAAAAATGTAGACAATCTGGAATGGTCAGACGTCCGTTTTATGGGCCGTTCCGATCTTCATGACCATCTTTTCGAACTCCTCGCGCGAGATGGCCGCCTTGTTGCGCACCTTGGTCCGGTAGTTATAGACGGTCGACAGCGAGCAGCGCAGGAACGAGGCGATCTTCACGCTGTCGGTGATGCCCAGGCGCAGCAGGGCGTAAATCCGCAGCTCCTTGTTCAGCAGGTCCTCCGACTTGAGCACGATCCGCTCGTCCTCGGTCAGCAGGGCGTTGAAGTCCTCGACGAACGACGGGTAGAGGTTCAGGAAGATGGCGTCGAAATTCTTGTAGAGTTCGTCCTGCTCGTCCTCGAGCATCGAGGTCGATTTCAGCCGTTTGTTGAGTTCGTCGAACTTCCGGTCCTGGGCCAGCTTCTTGAGCGACTTGCGGTAGTCGTCCATCTTGTCGATATACATGGAGCAGAGGTCGAAGAACCGCGCGATGTACTGCACCTTGACGGCATTGGAGTCCGACAGCTGCTCGTTCTTCTCGCCCAGTTCCTCGTTGAGCCGGGCCAGTTTCGCATTGGTCTGCGAAAGCTCCTCCTTGATGCGGTAGACCTTGCGGAGCTGTTTGCAGAGGTAGACGAACAGCAGGACGAGGACCGCCGACAGCACGCTGATCAACACCAGATAGTGTTGCAGCTTGTGCTTGGTGCGGGATTCCTTGGCCTGGTGCGAGGCGATGATGATCGAGTAAAGTTCCGACATCTGGACCGTGCGGAACTGCACATTGGAGAAAAGCGCGTCCTCGACGGCCGCCTGCGTGTAGCGGAACGCCCGGAAAAGATCGCCGTGGCGGTAATAGAGCGTCGCGAGCGCCTGAAAGGCGGCGTTCTCCTTCGTGGAGTTCCGGATGTCGGTCATCGCCGAGAGCATGTAGTACTTCCGCGCCAGCCAGTCGTCGCCGCGGCGGCGGTAGAAACTGCCCAGCGCATAGGCGCATTCGGCGTAGAGCTGCGAATCGGGTTCGAGGCTTTCCAGGAACCCGAGCAGCCGGACCTCCATTTCGTGCGACTGGTCACGGCGGCTCATCTGGCCGAGCAGGTCGAGCTTGTAACGCCCCGAAGCCGTGTCGGCCACCATGATCACCGAATCCTGGTAGCGTTCCTCCAGTTCGCGGAAGTACTTCTGCCCGCTGAAAGCCACGTATTGCTGGTAGAAACGGTTGTAAGCCTTGTAATAGGTCGCCAGCATGTCGCGGGGCACCGACCGGCGGTCGATCGAATCCAGCATCCGCTTCGCCTCGATGGACATGCCCGTCGACGAGTAGAGTTCCGCCAGGCGAATTCCCGAAAGGCAGACCTTGCGGCGGTCGCACAGCCGGCGCGCCAGCAGGACGTTGCGCTCCGTGTAGCGGATGGCCGAATCGAGTTTGTATTTGTGGAACTCGCCGAACAGCCTGTCGTTGATCTCGTACTCCTGGGCGGGAGTCAGGCCGCTCACGCTCAACAGATGCCGCAGTTCGGCGATCCGCTGCTCCTTCCGGCAGTCGTAAACCTGCCGGTTGGCGATCATGTGGTCCAGTTTGTCCGACAGCGACTGCGCTTCGTTCCGCTCGCAGGCGGACGACACGGCCGCTACGGCGCAGAGCAGCAGCAGGGTTCGCAGCAGGTATGTGGGTTTCAGCAGTTTCATGGTCAGGGCCGGCCGCCGCAGGAAGGCGTCCGCGAACATGGCAAATGTACGACTTTTTACCGAATGCCAATTTTCTTTTTCAATCTTTCCTATTTGTTTTATGCCACAAAGACACATCACAAACACAAATCGAAACAAAGAGACATTCCGGACTCCGGTTCGGGTTCCGGAATGCAAATCTCCGTTTGCCGGTTCAAGGTACGAAAAATCGCCGAAATACGGAACAGGACGGGCAAAAAAAAGAATCTCCGGCGACAGAATCGCCGGAGATCCGAACAGGCGTCCGCCGGAGGGCGGCGCGGCACAGGGATGCAATCCCGGGCCGTAATTCGCAGGCAATGAGCGCCGAAAGCTATCCGAGCTTCATCACGTCGTCGATGCCCATATCCTTATAGGTGGTTTCCAGTTCCTCGCTGCGGTCCGAAATGACCAGCAGTTTGTCACCCAGCTTGAGTTCCGTCTTGCCCTGCGGCACGAAGTACTCCCCGTCGCGGCAGACCATCATCACCAGCGTATTTTCGGGCAGGGTGATGTCCTTGAGCGTATGACCGCTGGCGAGCAGGTTCTCGTTGACCTCGACCTCCGTCAGCGCCGATTTCATCTCCTCGTGCATCTCGACGTTGAAGGCCGATTCGCGCTCCTCGTAGGCCAGCCCCAGCAGGTTGGCCATGCCGCTCACGGTCGTGCCCTGCACCAGAAGCGAGATGATCGTCGAGAGGAAGACCACGTTGAACAGCAGTTCGGCGTGCTCGACGCCCGCCATCATCGGGTAGATGGCGAACAGGATCGGCACGGCGCCGCGCAGGCCCACCCACGAAACGTAGAGGCGCGCCTTGGTCGTGAAGTGCCGGAACGGCAGCAGACAGGCGAAAACCGTGACGGGACGCGCCACGAGGATCATGAACGCACCGACCGCCCCGCCGAGGATCAGCACCTCGGGACGGAGCAGCTCGTCGCTGTTGACGAAAAGTCCCAGCGTGAGGAACATCACGATCTGCATGAGCCACGTGAAACCGTCGAAGAAGACCGTCAGCGAACGTTTCTGCGCCAGCTTATGGTTCCCCACGACCAGACCCGCGAGGTAAACCGCGAGGTAGCCGTTGCCCTTGACGAGGTCCGTGAAGGCGAAGGCGAAGAAGATGAAGGCCAGCAGCAGCACCGAGTAGAGCGAGTGGTTGGCCAGGTTGATCTTGTTGATCGTCCACACCGCCAGGCGCCCGATCAGGTAGCCCGAAAGCGCGCCGACGACCAGCTGCACCACGAAATAGACGACGCTCATACCCAGACCGCTCCCGCCCTGGGAGTTGGTAACCACGCCGATCAGCAGGATCGTGAGCATGTAGGCCATCGGGTCGTTCGAACCGCTCTCCAACTCCAGCAGCGGCCGGAGGTGCTGTTTGAGCCCCTGCTTCTTGCTTCGCAGGATCGAGAAGACAGACGCCGAATCGGTCGAGGACATCGTGGCGGCCAGCAGCAGCGCCAGCGCGAAGGAGATCTCCAGATCGAGCCACGGCGCGACGAGCCATACGAAGCCCCCCAGCACCATGGCCGTCATGACCACCCCCACCGTGGCCAGCACGACGCCCGGCCCGATGATCGGCTTTATCTCCTGGAAGGAGGTGTCCATACCGCCCGTGAAGAGGATGATGCACAGCGCGATCATACCGACGAACTGCGTCATTTCGACCGAACGGTACGAAATGAAATTCAGCCCGAACAACATGCCGACCCCCAGGAAGAGCAACAACGCGGGGGCGCCGAAGCGGTAGGCGACCTTGCCGGCCATCACCGCCACGAAGAGCAGCAGCGCACCGACCAATACTACATTTTCACCACTGATGTCTATCATCTGTCCAATCTGTTTTTTCGTATCCAAAATTCAGCGGGCGCAGTTACCGGTCCCGGAACGCAGCGACAATCCCTCCGCCTCCTAAACCCCCTCTTTCACAGGGGTGATCTGCAACCGGGTCAGCGGCCGGTACTCCAGGTCCGCATACTCGAAGGCCTGCATGGCGGCGAAACGGTTGTCGGGCGTACGGTACATGGCCACGGAGACCGCCGGAACCCGCGCATGGGGCATTGCCAGCAGCCGTTCCACATTGCCTTCCGCCACGAGATCCGCCACGTCGCGGCTCTGCGAGCGCTCGAAGTAGAGTTCGTCGTAACGCAGGTAACTGTGTCCGGCACGGTAGTAGGGCGCGCCCTCGGCGCTGAAAAAGCGCGCCGCGAGCGTGATCATCCCCGCCAGGGCCAGCGAACCGCCGATGAACACCGCCGACGAGCGGAGGTTGTTGGTCATCGAGGCTCCGTAAACGTGATTCAGAACCAGTATCGCCACGCCGGCCGCAAACAGCACGGCAGGCAGCAGGAGGGATTTGCGGCGGCGTACCACAACCTCCCCGGGCAAGGCGTACATCGCCTCGCAAATTTTAATCTTATCCATATCTCTTTCATTATCAGACGTTCGTATTTCAGGCAAACAAAACGGCGAACCGTTCGGGAAATACCGTACGCTAAATAATGAGCCGCCGCAGCCGGTAGACATAGTAATCCACGGCATGCGGTCCGGCGGAGAGATCGGAGGATTGGAACGCAGAGGTTAACTTGGCAACTCCCGTACCACAACCGCACGAAGCGAGAGCGCGCACGACGGCGCGTTCGGCCGGAACCTGCCGGTCGCCGTGACGGAACGAAGGCTGCGCCGGGCAGGTTTCCGCCTCCCGGAGCACGCGGGGTTGGTGGTTCAGGTCCGAATTGTACGTACGCTCGCACTGCCACTGGTCGGCGCGCACATCGCCCGCCGAGAAGGCCGCAGAGGGCGCCTGCTGCCGGATGCGCACGCCGTCGCCGCCCTCCGGAAAGAGCAGACACGCCGTGAAGGCCAGCACGATGAAAAGCAGTTTACGCATCTTACGGTTCGGAAAATTACGTCGGCTACAAAGTTACATTTTTTTCGGATAAATCCGAGCCGCGGGACGAAAAAGTTCACGAAAGGGACAAAATTTCCGACGCTCCGCCCGCTTAAGAAGCGGGTTTTAGACGCAGTCTACAACTGCTTTCTTTTGTCGCTTTTTAGTCGGCGGTTAACCGCGGATTTTCTCCGCGGAGGGTTATGTACTTTTTGGCCGCAAAAAGTACCAAAAACTCCCCGGCGGATGCCTTCGCCTACTTCGTCCCGTCTAACGTTCGAAACGGGCGCCTATTCGCGGGGGCGCACGCACCCCGGCCCCGTTTCTTGCCACTTTTAGCCGGGCCTTCGTTTCACGGCTCCGGCATCGAGCCGGAATCCTACGCCGCCTATGGCGGCGTGAGAATCCCGCTTGGCAAAAAAGGCGTCAAGAAAGAGGCGGACTAAAAGCGCGAGCGGAGGGGACGGTTTGCTTGCAAACCCGCGAATAGTCGCCCGGAGCCAGCGTTAGGCCGCCTCTTTCAGCCTTTTTTGTCGCGGGTCGGTTTTTGCGCCGCTTTTTGACGACCAAAAAGCGGCAACAGAAAAGCAGTCGCAGACTGCGTTTAGTGCTTTTGCGGCCAAAAAGTACAAAGTATCCCGCAGGCGAAACCCGCGGTTGACCGCCGGCCGAAAAGCGGCGGAAATCCGAACGGACTGCGCTCAAGACGTCCCGTCTGATCAGATTAGAAATGCCCCGGGATGCGCGGCAGGTGCGACGCAATCACCGAAAATCATTGGGGGATGAAGATATAAGTGATGGTCCCCGTCTGACGGGCGGGCGCCGAGTCGTCGATGTTGAACAACGAATTGCGGGCGGCGCGCAGGGCCGACTCGCGCATGCAGTCGTCGCCGCCCTCGGTGACGCGCGCGCCGGTCACCTTGCCCGCACGGTCCACCGTGACCGCAACCGTCACGTCGCCCCCGCCCTCGCACAGATAGGCCGGGACCTCCAGATAACGCGACGTGCGCACGGGATTGGAGATCGAGAACGACACCGTGACACGCCCCTTGACCTTGCGGTCCTGACGTTCCGCGCCGTCCTTCGTCCCGCGGCGTTCGCGGATGGCCCGCTCCTCGGCAAGCCCCTGCTCGTAGGCCTCGCGGTTGGCGCGCATCCGCGCCTCGGCCTCGGCCGCCGCCTCGTTCAGCGCCGCAGCGTTGGTCCCGCGGTCGTCGCGGAGCTTCTCGTTCAGGGCATTTTCGTTCGACGCCTGGTTGCGGATGCTCCGCCAGTCGATCTCCTCCTGCCGCTGACGCTCGCGCACTTCGCGCTCCAGGCGGTCGCGTTCCTGCTCCATTTCGGCCAGCGTCTGAAGGTCGATATACATGCCCTGCTGGTGCGTGCGCCGGCCCACGACGATCTTCGACGAAACGAAGCCGATCATCAGCACCAGGTAGGCGATCAACGTGACGCACAGGCCGATACGATGGTCGTAGGTCCACGATCCCACATCCTCCCTGCGGTTGTCGAAGGGCAGTTTGATACGCGGCCTGCGGGCGGGTTTCGGTTTGTCGTCACGGGGTGTTTCAGTCATTGCGGTGTGTCGGAATTTTGAGCAAAAGTAGCGTTTTTTACCGAAAATTTCCTATCTTTGCGCGCAAATAATAGAAACACCGCTTATGTCAACCAAACAACAAACGCTGAAGGCGCCGATCTCATTCTCGGGAAAGGGCCTGCATACGGGCGTCAAAGTTACCATGACCGTGAACCCCGCCGAGGCCGGAACCGGAATCGTATTCCGCCGCACCGATCTCGAAGGACAACCCATAATCCCCGCCCTGTGCGACAACGTCGTAGACACTTCGCGCGGCACGACCGTCGAAGCCGGCGGGCACCGCGTACACACCATCGAACACATCATGTCGGCGCTCTGGACCCTCGGCGTGGATAACGCCGTGATCGACATCGACGCCCCCGAGACCCCCATCATGGACGG
>CDYX01030219.1_pt1 | contig 10461 bp, 9 predicted proteins | sample 554871 | NCBI WGS metagenome assembly CDYX01 (sample SAMEA3182061, study PRJEB8094) | gut metagenome | biome: human; feature: gut; material: Stool; isolation source: human stools | place: Canada | collected 2013-01-14 | reverse complement strand
TTTTTCATATATCTCTTTATGCTAAACTAAGCAAGCTTAGATTTAGCAACCTCTACTAATTTAGCAAATCCTGCTGCATCTGTAACAGCCATATCAGCTAATACCTTACGGTTAAGGTCAACGTTTGCTAACTTTAAGCCGTGCATGAACTGGCTATATGAAAGTCCGTTGAGACGAGCTGCTGCGTTGATACGAGCAATCCATAACTGCCGGAACTGTCTCTTTCTCTCTTTACGTCCAGCGTATGAGCTTGTAAGTGCTCTCATAACTGACTGCTTTGCTACTCTATACTGCTTAGATCTAGCGCCTCTATAACCCTTTGCTAACTTTAATGTTCTGTTATGTCTTTTCTTAGCGCCTAAACCGCCTTTAACTCTTGCCATTTGTTGATTCCTCCTTAACTAATACTACCGATTACATGTATGGTAAAATCTTCTTCATATTCTTAACATTTGTCTCATCTGTCATTGTTGCTTTTCTGAGATTTCTCTTTGTCTTTGTTGTTTTCTTAGTTAAGATATGTCTCTTGTAGGCTTTATTTCTTTTTAACTTTCCTGTTCCTGTAACTTTGAAACGTTTTGCAGCTGCTCTGCTTGTTTTCATTTTTGGCATTGTGTGTTCCTCCTTAAATTGTTATCTCTTTTCTGCCAGCACCATACCGATGCTTCTTCCTTCAACCTTCGGTGCTTTCTCCACTACCGCTACATCTGAAAGATTCTCCGCTATATCATCAAGGATATGTTTGCTTGCATTCATATGAGCCATCTCACGTCCTCTGAATCTGAGTGTGATCTTTACCTTATTTCCTTTTGCAAGAAATTTCTTTGCAGCATTCATCTTGGTATTCAAGTCGTTAGCCTCAATGTTAGGTGAGAGACGAATCTCTTTCAATTCAACGGTCTTCTGCTTTTTCTTTGCATCCTTTTCCTTACGGGCCTGCTCATAACGATACTTACCATAATCAATCACCTTACATACAGGTGGCTTTGCATTTGGTGCTATCTTTACTAAATCAAGTCCTGCCTCGTCTGCAATCTTTTGAGCTTCTCTTGAAGAAACAATTCCTAACTGCTCTCCATCCGCTCCAATCAGTCGAACTTCTCTGTCTCTGATCTGTTCATTAATCATTAATTCGCTAATGGTCTTGTACCTCCATAAAAAATAGTGGATAGGCAGACTATCCACTATACAATCTTCAACACAAATGTTTGAAAATATTAACGCTAAGTCGCTCCATTGCGCTTAGGTGAGAGTGGATACTCTACTTTGTTTTCATACAACTACTAGAATATAGCACAGACAATTTCTGTTGTCAACACTTTTATCTAAATTTCTATAATCTAATATGTACCAAGAATCTTAAGGGCAATTGCCTCTTCCCTTATGCCTCTTAACGCATTCTGCACCGCTGTATCCGTAAAACGTCCTTCAAAATCAACAAAGAACCTGTACTCCCATGCCTTATCAGATATCGGACGAGACTGGATATTTAACATATTGATTCCATTGTATATAAAGTGTGCCAGCATATGATACAGTGCACCACTCTTGTGAGGTGTCTCAAAGCATATGCTTATCCTGTCCGCATCTCTGCGGCATACCCTTTTAGCCGACACAATTATAAACCTTGTTGCATTGTTTTTATTGTTCTGTATGCGGCTCTCAAGCACCTGAAGCCCGTATATATCAGCCGAGATATGGCTAGCTATGCCAGCCTGTGTGATATCTCCGTCATCCTTTACCTTCTTTGCAGAAAAAGCTGTATTCCTGACAGCCACCTGGTTGATATCCTTATGCTCATCAAAAAAATCTGAGCACTGCATAAGTGCCTGTGGATGTGAGTACACAGTCCTGATATCAGAAATCTTTGCACCCGGAAGTCCCATCAGACTGTGGTCGATGCGTATAATCTGCTCCCCAACTATATAATTGTCGTATTCAACAAGCAGATCATAGTTTTCAGATACAATACCGGCTGAAGAATTCTCTATCGGAAGCACTGCATAATCAGCCTTTCCGCATTTGATATCCTCCATGGCATCCTTCCAGGAATCCACGTTGTAGCCATTACAGTTCTCGCCAAAGTATGTCTTCATGGCAAGCTGTGAATATGCACCCTCAACTCCCTGAAACACAATCCGTGCATTGGAAAAATCCAGGCTGTCTACCTCAGTAAAGTTTTCCTTCTCCACTATGCCATGCTCAGTCATAAGCTGATACTGCTTCTTTCTACTGGTCGACATAATCTGTTCAAAAAGCTCAACTATACCATGCTTCAAAAACTCATCATCTGCAAGAGACGATAATTTCTCAAGCTTTTCATCCTCTCTCGTCTTGTCAAAGACCTTTTTGCCGGTGGTTATCTTATACTCGGCAACGTGCTTTGAGATATCCATTCTTTCCTTATATAATCTGACTATTTCACTGTCTATCTCATCGATAGACTCTCTCAATTTCATTAAATCTTCCATTATTGTCTCCTAAAAAAGATATAATAAAATATTATTACAAATTTTATAGAAAGGCAAGTAATCCTTGAAAGATTTATCATATATAGATATAATTTAGTTAATATCTAAGCATAAATATCAAATACCCTCGGGAGAATTACATGAAAAAATATCTAAAAATAATTATTCCACTAATTTTAATATGCATCACAGGCCTTGTTATATACCATTTTGTATCAAAGGTAAAGCTTAATTCATCCTATGTAAATGGTAATACTGCAGGTAATCTGTACAATGCCGGGCTCTTCTGTGAAAGTGACGGTGAAGTATTTTTCTCAAATACAAACGACAACGGCAGGCTGTATGCCATGAATATTGACGGCAGCAATATACATAAACTGAGCAATGACACCGCCATGTACATAAACGCAGATAAAAACTATGTCTATTACGTAAGAAACAACAATCAGAAAATCACAAGTCAGACCTTCTTTTCATATGACAGGAACAGCCTCTGCCGCATAAAAAGAAATGGCCACGGCTCCACCGTGCTGGATCCTGACCCATGCATCTATGCATCCCTGATAGGCAACTACATATATTATCTGCACTATGACACACAAACAGCTACCTCTCTATACCGTATCAGAATAGATGGAGAAGAAAAAAAGAAAATAAAAAGTCACTATCTGTTCACCTGCAACACATCAGACCGGTATTTTTATTATAATAATCCAAAAAACGGACAGCTATACAGATATGACACTGCTTCACAGAGTGAAGCCTTATTCTACGACTGCAACTGCTACAAGCCGGTTGTGCTGGATGACACAAATGTATACTACATGGATGTAAATCGTGACAATGCGATTGTCCATGTCAATATCAACAATCCAAATCCTGTAGTTTTAACGGAGGCCAATATTGAGCATTACAATGTATATGGCAGTCTGATATTCTATCAGCGCGGTGGTGATAATCCGGCACTGTGTGTTGTAAAAAATGACGGCACCGGCTTTAAAGAGCTTGCTAAGGGTGAGTTTTGCAACATAAACGTAACATCACAGTATGTGTATTTCACAGATTTTGTCTCGAACAAAGAGTACTGTACATCCACACAGAATCCGGATACAATAAAGGCTTTACAGCCATAACAGATAATTTCATTAAAAAGAACACGCATGATTAATCAACTCATGCGTGTTTTTTATTAATTCATATAAAATTCAAATCTTGATCTGTATATATCACTGCACTTTCCGGTATTCTGGTCTATCGCAATAACAGAAAGCACATTATTTCCCTCAGGAACAGGTATTGGAGCTGTATACTCTGTTGATGCAGCACTCGGATCTGACGAATCCCAGGTATAGTATACCTTGCAATTTTCAGGTACTGTGATTGTAATGTCTGTCTGTGCACCAAATGTACCTCCGTCAGGGTCTATCTCCGGTGCATCCGGTGCCTCAAACTCGATTTCATACTTGGCAGATGCCACCTCGCTTTTGATTCCTCTGTCATCAACCGCAACAGCTGTTATCTCATATGTGCCTTCCTTGTCCAGGGTGATCGGGCTATAATATCTTTCTCCTCTGGTCAAAGGATCATCCGAATCATATGAATAGTATATTTTGGTATCGCTGTCTGCATCTATAGAAAGCTCAATAGTCTCTCCATACTTGCCACTGCTCTTGCTAAACTGCGGTTTAGATACAGTATAATCCGCAAAAAGCTTTAAAACAGATGTATCCTTAGCACTCTCACGCAACGCAACAATTGCATCATAATCCTTTTTTGATTCATAAATCGAGATAAGCTGCTTATAAGCCTCTTTGCTCTTTGGATCAATATTGATAATTTCCTGATACAGCACAAGAGCGGCATCATAATCCTTCTTCGACATATATATATCAGCCAAAGCAAATCTGACATCTGTATTATCCGAATCAATCGACAAAGCCTTCTCATAATAAGAAACCGCGGAATTTATATTCCCCGCCGAATAAGCTGCCTTTGCCTGCCTCACCTGATAATCAAATGAATTGTCATGTGATCTGCTTACATTACGTGTAATAGCTGCAATAAGTATTACAATTGCTACAACGCACACTACAGCTGAGATAATAATTATCTTCTTCTGCTGCGCTCTCTTTGCCCTCTGTCCGTCAGACTGCGGCTTCTCATCACACGGTTGTTTCGTCTGAGACTGCTGCTTGCCTGTCTGAGCCTGTTTATTTTCATACTGTGACATTCTGTCCGGTTTTTGTCCGTTCCGCTGACCGGCACTATGAAGCTGTTCCCTCACCGGCTCATCAAACCTGATTGTCCTATCAGACACAGGCTTTACAGTCTTTTGTCCATCAGTTCGCCTGTCATCATTTCCAACCAGATTATCAAGATAATCATCAAATTCGTTGTAATCAGGCACTATCTGAACCGGATGCCCACAGACATCACAGTACAGACTGCCCGCCTTCAATTCATTACCACAATTGGCACATCTCATACATCTAATCCTCTTACTTATTGTCTAATTATCTCTTCATAGCCTCAACACAATTGCTCATGAGCATCGCAATTGTCATAGGACCTACACCGCCCGGTACAGGTGTGATATGTGACGCTTTAGACACAACAGAATCAAAATCCACATCACCACACAGCTTATTTTCAGCATTTCTGTGGATTCCAACATCAATGACAACCGCACCATCCTTCACATATGAAGCATCTATAAACTTAGGCTTTCCTATTGCCACTATAAGTATATCAGCATTTTTACATACATCTTTTAAATCCTTTGTATGTGAATGACATACCGTAACAGTTGCATTCTCCCTAAGCATGAGAAGTGACATAGGCTTGCCGACTATATTACTTCTGCCAACCACAACACAGCTTTTACCATCAATATCTATATTGCTTCTCTTTAAAAGCTGAATGATACCGGCCGGAGTACACGGCAAAAAACCAGGCTTTCCTATAACCATCGCTCCAACACTCTGTGGACTGAAGCCATCAACATCCTTTTTGGGATCAATAGCATCAATAACCTTGTCCTCATCGATATGCTTTGGCAGTGGAAGCTGACAGAGAATACCATTTACAGAAGAATCAGCATTGAGCTTTTCGATAAGTTTTAATATCTCATCCTCCGTAGTCTCCTCTGCAAGTTCATACGAAAGCGATTTGATTCCGACATACTCACATGCCTTTTTCTTATTGCGAACATACACTGATGATGCAGGGTCATTTCCGACCTGAATCACCGCAAGGCAGCCCTCGATACCTTTTTTCTTAAGCTCTGTCACTTCTTCCTTAAGCTCATCCTTAATCTGTGTTGAAATTAATTTTCCGTCTATTAGATTAGCCATATTTCCTCCTAGAATAATCCTGTGATCACACCATTGTCATCCACATCAATGCCGTATGCAGCCGGCTTCTTTGAAAGTCCCGGCATAGTCATAATAGAACCGTTTACTGCTACCACAAAGCCTGCACCTGCTGACGCATAAACCTCACGTACGTTGATTTTAAAGCCGCTCGGTCTGCCAAGCTTCTTTGCATCATCAGAAAGCGAATACTGTGTCTTTGCCATACATACTGGAAAATCGCCCATTCCAAGGTCTGTAATTCTCTTAAGTTCTCTCTCTGCTGCCGGAGAATATGTAACACCATCTGCTCCATATATTTCTTTTGCAACAGTTTCAATCTTTTCCTTAAGTGACAGGCTATCATCATAGAGCACCTTAAAATTGCTTTCCTTGTGCTCGATTGTTTCAAGTACCTTGTTGGCAAGGTCAATTCCGCCTTCGCCACCCTTCTCCCATACCTCTGAGAGTGCAAATTCACAGCCTCTTTCTTTACAGAACTGCTCTACAAAATCAGTCTCAGCCTTTGTATCTGTGACAAATGAATTTAATGTGACAACTACAGGCACTCCAAACTTGTGAAGATTCTCAATATGCTTCTCAAGATTTACGATTCCGGCCTTAAGTGCATCAAGATTCTCTGATGAAAGCTCATCCTTCGGCACGCCGCCATTATATTTTAATGCTCTGATTGTTGCAACAAGTACAACTGCATCCGGCTTAAGCCCTGCCATACGGCACTTGATATCAAAGAACTTCTCTGCGCCAAGATCTGCGCCAAAGCCTGCCTCAGTGATAACATAGTCTGCAAGCTTTAATGCTGTCTTTGTGGCACGGACACTGTTACATCCGTGTGCTATATTGGCAAAAGGTCCACCGTGAACTATTGCCGGTGTATGCTCAAGTGTCTGAATAAGGTTCGGCTTTAAGGCATCCTTTAAGAGAGCTGCCATAGAGCCTGTAGCCTGAAGATCATCGGCTGTGACAGGCTTTCCGTCAAAGGTATATGCCACAATAATTCTTCCAAGTCGCTTCTTTAAATCTGCCATATCATCGGCCAGGCAGAGTATTGCCATAATTTCAGATGCTACAGTGATGACAAAATGATCTTCTCTGACCATTCCGTCCATCTTGCTTCCAAGACCAACAACGATATTTCTAAGGACACGGTCATTCATATCCATACATCTCTTCCATACAATCTGGCGTGGGTCGATGCCAAGCTCGTTGCCCTGCTGGATATGGTTGTCAAGAAGTGCCGCAAGCAGATTGTTCGCAGATGTAATTGCATGAAAATCTCCTGTAAAATGAAGATTCAAATCCTCCATTGGGACAACCTGCGCGTATCCGCCACCGGCTGCTCCTCCCTTGATACCAAAGCAAGGTCCAAGTGACGGCTCACGAAGTGCGATAAGTGCTTTCTTTCCAAGGCGTCCAAATGCCTCTCCAAGACCGACGCTTGTGGTTGTCTTTCCCTCTCCTGCAGGAGTCGGGTTTATAGCTGTAACAAGTATAAGCTTTCCGTCAGGATTTTTCTTTGTGCGATTGATGAGCTCATCAGAAATCTTTGCCTTATACTTTCCATAAAGCTCTAAATCATCCTCTTTAATCCCTATAGCTGCTGCTACATCCTTGATTGGAAGCATTGTCGCTTCCTGTGCAATCTGAATATCTGTTTTCATTTTTCTTTGCTCCTTTGTGTTAATTATTCTCTAATATAGTATCTAATTCCTCTTTAGTCACCAGAACCTTGCGGGGCTTTGTCCCCTCCTCAGGTCCCACTACACCGGCCTCTTCGAGCTGATCCATGATGCGGGCCGCCCTGTTGAAGCCAATTTTAAGGTATCTTTGAAGCATTCCGATTGAAGCCCGTTCCTTATCTGTGATAATTGACGCTGCCTCCGCAAAGTAAGAGTCCCTGCCATCATCCGTGTTTTCCACATCTGAAATGGTAACGGTTGTATTTGTCGTATCATTCGACAGGCTCTCCATCTTTTGTGCCACATCATTACTGTACTGTGCATTCTCATTATTTTCAATAATAAATTTCACAATATCGGAAACTTCTTTATCTGAAACGAATGCGCCCTGTACTCGAAGGGGCTTCGGGACACCCTGTGGGTCAAATAACATATCTCCCTTTCCAAGGAGCTTTTCCGCACCATTCATATCAAGTATGGTACGACTGTCAACACCGCTTGTAACCGCAAATGCGATACGGCTTGGCATATTCGCCTTGATAAGACCTGTAATAACATTAACAGAAGGCCTCTGTGTAGCTATAATCAGATGTATACCGGCTGCTCTCGCAAGCTGTGCCAGCCTGCATATTGCCTCCTCTACATCCTTTGATGCAACCATCATAAGATCTGCAAGCTCGTCAACTATAATGACAATCTGTGGCATCTTTGGCGGTTTTTCTGTATCCTTGCCATCCATTGCATCAATCATGGCATTGTAACCGTTTATTTCCCTGACACCGCTGTTTGCAAACTTCTCGTATCGGTCTGTCATCTCTGAAACTGCCCAGTTTAATGCTCCTGCAGCTTTTTTAGGATCTGTAACAACCGGAATCATCAGATGAGGTATGCCATTGTATACACTAAGCTCAACCACCTTCGGGTCAATCATAATCAGCTTTACCTCATCCGGCTTTGCCTTGTATAGTATACTCATGATAATTGTATTGATACAAACTGACTTACCTGAGCCGGTAGCACCTGCAATTAAAAGATGTGGCATTTTTGCGATATCCGTAACCTTAACCTTGCCTGCAATATCTTTTCCCACTGCAAATGTAATCTTTGATTTGGCATTTTTAAATTCTTCAGACTCCACAAGCTCCCTGAAGGAAACAGCAACACTCTGGCTGTTTGGCACTTCGATGCCCACAGCGGCTTTTCCCGGAATAGGAGCCTCGATTCGTATATCCGCGGCTGCCAGATTAAGCTTTATATCATCTGCCAGATTCACAATCTTTGATACCTTCACTCCAAGCTCCGGTGTGATTTCAAACCTTGTAACAGCAGGACCGCAGCTTATATTATTCACCTTCGCATTCACCCCAAACACATTAAGAGTCTGTTCAAGCTTTGCCGCCGTTTCACGCAGATGAGCCTGCGAATCACCGGTTTTACCCCTGTCAGGAGCCTTAAGCAGATCAACAGCCGGAAATACATACGGCTTCTGCTGGATTGCATTTTCTGCGTCATTTATCGCTATCTGCTCACTGACTTTTTCAACCTCTTTGGCAAGCTCATCCTTGTCTGATTTGACATTTTTCTTACTTTGCTCTGCTGCAGGTGGTTTTGTCATTACCGCATCTGCAGCCGGAGCTGATAATTTTGATTGCAGCTCATTATCTTTTTGTATGTCAAAATCATCAGATATATCAGGCTCCACGCAGCCCGATATAGGTATCTGCGACACATGGCTTGCAGCTGTGCCACCCAAAACCGAAACAGGCTCCGATGCCACACCAAAGTCCGGTGTCTGCACTATTTCCCCTGCATCCCCTGATGTAAGGCTTGTCGTCTTTTTCTCCTTTATTGCAGGTGAACTCGGGTAATTCTCTATAGTTATCTCACCAAGCGCATCTGTAGCTGCTGCACCTTGTCCAAATATCCCCACATGCGCTGTATCACTACCTGTCATGCCTGAATCTAGCGCGTTTTCACTGCCATCAATTTTTGTATCAAGTGACACGCCTGTTATCTTATTGTCCATCCTTCGACCGGCACGCTTACTCCTTCTGCCACCTTTTGCGGTCTCCTTTATGTCGCTGTCTGTATTATCTGAAGCTAAACCCTCTCTTGTCTGACGCTCTCTTGACTTATACTGCCGATACTCCTGATATCTCTCATTATTCTCACGCGCTGACTCGTATACCTTTCGTCCGCCGTTTCTCATACCCTTCATGAATGATTTACCGGTAATGAGCACAAGACAGATAATCATCACAACTATTGTCACCACGTATGCACCTATAATTCCTACCGCCGGAACTAAAATGCAGCCTATAAGAGCACCTACAAAGCCACCACCTGAATGCCTTTCAACACTGTCAATGTATGACTGCACCGGCGAAACCGCGAATTCACCATACACTGCCAGGTACATAAACACACATATAAACCATATGAAAACTATGGTCATAACAAGCTTCATGATAGCATATGAATTGCCCTTATTGGACACAGCAAAAAAGCTGCCCACCAGAAGCACAAGCGGAAAAATATATGCCATCATTCCAAATAAACCAAAAAGGAAACCGCTTACTGCGTTTCCCAAATTACCGCCTATTCCAAAATTGCTTATAAATAAAAGGATTGAAACAGCTACTACTATCCAGAGAAATATCTCCTTTTTAAAGGCCTGCTGCCTCTCTATCTGAGCCATTCTCTCCTTTTTTGTCTGTCTTTTTGCTGAGGATTTCTTCCTCGTTGCCATGTAACTAACCTCCGTGTTTTGATTTACAGAGTATATAATAACATATTTCTTCTGTTCTGTGTAAATTTTCTAAAGTAATTTTTCGATTTTGTGATTAAAGGGTCAAAAGGTATCATCGATTCATGCTTGCATGCAATTCGATGTATACCTTATTGACCCGCACTACACCGAGAAAGTAGCAATTTGCTGCG
>CDYX01010719.1_pt1 | contig 10469 bp, 10 predicted proteins | sample 554871 | NCBI WGS metagenome assembly CDYX01 (sample SAMEA3182061, study PRJEB8094) | gut metagenome | biome: human; feature: gut; material: Stool; isolation source: human stools | place: Canada | collected 2013-01-14 | reverse complement strand
GCTTCCTGCAAAGTTCTGCACTGATAAAAGAAATAAGCATCATTCTTTAAAGCCAGACGGATTCCATCATTTAATTTTTTGTCATCTTCAACAATCAGTAACTTTTCACTCATATTTTCTCTGCTTTCTTACAAATTACACTAATTGTATCATTGCCAGTTTTATAAATCAAATCATTAAATCAAAACCTCCGACAGAATTTATCTTATAAACAGCAAAAAGCTCCCGAAGGAGCTTTCCACACTTTAAATATAGACCAATTCTTTTAATACAATCTCTTCTGCCATATTACGAATACCATTTACCGCTCTGACCCATTCCATCTGGTCACAAGCTTTCAATTCTTCCGTAATCCCCTGCCTCTCCATCATCTGACGCACCAGAATATCCATTCTCTCCTTTGCTTCATCGTCCACAGTATTCAGATGTTCTGTCAGTCTGTCTTCCAACATATACAGTGAATACATTGCCGGACGATGCTCTTTCAGATACGTTTTTCGCATCATTCCATATTTCCCATAATGCGGTTCTTCATCTGTACTAACAAGATTCGGATAGTAAATTCCGTCTGTACCAAGTGTGTAGGTTCCACCCATTTTTTCAAATGTGCTTTTCATGTGCTATTCCTCCTTGAAATCAGCGATGTCCTTAGATCATCGCAAAATATTTCAGGGCAGCCTTGATAGCTTCTTCCTTCTCTTTCGGACACTGTGGCACTTTTGGATTTTCTGTCTTTGGCAGATTATAGTTAGCTCCTACTTCGATTCCACATTTCCTTTTGATTTGAGAAATATATAAATTTGAAACCTTCAAGCCAAATTCTTTCAGCACATAATCTTTGATTTCCTGATAGGTTGCTTTCAACTCGGCACTGGTAGCATCCAGCTCGTCCAAGTCTAAGTCGATCTCTATGTGGTCATCCGGTTTTTGTTGGGACAAAAGAACAACCGTCTCCACATGCACGGTATTCGGAAACATATCCACGCAGCATATCTTCTCCACTCTATACCCTCTGTCCATAAATATCTGCAAATCCCTTGCCAGGCTTGTAGGTTTACATGAAATATAAACCATATTCTCAACACCATACTCTATGATTTTCCCGATAGCCTTCGGATGGATACCGTCTCGTGGTGGATCAAGAATTATATAATCCGGTTTTTCCTCTATCTCATCAAGCACCTTGAGCACATCACCTGCGATAAATTTACAGTTATCAAGACCATTAAGAGCTGCATTTTCCTTTGCTGCGCAAACTGCCTCCTCAACTATTTCGACACCTACTACTTCCTTACACACCGGTGCCATAAGCTGCGCGATGGTGCCGGTTCCGCTGTAGAGGTCGTAGACTGTTTTACCGTTTAGCGAATCCCTGTCACCTCCCAGGATGAACTCTCTAGCTGTCTCATAGAGCACCTCCGCTCCGAGTGAGTTGGTCTGGAAAAATGAGAATGGTGTGATTTTGAATTTCAGACCTAAGAGCTCCTCGTAGAAATATGAATCTCCGTAGAGCACCTCTGTGCCCTCGTTTTTGACCACATCTGCCACACTGTCATTTTTTGTGTGTAAAACACCCTTGAATCTGCCGTCATAGTGCCTGGTCAAAAGTTCATATCTAAAGCCTGCGAGCAGCTCCTCCTCGTTGAAGCCCTCTGTCTGTGTGCTAGTGACAAGGTCGACTATGATTTCACCGGTTTTTGTTGCCTTTCTGACAAGCAGATGCCGCAGATAGCCCTTATGAGTTTCTCTGTGGAAATATGGGATATTGTTTTTTGAAAAATAATCAAGTGTTGCCTTTAATATTGTCCTGAAATCCTCATCCACTATCTGACAGTCCGATACTGTCACAAGGTCATAAAAGCTTCCTCTTTTGTGCATGCCAAGCGCAAGAGGGCCATCCTTATACTCATCACCGAAGGAAAATTCCATCTTGTTTCTGTATTCACTCTTTTTCGGACTTCCATGTATCCCTATAAACTCATATCCTGACTCTTCCTCAGTGCCGATAGCATCCGAAATGAGCTTTTTCACCTGGGTAAGCTTCATATCAAGCTGCTTTTCGTAAGGCACTGTCTGATATGTACAGCCCCCGCACATTCCAAAGTGAGGGCATGGCTCTTCTGTCTCCAGAGGTGATTTCTCAATTACCTCCATGAGTCTGCCCTCTGCCCTTTGATGCTTTACTTTATTTACAACGAATTCCACCTTCTGTCCCGGAATTGTATTTTTCACAATTACTCTGTCGCCGTCATCTGTAACGGCTATTCCCTTGTTTGGGAAGTCTACTCTTTCTACGGTTCCTGTTCCTCTAAATCCTTTTTTCATGTAATTCTTATCTCTCTTTATACTTTATTATTCCTTTGTATGCCTGACTGCAAATGCCTTGCTTCACACATAAAGAAAAATGAGGACTACATATGTAGCCCCCATTATCTAAAAACGATTATTTCTCTTCTTTAGTCTTTGGTGCCTCTTTTTCCTCTTCAGCATCATCATCGTCTTCATCCTCGAAGAAATCATCATCGAATTCATCATCATACTCATCATCGAAATCATCTAAATAATCCGGTGTGAAAAACCTGTAGATACCATATGCCGCTGCTGCAACAGCAACTAATACACCAATGATGGCAAATATGATAACAGCCTTGGAAGGCTTCTTGTCTTCCTCTTCTTTTTTGAGAAGGTCATTAAGCTTTGCCATGCTGAGCTTCTCTGCAAGCTTGTTGTCCTTTAATAATTCTTCAACTTTACTCATAATTCAATCCGCTCCTTTTCCAAAAGTAATTGTCAAATGCTATTTGTTAAATCCATTATAGCATATTATATCCAATTTTCCTATAAAAATTACAATAATTTTAGTCAATTTTTTTCAATTTGGCAAATGAAGCAAACATCTTTTTGGTACCAGCCTTGTCAAAGTCCACAGTGACCTCATAATCCCTGCCGCCTTCTACAATTGCCATGACCTCTCCCGCGCCAAACTTGATGTGCGATACTCTGTCTCCTACCTTATATGAAAGGCCGCCGGTGGTATTGACACTGGCAAAAGACTTCTGGTTGCTCACAGGTGTATAGACAGGTGTCCTTGTACGCTGTGTATTAAAGGTGGTTGCATACTCTGTGCCGTATGTAGGCGTCTTTTTGAAGGCCTCCTTAGCCTTTCTGTACGTGCTCTGCGAATTTCTTTCAAGGTCATCATCACGGCGCTTTGGCTCATAAACCTCGCCTGCCATAAGCTCACGCGGAATCTCTTTCACAAATCGCGATACCTTGTTGAACTGTGTCTCTCCACGCACCATACGCATACGCGCCGATGTGATGGTAAGATGCTCCTTGGCCCTCGTGATACCAACATAAGCAAGACGCCTTTCCTCCTCTATCTCGCTTGTCGCATCATCACTCGTGATTGACATATAGCTTGGGAAAAGACCATCCTCCATACCCGCCAGATACACATTCGGAAACTCAAGTCCCTTAGCACTGTGCAGAGTCATAAGAACCACATAGTCGCTGTTTTCGTCAAGACCGTCTATATCGGCTACAAGCGCTACCTCCTCCAAAAAGCCACTGAGAGTAGGATTCTCCTCCCCCTGCTCGTAATCAACAGCCTTGTTTATAAGCTCATCAATATTCTCAATACGCTGCTCTGCTTCATCCGTGCCCTCTGCCTTCAGCTCATCGACATAGCCGGTCTCATCGATTATTGCCTGTATGAGCTGCGAAACCGAATCCATCTCGGCTCTCGCACGAAGTGACTGTATAAACATCACAAACGGCTTTATCTTGCCTGCTGACCTCGCCATGCCCGGCACCTCATCGACGTAGCGCAGTGCCGTATAGAAATCTATCCCCTTCTCAAGGGCATAGTCTGTCACCTTATTGATGCTCGTGGCTCCGATGCCGCGCTTTGGCACATTTATTATTCGCTTTACCGCAAGGTCATCATGGCCATTGTCAATAGTCTTTAAATATGCAAGGATATCCTTTATCTCTTTTCTGGCATAGAAATTCACGCCGCCGACAATCTTGTATGGGATGTTGGCAGCAATAAATTTTTCCTCGAAAAGACGCGACTGTGCGTTGGTTCGGTAAAGCACAGCACAGTCCTTATAGCGCGCCTCACCCTTTCTCACGAGTCTCGCTATCGAACGCGCCACATAATCCGCTTCCTCGAAGCCACTCTCAAGCTGTTCAAAGGTAATCCTGTCTCCGGCTCCGTTGTCAGTCCAAAGGCGCTTGTCCTTTCTACCCACGTTGTTGGAAATGACGCTGTTGGCGGCATCTAGGATATTCTGGGTAGACCTGTAATTCTGCTCAAGCTTTATGACCTTTGCATCTTCAAAATGCTTCTCAAAGTTTAAGATATTGTAGATATTGGCACCTCTGAACTTGTAAATGGACTGATCATCATCACCCACCACACACAGATTCTTATACTTCATGGCAAGAAGCCTGATAAGCTCAAACTGCACGGTGTTTGTGTCCTGATACTCATCCACCATGATATATCTGAAGCGCTCCTGATAGTAATCCAGCACCTCTTTATCCAGCTTAAAAAGCTCTACTGTCTTCACAAGCAAATCATCAAAATCGAGTGCGTTATTCTGCTTTAGGGCATTCTGATACTCCTTGTATACAAGTGCCTGCTTGCGCTTCACGAAGTCACCTGTGAAACGGTTTTCAAACTCTATCGGATCAATCATCTCATCCTTTGCAGATGAAATGACATTTAAAAACATCTTTTCCTTATACATCTTGGTGTCTATCTCAAGACGCTTGCAGATGTCCTTCATCAGAGCCTTCTGGTCGTCAGCATCATATATGGTAAAGTTCGTGTCATATCCCAGCCTGTCAATATACCTGCGCAGTATACGCACACATGTCGAATGGAATGTAGAAACCCATATGCTTTCCGAACCATAGCCCACCATATCATCAATTCGCTCACGCATCTCTCCCGCAGCCTTGTTTGTAAAGGTGATTGCCATGATATTGTAAGGATTGACGCCACACTCATCTATCAGGTAGGCAGTCCTGTATGTAAGAACCCTGGTCTTGCCACTGCCTGCCCCCGCTAAAATAAGAAGCGGTCCCTCTGTGGTCAAAACGGCCTCCCTTTGCTGTTCATTCAACATATCTAAGTTCATCTGTTTTCCTCTCAATTCTCCAGTCTTATTACAGGCACACAAACCATAAATACAAAAATAATTTATCTACAGCATACCACAAACATATGTTTTGTACAACCCAATATGAGAAAATTCAAAAAAAACTTGTCATATAGTTTTCAATACTATATAATAGAAGTCTGAGGTGATGATATGGAGAATGACGTTAAAGAATTTTTATCAGAATTATTAAAACAGCTTAAATCAATAGATTACATAAAGCCGGAGGATATACCAAACATTGATCTGTACATGGATCAGGTCACAACCTTCATGGACGAGCAGCTCGCTGCATCAAAGCGCTATGAAAGCGACAAAATCCTTACCAAGACAATGATAAACAACTATGCCAAAAACAATCTGCTTCCTTCTCCGGACAAGAAAAAGTATTCTAAGGAGCATGTGCTCACACTGCTTTTTATATATTATTTCAAAAATATATTGAGCATCAACGATATACGCTCGATTCTTAATCCGCTTACCGAGAAGTATTTCGGCAATGATGACGGATTTACGATGCAGGATGTCTATACTGAGGTTTTCAGCTTAGAGGCGGAGGAATCGCAGAAGCTCCTAAAGGATCTCGGCAAGAAATACAAGATTGCCGGTGAGACATTTGAGGATTTTCCTGATGAGGATCAGAAATTTCTTCACACATTCAGCTTTATCTGCATGCTGAGCTTTGATGTCTACATCAAGAAAATGCTGATTGAGCGCATGATTGACAATCTAAATGAAGAAAAAGAGGCTTCTTCCCATGAAAATACACATTCAGGAAAGGAAAGGAAAAAAACAGGCTCAAATTAATGAGCCTGTTTTTCTTTTCCCCTATGATAAACTAATCCTCTTTGTCAGAGCCATCCTCCATGCGTGAAAAAACCATATCATATCCATCGTTGCCGTAGTTTAATGATCTGTTCACACGGCTGATTGTGGCTGTGGAAGCCCCGGTCTTTTCTGCTATATCAAGATATGTCTTCTGCTCTCTAAGCATCTTTGCCACTTCAAATCTCTGTGATAGAGAAAAAAGCTCATTTACAGTACAAACATCCTCAAAAAATGTATAACACTCTGCTCTATCCTTGAGACACAAAATAGCATCAAACAAATGGTCTACTGCTTCTGTTTTAAGATTCTTGCTCATCGTGTTCTCCTTTTTCATGCGATTTATTTACTTTTAATTTTAACATATTAAAGTTTTAAAGTAAACAGCTTTCTTGCAATTAAATTATGATATGTTATACTAATGTTACTATCGCCTAATAAATCAGAATGGAGTAAATTGAAAATGAAAAAAGTAGGATATTTCTTTTACACATTTGTCCCACTGCTTGCAGTTGAGGCAATTCAGACTATTGCCTTATTCTTTATGATGGGCATGGGAGTGTTTGGACAAAGTTTTGTCGGAAAGCTTGCCTTTCCGTCTGCAAACGTATCGGACCGCCTTGAAAAGACATTTACCTCTGTAAATTTTAACATGATGATTATGGTCATCTATGCACTCATTACCATTGCGATTTTTGGCATGTGGTACTATGCCAGATACGAAGGTAATTTTCTTCCATCCCCTAAGAAAACCTTCAATCCCATGATGATTGTGGCAATCGTCATACTCGTGCCGGGTACACAGTTTGCTGCCAATTTCATCGCTAACTTAACCGGCTACATCCGTCCCGACTGGCTGCAGCAGTACAATGAGCTTTTTGAGACATCAGGCATCACAGATACTACCTTTGTGACAGTACTTTATTCTGTAATACTGGCGCCAATCTGTGAGGAGCTTATATTCCGCGGTGTAACCATGCGCTGTGCCAGAAAGGCTTTGCCATTTGCTCTTGCCAATGTGATGCAGGCTGCACTTTTCGGACTGTTCCATCTCAACTGGATTCAGGGCATATATGCCTTTGCACTTGGCATCGTACTCGGATATGTCTGCGAATGCGGTGGCTCTATTTACTACTCTATAGGGCTTCATCTGCTTTTCAACCTTTGGGGCACACTCTCAGGATTTTTCCCGGATCCCGGTAATAGTGCAGTGGTCTTTGTGATTGTGATTGCTGTTACAATTGTTTCACTGGTGGTCGGATTTGTACTGTTTAACAAAGGACGAAGAAAGCTCCCCATAAATTCTACAAGAATATAGTCACACCTGCCAGACTTACTATCATCATAATCATGCCTGCAAGCAGTACTCCAAGCATGACAGCGGCAACTGTTGACTTGAAATCCATATCAAGGATACTTGCCGCAAGTGTTCCTGTCCATGCACCTGTTCCCGGAAGTGGGATACCTACGAAAAGTAAAAGTGCAACAAACAGACCTCTTCCGGCCTTTGCCTGAAGCTTCTTGCCGCCCTTCTCTCCTTTTTCAATGCAGAAGCTGAAGAACCTTCCAATAATTGGTTTGTCTGCTCCCCAGATGAGAACCTTTCTTGCAAAAAGATAAATAATTGGTACCGGAAGCATATTTGCAATGATACAAACGATAAATGATGGCACTATCGGCAGCCCCATCACCTGTGAAACCGGAACCGCTCCTCTGAGTTCAATAAGCGGTACCATTGAAATTAAAAAGATGTAAATATATTTTTTTAACATGAATAATTCTCCAAAAATTTAATTAGTGTATGCATCTGCTCATCAGTTCCTATGGATATGCGCAGATAATCGTTGATTCGCTCAGGTGAGCTGAAATGTCTGACAAATATATTGTCTGCCTTAAGGTCCTCAAAAAGCTTTGTTGCAGAAACATTTGCAGGCTTTGCAAATATAAAGTTGCTCTTTGAGTCACAGAATGTAAAGCCAAGTCTCTTAAGCTCTTTCTTTGTCCACTCACGTGTCTTTATAACCTTTGCTGTGGTCTCCTCAAAGTATGCTCTGTCTTTTACCGCTGCTGTAGCTGCTTCGATTGTGATTCTGTCCATTGTATATGAGTTGAACGAATATTTCACATCATTCAGATACTTGATAAGCACAGGACTTGCCATGGCAAAACCAACTCTTGAGCCTGCCAGCGAGCGTGATTTTGAGAATGTCTGTACCACGATGACATTATCATATTTGTCAATGAGTGGAAGCGCACTCTCCCCGCCAAAATCTACATATGCCTCGTCTACTACGACAATTACATCCTGATTGTGCTCTATTATATCCTCTATCTCATCAAGAGGCATAAGCTTTCCTGTCGGAGCATTAGGGTTCGGAAATACTACTCCGCCGTTTGCCTTATAGTAATCTGACGGTACTATTGAAAAATCATCAGACAATGGAAGCTGCTCATAAGGGATTCGAAGCATATCTGCCCACACATCATAAAATGAATATGTGATATCAGGAAACAGTACAGGTTTTTTCGAATTGAAAAATGTCATGAAAATCATGGCAAGTACATCATCAGAGCCAACTCCGACAAACACCTTCGAGCTGTCTATCTTATAGAAATCCGCAATTGCATTTACCAGCTTATCAACCCTTGGGTCAGGATACAGTCTTAAATCATCTGTATTGAAATTACTTAAAACCTCCTTCACTCCCGGCGCTGGCGGATATGGATTCTCATTTGTATTTAACTTAATAACACAGGTATTCTTTGGCTGTTCTCCCGGTGTATAAGGTACAACCCTTCGAATGTTATTTTCCCAGTCTCTCATTCTTTTCCTCCAAATTTAATTATATGTCAGCCCATACATATTTACTTATTATTCAATTTTCTTCTCTGAAAAAACATGATATCAAACATAAAATCAGCGTTTTTATTCACTTTAAAATATGCACCCAAAAAAATGCTAACAATTTTACTTTACCTCATTTACTTATGTTTGTAAAGGTTGTATATTACACTTAATCACTATTTTTTATATATATTTTTATCTATTTTTAATCAAGGGGGATTATAAATAATGACTAAAAATAATTCAAAGGATCTCACTGTAGGTTCTCCTACCGGGCTCATTCTGGGCTTTTCCCTTCCATTGCTTCTCGGAATGCTTTTCCAGCAGGTTTACAGCCTTATGGATACAATAATCGTCGGTCGTTTTCTAAGTGTTTCGGCCTTAGCCGCAGTCGGCTCTACCGGAAGCATCTGCTTTCTCATCATTGGCTTCTGCCAGGGTGTGTGTGCCGGCTTTTCACTTCCAATAGCCCAGCGCTTTGGTGCCAAGGATGAAAAAGGACTTAAAAAATATGTAGGAAATGCAGGGATTGTGTCTGTAATTATCGCAATAATCATGACGGCACTCACTGTGCTTCTCTGCGGTCACATTCTGACCTGGATGAATACGCCAGGCGACATTTACGACCTCGCCTACCAGTATCTGATTGTCATATTTGCAGGCATTCCTGCCACAATACTGTACAATCTGCTGTCAGGATATCTGAGATCTCTCGGCAACTCGGTCATACCTGTTATTTTCCTTATAATCGCGGCAGTTCTAAATATCGGTCTTGATTTACTTTTCATTCTGGTATTTAACATGGGCGTGTTTGGAGCGGCTTTTGCAACCGTACTGTCACAGGGTGTATCAGGAGTGCTGTGCATCATTTACATAGCAAAAAATGTACCTCTGCTGCATGTAAGCAGAAATGATTTGAAGCTTGACTCTTCATATGTCAGAAATCTGATGGTCATGGGACTTCCTATGGGCTTTCAGTATTCGATAACCGCTATAGGCGGCGTCATACTGCAGACTGCCGTAAACGGCTTAGGCTCCATCGCAGTTGCCTCAATGACCGCTGCAAGCCGTATTTCAATGTTTATGGTGTGTCCATTTGACGCACTCGGCTCCACAATGGCCACCTACAGTGGACAAAATGTCGGCGCAGCCAAATTTGAACGTGTAAAGAAGGGGCTTATTTCAGCCTCAGTTATAGGATCGGTCTATTCGGTTTTGATTTTTGTGGCACTGCTGTTTATAGCCAACTATCTGATTTACCTGTTTGTATCACCAAGCGAAACAGAGGTTGTCGCACAGGCTCATCAGTTTCTGCTGATAAATGCATTTTTCTACATCCCGCTCGTTCTGGTAAACACAGTCCGTTTCACCATACAGGGTATGGGTTTTTCCGGCTTTGCGATGTTTGCAGGAGTAGCAGAAATGATTGCGCGTTCGCTCATCGGACTTGTATTTGTACCGATATTCGGCTTTTCTGCCGCCTGCTTTGCAAGCCCACTCGCATGGATTCTCGCAGATGCCTTCCTGGTGCCTGCATTCATCCACTGCCTGCATAAATTGCAGAAAGCAAAATCTAGTCAAGTTACAAGTCTTTAGTAAAAAGTCATTAACAATAATGGCTTTAACAG
>CDYX01022748.1_pt1 | contig 10477 bp, 8 predicted proteins | sample 554871 | NCBI WGS metagenome assembly CDYX01 (sample SAMEA3182061, study PRJEB8094) | gut metagenome | biome: human; feature: gut; material: Stool; isolation source: human stools | place: Canada | collected 2013-01-14 | reverse complement strand
GTGTGGCAAAGACGGTATGACGCTTCCAATCCACTTCCTCGACAATCCAGCAGTGCCCGGCTATGGCGATGCGCTCGCCAGGTGGTGGCGGGTTGACGATTGTGCCCAGCTCGGCCGATTCGCTGCGAACGGTAAACTCTTCGTTTTCCTGGAACACGGCGTAGAACTTAAAGTTGTTGATGATGCGCTCGCCCGCGAGGCCCACGATGAGCCCACCGCCCTCGGTGAGCTGGATATGGTCGATCTTGATGAGGTGGCGCAGCAGTATGCGATAGTCATCGGCCGAGACGCGGTGGAAATAGCTGAGCGTGAGCACACGCTGAGCAAGCTCGGCCGGTGTGAGCTCGCCGGTGCTGGCGAGCGTCGACATGGTCTGGTGATAGAGCAGGCTGTAGGGGAGCCGATCGAGCTCGGGCGGCTCGACCCATTTTTCCTCGCGATAGAGTTGTACGAGCGCGATGCCCTGCAGGAGCTTCCACGGAATGGTCTCGGGCATCATCGTGCGCGGCTCGGGTTCCTCCTCGCGCATGACAAACCACATCTCGGGCGGAAGATCGCGGCGGCCTGTGCGCCCCATGCGCTGCAAAAAGGAGCTGACGGTAAACGGTGCATCGATCTGGAACGCGCGCTCCAGGCGACCGATATCGATGCCAAGCTCCAACGTGGAGGTGGTGACGGTTGTCTGTGCCTGTTCCTCGTCGCGCATGAGCTCTTCTGCCGTCTCACGCAACGATGCCGAAAGATTGCCGTGATGGATGAGGAAACGGTCGGGCTCGTGCCGGCTTTCACAGTAGCTGCGCAACATGGAGCACACGGCCTCTGCCTCCTCGCGCGAGTTGGCAAAGACCAGGCACTTGCGGCCGCGGGTATGTTCAAAGATGTAGCCCATGCCGGGGTCGGCGTTGTCGGGTGCGGTGCCGGTGGGGTTGAGCAGTGCCTGTTCGGTTGCCTGCGGGATGTCGACTTCCCCTTCGGGGGCCGAGGAAGTGCGACGGTCCTTGGGGGCAGCCTTGCTCCGTGCCTGATCACGGCGTTGGCGACGTTCCTCCTGTGTGAGTTGCCCACTATGGCGCATGTCTTGGGTGCTGACGGGCAGTGCCGCGGGTGGCGCCGCCTCAATGCGCTCGCATGCGAGCACCTCAGCTTCCTGCGGACCTGTGCTCGTGAATCCTCGCTGCTGCGCCTGGGGACCCGAGTTGTAGAAGTGCTCCATGGAGATGCGCCACACGCGGCGCGGCTCCTCAAAGCGGGGGATGACGCAGTCGCGTCCCGTCCCCTGCGACAGGAAGGCACCCGTGCGTTCCGGGTCCCCGATGGTGGCCGAAAGGCCGATGCACCGGGGCCGCACGCCCGCCATGCGCGAAAGACGCTCGATAAGGCAGAGCGTCTGCCCGCCGCGGTCACCACGCATGAGCGAGTGGACCTCGTCGATGACCACATAGCGCAGGTCGCAAAACATACGCGGAATTGCCATGTGCTTGTGGATCAGGAGTGCCTCGAGTGATTCGGGCGTAATCTGTAGGATGCCGCTTGGCTTTTTGATGAGCTTTGCCTTGTGCGACTGCGAGACATCGCCGTGCCAGTGCCAGACGGGGATATCGGCCTCTTCGCACAGATCGTTGAGGCGAACGAACTGGTCGTTGATGAGTGCTTTGAGGGGGCCAATATAGAGGGCGCCAACGCTTGCGGGCGGGTTCTCCCAAAACTCGGTCAGGATGGGAAAGAAGGCTGCCTCGGTTTTGCCAGATGCCGTGGATGCCGTCAGGAGCACATTGTCTTGCGTGTTGAAGATGGCATCTGCCGCCGCAACCTGGATGGAGCGCAGACTCTCCCAATCGTGGGAGTAAATGAAATCCTGGATAAACGGGGCATATCGGTCAAAAGCGTTCACGGGACCTCCTCTCATCAACGGGTTGATCAACGCAACGGGCAACGGCTCGATATCTTGCAACATCGGCGTTTGCCCAGATAAAACCTGCCAAAATAAACCTGTCCCTTTTTGGCAGGTTAGATGGTGAATTCGGCGAAGTTGCGGTCGTCTGTGGTGCCGGTGTCGTCTGTCGCGGCTGCCGGCGCCAGCGCGTCGCCGCCGACGCTTTGCAGCAACTCGACCACGTTAGCATCGGGGTTCTGACACAGGATGTCGAGCAGCTCGATAAAGTCGCGGATGACCTCGCGGGGCGTCAGATGCGTGTCGGCCCCCACGCGGCCAAACTCAATCTTGAGGAAGTCCACCAAGTCGTTCTCGGTAAGCGTGGGCGTCCAGCCAAAGTAGCCGGCATGGATCTGCATGAGCTTCTCGATGAGCACCAGCAGCTCCTCGTAGGTGAGCGGCTGCAGGCGGATGATGGGCGCGAGCATATCTTTGAGATCATCGCGCGCAAAACGGCCCTGGGCGAGACGGCTCCGAAGGGCCTCGTAGGAAAAGACGCCGCGGCGGCGGTCCTCGATAGAGGTCGGCGTGCCACCCATGATCACGCCCAGGTACTGCGCTTTGCCCTGGAGCGTGTCGTTGTACATGGTCAGGATCTTCTCGTAGTTATATTGGCGCGTGATCGCGTTGGGAATCTTGTACAGATTCACGAGCTCGTCGATGAGCACCAGCATGCCCTTGTAGCCGCTGCAGACCAAAAAACGTGCGATGAGCTTGACGTAGTCGTACCAGTCGTCATCGCTGATGATGGTCGAGGAGCCTAGCTCGGCTCGCGCTTCGCTCTTGGTGCGGTATTCGCCACGAATCCATTTGGTCACCCGGCTCATAGCCTCTTCATCGCCTTCGGATATGGCCGCGCGGTAGCGGCGGAGCATGCGGGTGAAGTCAAAGCCGTGGACCATCTCCTCGAGCGGGGCCAGTTGGGCATTGATAGCCGACTCATCGGCGCCCGCGCACGAGGCGACCCAGCGATCGAGGATCAGGTTGAGCGCACCGCCCTCAGGGCGCGTCTTGGTCGATATGTTGCGAATGAGCTCGCGATAGGTAGCGAGGCCCTGGCCCTGGCCGCCCTGTAGGCGGCGCTCAGGGGAAAGGTCGGCATCGGCGACCACAAAGCCCTCGCCCATGGCATGCGTTCGGATGGTCTGGAGCAAAAAGCTCTTGCCGGCGCCGTAGCGACCGACTAGGAAACGGAAGCTTGCGCCGCCATCGGCGATGAGGCTCAGGTCGGTGAGCAGAGCGCGGATCTCGACCTCTCGCCCCACGGTGATATAGGGAAGGCCGATGCGCGGGACAACGCCGCCCTTGAGCGAGTTGAGAATGACGGCGGCGACGCGTTTGGGCACGCGGGGTGCTGCGGATGCGGTATCACTCATGGTCTAAGTATCCTCTCACGTCTGCTTCGTAGTCCTCGATAATTTGCGGTCCTTCTGAGCCAAATTCAATAACGGTGTCGCCCACCAGGTCAAAGAGCGCTTCGTTGATGCTGTCGACGAGCATGTCCTCACTCTTGCCCGACTGTGCCACCGCCGATGCCGTCTGCGCTGCGTTTTGCTCGAGTAGTGCTCGAAGATAGGCGTCTGCGGCGGAATCGAGTGCGGACGCGGTGTCGGCGGGCGTGGGCGCTGGTGCGAGGAGCGGGGCTACGACGCCAAACTGCTCGGTGGAGATGGTCGGCTCGCTAGCCTCGTCCTGCTGCATGGTCGTCGCGACTGGTTCGGCGATCGTGTCGGCCACGGGCTCGGCTTCCCGTCGCTCGGCAACTGCCACCTCGGCATCCGCAAGCGTGCCGTCCTCGCGCTCCTCGTCGATCAAAAGCGCCTCGCGCGTTTGTGCGGCGGCGCTCCGAATGTGCTCCAGCTGGCTCAGGTCGATATCGATCTTGACGGGCTGGTGCGCGGCATCCCACGAAAGCCATGCCGTGATCTCGTCATCGATAATCTTAGCCAGATATTTGGGGACCTTCTCTTCCTTAAGGGGATGGCCGGGATCCAGTGCCAAGCGCAGGCGCTGATCACAAGCGCGCATCATCTCACCGAGCTTGCTGCTCTTTTGCCTGCTGCCGTGAATCCGCATGCATTCCCAAAAGCCATTTTGGCAGCGGTAGATGTGAATGGGGTCCAGGCGATATTCGCAGTCCTCGTGGCGCTCGGGCGCAAAGAACACGGCCGAGGCAAACATGGTGTAGGGCATGGCCGTCTCCTCCCCAAACAAGCTCGCTACGATGCCGGTCTTTCGGTGCGTGTCATAGTAGCGCGCCATGCGGACATACACGGCGCATGCCACGTGGCGCAGGTCGCGATGGTGGGAACGGTCGAGCCGTGAGTTATTCAGGTTGTACGTCGAGAGTGCGTCGATGGCAGCCACGAGCCGCTCCTCATGCGCCTCATCGGGCGGAAGGGGAAGCGTGGGCTCGGAGGTCTTACGACGTGCAGGCGGCAGGGCCGATGGCGTCGGCGCGGGTACAAGGTCTCGCGCTGCGCGGCGCAGCTCGATGAGGGCGTTGTCGAATGCGACGGTTTTAGAGTCGCGAAGCAGCTTGGGGTCGAGCTCGTGGAACACGGCGTAGTCCTGCAGCCACACGCGTGCGAACCGGTCGATGCCGGGTTCAAAGGCGCGATAGGCATCCCAAAATGCCTTAATCTTGCTAAAGCCATCGAGCGGATTATCTACGCCAATGCCGCAAATCAGCTCATAGAGATACAGAAAGGCAAAGGACGTAGACGTTTCCTCGACGGTTCCGCGGCGCACTTGGGCACGCCAGGTAAAGTAGCCACGCAACTGTCGATCGCTCATGGCATTGTAGGTGGGAAAGTACGACTTAAAGGTGCCGTTGTAGGGGCAATCGTCCTCGAAGTCGGCCATCAGCAGGCCTTGGCGGTAAAAGAGCTCCGCCTCCGATAGCCAACGCCCCGCGCCGCCTTTGGGATCATCTTGCCAGCGTGATATCTCGCGCATCTTGCGGTACTGGTCGGGGAGGAAGTTCTGCATCTGACGACCGGTCTTGAGAATCGGCTCGTCAGCATAGATTTCGTTTGAGAAGCGGGCGGACTGATGGGTTCGGGCCTCGGCCATAATGCGCTCGATGAGCATCTTGACGTCCTGGTCGGCCACCGCCCTCTCCTCTCCCTATATGGTGTCGGTGACCTCATATCATAACACAGCATCAAACAGGTGTTCGAGATACCGCTATGCAGATAGTTTAGAACAAGAGGGCGTAGATGACCGCCACGACGACGGAGGGGAGCATATTGGCCGTGCGGAAGGTCTGAGGTCGAATAAGGTTAACGCCAACACAGAAGATGAGCATGGAGCCCACAAGCGAAAGGCTGTCGAGGGCTGCGGTGGTCATGATGGGGGAGAGTGCGCCGGCAAAAAGCGTGATCGTGCCCTGGAATACGGCAACGGGCAGGGCCGAGAAGATGCAGCCGCGGCCAAGCGAGGCCGTCATGGTGCAGACGATGATGCAGTCCAGCGCGCCCTTCAGGGCAAGCGTGGACCAGTCGCCGAGCAGGCCGTCCTGAATCGATCCTACGATGGCCATGGCGCCGATACACACGGTGAGCGATGCCGAGACAAAGGCGTTGGTGAACTCGTTGTCACCCTCGCTGCCGGTTTTGCGCTTGAGCCATTCGCCGAGGTTCTCGATGGCGGCCTCCAGGTTGATGGCCTCGCCGATGAGCGAACCGAGGGCAAATGAGACGATAAGCATGGTGGTGCCGGTGGTCGCCAACGTCTCTCCATCGATAACGAGCATCTTTTGCATGGTGCCGCCCAGGCCGATAAACAGAACGCACAACCCCGACGCCTTCATGAGCGTGTCTTGGATGCGGGGCGTAATGAAGCGCCCACCCATGAGGCCCAGCAGACCGCCCGCGATCAAAAGCGCGACGTTGATGATCGTTCCTAAACCCGGCATGAACCCTCCTGTAATTGATGCCAACGCGGCAATCGTAGCAGAACGGGGAGGGGAGTGCTCAGTATCCGAGCCAAGCGGCGGTTGGCGGTCTAGGATAGGACGGGGCTAAAGTCGAAGCGCAGCGTCATGAGGTGCTGCGGGGATTCGATGGCTGCGGCAATGATGTCGGCATCTCGTGCGCGATCGAACCCTTCAAGTTCCATTTGATAGGGGAAGTCTTCTTGGATACCGATGCGACGAGGAACCAAAAGCTTGGTTCCGTCGAATTCTTCGGTTCGCGTTCCGTCTGCTGCAACGGAATAAAGGTGTAACTTGGCGGTCGTTGTGGCATCAAGTGCCGAGATAGCTTGGATATCGTTCGATGCGCTCCTTGCTCCCACTGCTGTAAGTGCCGTAGGCGCGACGACTTCACCCGAAGGCAAAAAGACGAGCTCGACGGTATTGGGGAATGCGATGAGGATATTTTTGCGGCGGGGCGCATTGGCAGCGACTGGCTCAATGCTTGCGGCATCGACGGTTTCCGTGTGGTCGAGTGCGACCATCATGCAACAGTTGCCTTCGTCGACATCTGGGGGAGCGGCAAAGTCCAGGCCGTCTTTCGGTTGGGGATCGCCTAGTTCGGTGGCGGTGCCGCCTGACTTCTCGAGAGGAGCCGCAGCGTTGTCTTCTGATGATGCATCGTCTGCATCGTCAACATGTGCCGGTGCGTCTGCGACCTCGTCTTTGGGGGATTTGTCATTATCGCTCGATATAGGAGCAGCAATCCCGACGGACCCTACTCCGTGCCATGTCATTTGGAGCAGCGCCGGATCGGCGAGAATGCGCTGCACGCCCGGCTCCTGGGTGTCGATATTGATGGGGGCGGGTTCTGATCCACGCGTGAGGTTAAGCGAGCCTTTCTGTCTGGTGCTTTGAGCCTCTTGGTCGTCCGCATCGCCAGCGTAGAACAACAAAGGTGCATCTCCCGTTGCGATGGCTTCGGTGTTCGCCTTGGTCAGTCGCAGCGATGCCGTAAAGGAGATGATGGGCTGCGCGCCATCGACATTCGAGGGAACGCAGCCCAGGCATACACCTCCTTCTTCTTCATAGGTCGCGCTGTCGAAGACGACCTTCGCCCCGTTCGCCGAGTCATCGACCGAGGCAATATCGATGCGCAGTTCTAAGTCGCATGGGTCGCCATCGGCGTCGACTGCAGCCGATTTCCATGTGCAGATGGCACAACCTGTCTGGGGGCCGTTCTTCTTGTCCGGTCGCTTGATATCCACGACTATCGAGTCGACCGTATTGCGGTGAAGGCATCCCGAGGTTCGGACCGTGGCGCGTGCGAGCGAAAAACGTTGGCAGGCGACGATACCCGACGAATTCGCCACGGGGTTCAGAGCTTGCGGTAAGGAGTTTGCCGTGGCGGGCGTCGCCCAAGCGGCGAGAGGCGTACCGCTTACCAGTGCGCTGCAGAGCGCGGCGACGGGCAAAAGGTTTTTGGGTGCCATGGTTCTCCTATCTATTCCGCGTACTCCGGTCGTGCTTGGCTATTGGTTGCGTTTGATGTGCAGGCCAAGGCACGTCAGTCCTGCCCCCGCCGTGGCGGCGCCTGTCGCAATGAGTTGCCGGGTGTCGTTCGTCTGAGCGAGCGGCTCGTGACGGCCGCCGCGATTAAGGCCCGAAAGGTCGACGGTCACTTCTGTGGCCGCCTGCGCTTGCTCTTGTTGAGCAAAGGCCATGGCAGGTGCGGACGCCAAGATGCCGACGACGGCGGCCAGCGCAATCGCCTTAGGACGTGGCGTGCGCACCGGGCTCGACCGTCCAGGTGATGCTTGCCACTTGATCTCCCGTACCGGTGGCGTGGTAGATGTCACGCGTGACGCGGGCGACGTGGCCACTCACATTGAGCTTGATTTTGTCCGTTCCGTCGGCAATGCCCTTGTACTTCATGTCGAAGCTTTCGTCTTTGGAAAGATCGAGGCCCGTAGTCTGAGTCGCCGAGCTGGCATCCTTTTCTGCCTTATCGGGGCCAACCTTAAAATCGATGGAGTTCTGGGCCGAGCCCGTCTTTGCGTCTGCAACGATTGTCCAGTCGTTCTTGGCCGTGACCTTCATGTTGGTGACGTGGATGCCATATGCCGAGAGGTTGTCGATGGTAATCGTCTTGTCGGAGGGTCCTACAAGCGTTCCGTCGGCTTTGGCGGCAAAGGGGATGACCGTTGGCGCCTTAAACGAAACATTGCTAATGTCGGCCTTCACCGTCACATCGGTGGTTCCAACGCGCACCTCTGCCATGGCCGCCGTTGGCGCGGCGCCCATCGCAAGTGCGAGCGTAAGCCCTGCGCCCACGGCGAGTGCCCTGGCTCCGCTCAGGTTCATGGGTGTGTTCATAATCAATCCTTTCTGCTCGTCACGGACTGTTTCCGTGATGGTTGGACGAATGGGGGCAGGGTGCTGCCCCTGCGAGCGCGTCGGCCACTAGCCTTCTGCCTGGGCCACCCGCACTTTGACGCGCGTCGGATTGCCGTGGGTGTCGTAGGTCTTGGCATCGAGTGCCTGAATCTCGATATATGCCTCGCCTTCTTGGATATCGCCGGCGGGGCAGGTCTCAACCGTCTTGCCGGCTTCGACCACACCGGACTCATAGATGGTCTCGTCGTTTTGTATCACGCGGAAGCGCTGGGGAAACTTGTTGTCTTGGACGTTTTGCACGTTGACGCGCAACTTGCCGCCTTCCTGCAACTGTGCGACCGGCGCGACCGAGATCGTCATCATGTTGTCGCGGACGATGGCGTCGAGCTCATTCTGGATTTCTTGGCGCGATTTACTCCCTGCCGTCGTGACCGAAGCGCCCGCTTCGGGCACGGGCTGCGACTGCCAGGCATATAGCCCTACGGCGATGAGGGCGCAGACGATAGCCAGACAGACAACGACGAGTTTCTTGCGACACCCCAGTCCTGCAAGGCGGGGCGGCTTCTTCGCACTCATGCGGCGTCCTTGGTGGTGTAGACGCGTGCGAACGTGGACGGGTCCGCTCCAAAGAGCATGTGAAGCATCAGGCGGCGCGAGTAGATGAGCTCGTCGAAGTTGTGAGGGAGCTCGATGTTGTGGATACGCGCGATGTGGTGGGCGAGCGCCGAGAACGACTCGGGGTCGCAGATAACATCGGTGGTGACGTGGTAGACCGCCGTATCGGGGAACGCCTCTTCGTCGAAAGACAGGAGATAGGGATCGTCGTCGACCTCGATGGCGACGCCGTACTGGGGCCAGTAATATGCCATGGGAACCTCCCTGCTTCTGGGGCCAAAACTTCCATTGGTTTTGGCTGTCGATGCCGACCGTATCAGTCACTACTTGACCAATTTCTGACCAAATGCTTGACGGATTGACATCTCCGCAGGTAAAAGGTGGTAAAAATTACTTCAACTTTTTTCGAGCGACAATTGCGTGGTCGCTGGCGGTAAGGCGACATGTGTCAAAAGCATCGTCTGCCGAGGAAACCTTGCCGCTCGCCGAATTGCACGAACGAAAAAATCGCCAATTATGGAGACGGTCTCGAACACGTCGACAAAACGATGCGGTAACATCTCCCTGCAAACACTGTAGTTAGCTAAAGGGGGAGTTCGCGTGTCGGCAACCATCAAACCCTTCACCGACGAGTTCGAAGAGTATGGCCGCGATGAGTCTCGCACATCGGGCGAGGCCTCGAGCATCTCGTTTCCGACAACGGAGGACGAGGTGTGCGCCATTTTGAAAAAGCTCCATGCCGAGCGTGTCCCGGTGACGGTTCAGGGCGCCCGGACCGGTCTTGCCGCCGGCGCCGTGCCTCATGGCGGTCACATTCTCAATACTTCCCGCATGAATCGCTACTTGGGCCTTCGTCGCGATGAACAAGGCCAATTTCTGCTGCGCGTGGAGCCGGGCATTGTGCTCTCGGAGCTGCGCAAGCAGCTGAGCAAGAAGGTGCTGCCGACCGCTGGTTGGGACCAGGCATCGCTTGAGGCCTACGAGGAGTTCCAAGAGGCCCCCGAGCAGTTTTTTCCCACCGATCCCACCGAGGCATCTGCCTGTCTGGGCGGCATGGCGGCATGTAACGCCTCCGGCGCCCGTAGCTACGCTTACGGCCCCATGCGCCCTCACGTCGCGGGCCTTCATGTCGCGCTGACCGATGGTGACCTGCTCGAGCTTCACCGTGGCGAGGTTTTTGCACGGGGTCGCCGCCTTTCGCTCGTTACGGTGCGGGGCCGCACGCTCGAGCTCGACCTTCCCGACTACACCATGCCCAAGACCAAAAATGCTTCGGGCTATTTCGTTGCTGACGATATGGATGCCATCGATCTGTTTATCGGTGCGTGTGGCACACTCGGCGTTATCACCGAGCTCGAGATTGCCCTGCAGGCGGCGCCTGCGGTCGTTTGGGGCGTGAGCTGCTTCTTTGACAGCGAAGACAAGGCCGTGTCCTTCACCGATTCTGTGCGCCCCGTCCTGTCCCACGCGGCTGCCATCGAATATTTTGATGCGGGCGCCCTGGATATCCTGCGTCGTCAGCGTGAGCAGTCGACCGCGTTCGCCTCGCTGCCGGCGCTCGACAAAGACGCCAAGGTTTGTGTCTACGTGGAGCTCGACTGCGATGACGAGGCCCA
>CDYX01035266.1_pt1 | contig 10571 bp, 9 predicted proteins | sample 554871 | NCBI WGS metagenome assembly CDYX01 (sample SAMEA3182061, study PRJEB8094) | gut metagenome | biome: human; feature: gut; material: Stool; isolation source: human stools | place: Canada | collected 2013-01-14 | reverse complement strand
GATCTTAATGCGATTAGCAAGGGACACCATTCTTGTTCTAATAGCAACAACCATCTCGGCCAAGGTCCGCGCACCATGTGCACGTAGCCTTGACTGTTTATCAATGATTGTTGCTTTTGAAAGTCCCCTGCTAAGATAAACAGTTTAGACTGCGTATCTTTCGTTCCTCGAATATAGTAAATTTTATTTGATCCGACAACTTTTATCCGAAAATTCGCTAAAATAATCCTCTGAGATATTCGAATAAACTAATTTCGCATGAAAAAGAGGCTGTCTAAAACTTGTTAGACAGCCTCGTGTGAAACTTTTTTTGTGTGGCAGTCGCTGTTTGGGGACGGCAGAGTTCCCGGTGCGGCGGCGGAGAACAAAAAAAGCCCCTCGCTGCGAGGGGCTTGTACGGTGAGGCAGACTTGACGGCGTGCGGAAATATCAGCGGTTGCCGAGACAGCGGTGCGCCTGCCGCAGCTGGATCGAGAGCGAACAGGCGGCGATGCCGGCGAAGAGCAGCGAAATGCCGACCCAGATCACGACGGCCGTGGTGCCGAATACCAGCGGTTGGAACAGAATCCACAACGAGCAGAGCACCAGCAGGATGCCGCTGAAAACGGTCCAGCCCGATCCGGGAATCTCCATGGCGTTCATGTCGCCGCCCAGACCGATGGCGCTGAATCCGCGCAGCATGAGCCAGAAACCGAGGAAAATCGGGAGTGTGGCGGCCGAAAGCGCGACGTTGAAGATCAGGATGATGCCGAGGATGATTTCGATGATGCCCCCGGCCAGCATCCAGCCGCGGCCCGTAATGAAGTGTTTGTTGGCCGATGAAAGCACGACTTCGAGAATGCCCGAAAAGAGCATCAGCCAGCCGAAGACGAGCGACATGCCCAGATAGCTCTGGGTGGGGTAGACGAATATCAGGATGCCCACGACGAACAGGGCGATGCCGATGATCAGGAGCAGCCACCAGTAACGTACGGCCCGCTTCGAATTTTCGATCAGTGAGGAAAAATTGTTCATAGCATATGGATTTTCCTCCCTCCGGAGCAAATTGCATACCAGAGCCGGAACGCTCAAGTCCTGAGTATGCGTGGTAAAGGCCGTTTTTCCGCAGGTGTCGGATGCGGGTTTCCGTGGCCGGAGGTCGGCGCCTCACTGCCGCCGCAGATGTTTCGGCAGAGATCGCTTCGGCGAAGATGTTTCGGCGCGGGTCGCGTCGCTTCGCCGTAGGTCGCTTCAGTGCGGGATGTTTCGGTGCGGATCGCGGGCTTCCGGCGGAATGAGCCGGCCGGAACCGGGATAGCCGCGTTGAAGCCCGACTCTGTCCGATGCGCTATAATCCCGTCGGATCGTCGGCCTGCGCACGCTCCGGTTGCGGAGTTTCCAGCGGAACCACCTCGCCGATTTCGGGCCGCAGGAGGTGCAGCGCGGAGTCCGCGGCCAATGCCGCCTCGGTCGCCAGCGGCTCGTCCCAGCGGTGTTTGGCGAGGGCGTATTTCGAATGGTGGACGGTCATGATCCGCCTTGCACCCAGCTCTTTTGCGGCTTTGGCCAGTTGGTCGGGCATCGTGTGGATGTATTTCCACGCTTCGTCGTACTGGCCGTTTTCGAGGACGGCGAGGTCTATGTCCGGAAACTCTTCTCCGATCTCGGCGAAATGGCGTCCGTATCCGCCGTCGCCGCCCATGTAGATTTTCCGCGCGGGCGTTTGCAGCAGGAACGATCCCCACAACGTCTGATTGGACGACAGCCCGCGGCCGGAGAAGTGGCGCGAGGGGAGACAGCGGACGGTGAATCCGTCGCCGAGCGTCTGTTGTTCGTGCCAGTCCAGCTCGACGATCTTCGCCGGGTCGAAGCCCCAGTACTCGAAGTGCTCGCCCACGCCCAGCGGACAGATGACCCGGCCGATGCGCTCTTTCAGCTCGCGGACCGTGCGGTAGTCGAGATGATCCCAGTGGTCGTGCGTGACGATGAGGTAGTCGATGTCGGGCATCTCTTCGGGGCGGTAGATGTCGGTGCCTTTGAACGGACGGTTGAGCAGCGAGAGCGGCGCCGCGCTGCGGAAAACCGGATCGACGAGCGTCCGGCGCCCTTCGGCCTGAATCAGGTAGGACGAGTGCCCGAACCAGACCAGCAGGTTGCTTTTGGGATCGAGCGCCCGCAGGTCGGTGCGGATCGCCGGCACCGCATCGTCGGGTCGCAGTCCCTCCTGTTTGCGGAAGAGAAATTCCAGTATGCCGCGCAAACGGCTCTTGTCGCCCGTCATCATCGGACCGGTTTCCGTATTGCGGAACCGGCCGTCGCGGTAGTTCGGCGACTGCCGGATGCGTTCGAGCCGTTCGCCTTGGGGCAGACGCCCGAAACTCGGCAGACGGACGATGACGAATGCGGCGGCCAGCGCCGCGAGCAGGATGCTTGACAGTATTATCATTTTGCCTCTTTTTTGCTTGCCCGACATGATTTTTCAGGTTTGTATGGTGCAAATATACCGTTTCTTCCGAGACGGTGCGTATACGGATTGCGGTTCGGGCTACCATTATTCCGGAAATGTCTCCGGCAACGGCCTCCGATACGATAAAACGGATTGATTTAACGTATATTGCGTGCTGTTCCGGGCTGTTTTGACCGACGATTCGGCTGATTTGTTCTATTTATTATGATTTAATGCCAAAGTTTTATATTTTTGTGACGGATTGTTTCTGCAATGTGATGCCTTATACGTCTTACTCTGAAAAATTACCGGGACCCGGTTGCCGGATTTTATTCCGCACTCTGGTCTTGACGTTCTGTTTGTGCCTGCTCTCCGGATTCGAAGTCCGGGCGCAGTCCGCGCAACGGAAGTTCGTGGTCCGCGGCCGCGTTACCGATGAGGCGGGAACGCCCCTTGTCGGGGTTACCGTCGTGGAACACGGGACTTCGAACGGTGTGGCGACCCTCTCCGGAGGTGAATTCTCCATCGGCGTCCCTCCCGGCGCCGTGCTCGACGTCTCGTGCGTGGGCTATGTGCCCCGCAGTGTCCCGACCGAAAACCGCACCGGGTTGGACATCACGCTGGAGGAGGACGTGAAAGCTATCGCCGACGTGATCGTGACGGCTCTGGGACTGGAACGCAACTATGCCGACCTGACCTATTCGGCCGACAAGATCAAGGGAACGCAGCTCACGAACGTCAAGTCTTCGAACATGATTCTCTCGCTCGCGGGCAAGTCGGCCGGCGTGCAGGTGAACGAAAGCTCTTCGGGTGCGGGCGCCTCCTCCAAGGTCAGCATCCGCGGCGTCCGCTCGGTGGCCAGCGACAATCAGCCGCTGTACGTGGTCGACGGCATGCCGATTCTCAACTCTTCGCCTGAGCAGGCCTATACGGCCATCGGGGGTGTCGCCGATGCGGGCAACCGCGACGGCGGCGACGGCATCTCGAACCTCAATGCCGAGGACATCGAGAGCGTCTCGATCCTCAAGGGCGCCCCGGCGGCCGCGCTGTACGGCGGTCAGGCCGCCAACGGCGTGATCCTGATCACGACCAAGAAGGGCAGCGCCGCGAAACGGCAGCCCGTGACCTTCACTTCGAACCTTACGTTCCAGAGCCCTTTCCGCCTGCCGGACTTCCAGAACCGTTACGGGGTGAGCGGCGGCGTCGAAAGCTGGGGAGCGCGCGCCGCGATGAAGGCTTACGACAACGCCGGGGATTTTTTCCGGACGGGCGTTACGGCGATGAACTCGCTGTCGGTCTCTTCGGGCACCGAGCAGATGCAGACCTACTTCTCCTACGCCAATACCGCCGAGCGCGGAATCACGGGCTCGAACCGCCTGATGCGGCATAACTTCAACCTGCGGGCGACGACCGGGCTGTTCCGGGACCGGATCAAGCTCGACGGCAACATCAGCTTCATGCGTCAGGTCGTGAAGGACAAACCGGTGCCGGGCGGATTCTACATGAACCCGCTGGTGGGACTTTACCGCTTCCCGCGCGGCGTCGATATGACTCCCTACCGCGAGCATTTCGAGGTCTATGACCCGGACCGCAAACTCAGCGTGCAGAACTGGATCGCTCCGAGCGACGATTTCGAACAGAATCCCTATTGGATCACCAACCGCATCCGTAGCAAGAGCCTGCGCAACCGGGTCATGGCCTCCCTCTCCGCCGACTGGAAGGTGAACGGCTGGCTGCGCTCCGCGCCCGCGGCAACGTCGACTATATCGACGACAAGGTCCGCCAGAGGTTCTACGCCTCGACGGCTCCGGCGCTGGCCGGGAACAACGGCCGCTACATCGAAAGCGGTTATTCGGAGACCCTTTTCAACGGCGAGGTGCTGGCCCTCTTTGACAGGCGGTTCACGCCCGACTGGACGTTCAGCGCTACGGTCGGCGCCTCCCTGAACGACCGCACGGTGAATTCGCTGCGCATCGATTCGAAGACCGCGTCGCTCTATTACCCCAATGTGTTCAACGTGGCCAATATCGTCATGAACAGCTCGGCCTACGTCGACGAGCAGATCGACGCCCGCCGCCAGATACAGTCGCTCTTCGCCACGGCTTCGGTCAAATACGCCGAGAGTCTCAACCTCGAAGTCACGGGGCGCAACGACTGGGCTTCGACGCTGGCCTACACCTCGCACGAGGGCAGCGGGTTTTTCTACTGTTCGTTCGGCGCGTCGTGGGTCGTCGGCAAGATGTTCAAACTGCCCGAATGGATGTCGTTCGCCAAGGTGCGCCTGACGTGGAGCCGCGTGGGCAACGACATTCCGATGTTCATCACCAACCCGAAGGCCCACATTACGGCCGGCGGGGGCATCAACGCCGCCGATGCTGCTCCGGGCACCGACCTCAAGCCCGAAATGACCAATGCGCTCGAAGCGGGTTTCGAATGGCGTTTCTTCGGCGACCGGCTGGGAATCAACGCCACTTACTACAAGACCAACACCCACAACCAGTTCTTCAAGCTGCCGGCCCTGTCGGGCGAAGCCTATGCTTTCCGGTACGAAAATGCCGGCAACATCGAGAACGAGGGCGTCGAGGTGTCGCTGAGCGCCTATCCGGTTTACGGCAGCGGTCTGACGTGGCAGTCGGTCGTGAACTTCGCGCATAACAGGAACCGGGTGATAAAACTGCACGACGAACTGCGCGAATATGCCTACGGTCCGTCGAGTTTCTCGTCGTCCTACGCCATGAAACTGGTCGAGGGCGGGGCGATCGGCGACATCTACGGCCGGGCGTTCGAGCGCGACGCCGACGGGAATATCGTTTACGAAACCGAAGGCGATTACGCCGGCCTGCCCCGCACCGCGGGCGACGGCAATACCGTCAAGGTGGGCAATGCGAATCCCGTATTCGCGCTGTCGTGGAGCAACACCTTCTCTTACAGGGGCGCGTCGCTGTCGCTGATGCTGGACTGCCGTTACGGGGGCCGGTTGCTGTCGCAGACCATGGCCGATATGGACTCCTACGGTGTCTCGGCCGCAACGGCCGACGCCCGCGACCGCGGTTACGTGACACTCGAAGGGCGGCGTATCGACGACGTGAAGGGATTCTACAAACTGGTCGGAGGACGCGCCGGCGTGACGGAATACTACATGTACGACGCCACGAATATCCGGCTGCGCGAATTGGCCGTCTCCTATGCGCTGCCGCAGAAGCTGGTCCGCCGCACGCGGGTGCTGAGCGGCGTCACCCTGTCGCTGGTCGCGCGCAACCTCTTCTTCATTTACAACGCCGCGCCGTTCGATCCCGATCTCATCCTTTCGACGGGCAACGACAATCAGGGAATCGAAGTGTACGGCATGCCCACCGTGCGCAGCGTGGGATTTAACATCAAACTGGAATTTTAAGCATGAAATGCCGGCATACATATCTTTTCGCGGGACTTTGTGCGCTGCTTCTCGGCGCGTGCACGGGTAATTTCCGCGACATAAACGACGACCTCTCCGGCATTACGGACGGCGAGCTGGAAGCCGACAACAACGGCTTGGGATACCGTCTGGGCATTATCCAGCAGGGGGTCTATTTCAATTACGATTTCGGCAAGGGCAAGAACTGGCCTTTCCAGCTCACGCAGAATCTCAATGCGGACATGTTTTCGGGCTACATGCACGACCCGAAACCCCTGCAGGGCGGGAGCCACAACTCCGACTATAACCTGCAGGACGGCTGGAACAGCGCCATGTGGCAGTTCACCTACTCCTATGTGATGCCCGAAATCTACCGGCTGGAGCAGACCGCCGCTGAGCTGATGCCGCCCTTCTATGCCATTGCGAAGATACTCAAGGTGCTGGCCATGCAGCGGGTGACCGACTATTACGGTCCGGTGATTTATACCCGTTTCGGCGCGCAGGGCGCCGAGTACGTGCCCGACGGCCAACGGGAGGTCTACATGCGCTTCTTCGACGACCTGGATCAAGCTTCGGAAATCTTGTCGGATTATGTCGCGGAGCGTCCGACGGCCGGCGAATTTGCGAAATTCGACCTGCTGCTCGACGGCAGCTATGCCGCATGGCTCCGCTTCGCCAACTCCCTGCGCATGCGTCTGGCCGTGCGTCTTGCGTCAGTCGCGCCGGAGAAGGCCCGCGCGGAGTTCCGGAAGGCGGCCGCCGACCCGTACGGGGTGATCGAGGTCAATACGAACAATGCGGCGGTCGAGACTTCGGGAATCTACTCGAATCCGCTCGGCGCGATCAACCGGAGCTGGAACGAAGCCGTCATGAACGCCTCGATGGAGTCCGTGCTGACCGGGTTCGGCGATCCGCGTATCGCGAAGTTTTTCGAACCCTGCGCCGACGATCTCGTTATTACGGACGACGGCGGGGAATCCGTTTCCGTTCCGTTGAAAGGGCAATATCACGGCATCCGTCAGGGAACCGCCTTTTCGCATAACTATTACGCCGCCTTTTCGCGGCTCACCGTCGAGCCGACGACCGAAGTCGTGCTGATGTCTGCGGCCGAAGTGTGGTTTCTGCGCGCCGAAGCCGCCTTGCGGGGATGGACCGATGAAGACGCCGGAACGTGCTACCGCGCCGGTGTCTCCATATCGTTTGCCCAATGGCAGGTGTCGGGTGCGGAGCAGTATCTGGAAAACGACGCTTCCGCGGCCGATTACCGTGACCCGATCGCCCCGGAGAACGATATTGCGGCCCGGTGCCGCGTGTCGCCCCGCTGGGACGAGTCGGCGGCCGCCGAGATCAAACTCGAACGGATCATCACCCAGAAGTGGATCGCCATGTATCCCGAAGGCTGCGAAGCTTGGGCCGAGCAGCGGCGGACGGGTTATCCGCGTCTGTTTCCGGTGCGCTTCAACCATAGCAAGGGCCAGAGCATCGACACCGAGACGATGATCCGCCGCCTGCCCTATCCCGCGACGCTCGAAACCTCGGACCCCGAACAATACGAAATGCTTCTGAAAGAGCTTGGAGGTCCCGATCACGGCGGCACCCGCCTGTGGTGGGACACGGGGCGCAATTTCTGAGACTTGTCCGTCGGCCGGAAACTGAAACACACCGCTTTTGCGGTGTGTTTTTTTTGTTGTGTCCGGCGACGTCCGGCCGATTGTTCGTGTGCGGTGATGCCCTGCGGCGTTGCCCGGCTTCTGGGCTTAGCCCCGGCTCTCCATGCTGTCTACCGAGGGGTTGACCGCCACGACGTCCTGTTCGATCTGCTGCCGGGAGGGAGTTCCGTTTGCGGATGCGGGGGCGATGGGGCCGTCGTCGGAAATGTCGTCCGGCGTGATCTGGGTGCGCGTGGTTTCCTGAGTCTGCTGCGGATCGGCGGAAGGCTGTCCCACTTGCATTCCGCCCTTGTTTTCCCGCAGAGCTTCCTTGTCGTATGCAGGTCGTTTCATAATTCGAATTCTTTTTTTTGTTCCGCGTGCAAAGGTCATACCATAGGGCGGCCCGCTGCGGGATATCGTCTCCGACGGGAATTTGCACGGAATTTGGGGCGGGTGCAAAGGTATTCACCGTAAACCGGACGATTATGAAAACAAGGAATTTGTTGCTGGGTATGGCCGCTGTCTGCGGCGGTTCCTTTCAGGCGGTCGCCTGCACGGGCATCGCGTTCACGGCTGCTGACGGCAGTTATGTGCAGTCGCGCACCATCGAGTGGGCCCGCGGCGTTTTGCAGAGCGAATACGTCGTCATCCCGCGCGGTCAGCGGCTCCGCTCCTTCACACCCTTGGGAGCCGACGGCATGACCTTCACGGCCAAATACGGCGTCGTGGGGCTGTCCGTGGTGCAGAAGGAGTTCATCGCCGAGGGGATCAACGAAGCGGGGCTGTCGGCCGGACTCTTCTTCTTTCCGCAATACGGAGGGTATGAACCCTACGAACCGGCGCAGAACGACCGCACGCTCGCCGATCTGCAATTCGTGGCATGGGTGCTGACGCAATTTTCGACCGTCGACGAGGTCAAAGCCGCCGTCGGAGGCGTGCGCATCGTCGCGTTGGAAAAGACGTCGGTCGTACACTGGCGCATCGGAGAACCGTCCGGACGGCAGGTCGTGCTGGAAATCGTCGGCGGAGTGCCGCATTTTTACGAAAACGAGGTCGGTGTGCTCACCAACGCCCCCGGTTTCGAGTGGCAACTCACCAACCTGAACAATTATGTGAACCTTTATCCGGGCGACGCCCCCGTCCGCCGGCTGGACGGCGTAACGCTGCGGCCTACGGGCGGCAATTCGGGGTTCCTCGGCCTTCCGGGCGACGCCACGCCGCCGTCGCGCTTCGTGAGGGCCGCCTTCTACCGCGCCACGGCTCCGCAGCGCGCCACCGGGTTCGAGACCGTACAGCAATGCTTCCACCTGCTCAACAATTTCGACATTCCCATCGGCATCGAACATCCCGAAGGCGAGTGTCCGGACATTCCGAGCGCCACGCAGTGGACCTCGGCCATCGACCTGACCAACCGCCGGGTCTATTACAAGACCGCCTACAACAATACGATCCGCTGTATCGATCTCGCGGGGATCGACTTCGGGAAAACGGCCTATCAGTCCCATCCGCTGGATCCGAAACGGGAACAGCCCGTGGAACGGATCGCTGTTCCGGAGTAAGACGGCGGTTGCGGTCCGTTTTCGGCCGCTTCTTCGTCGGCGTTGCCGGGGCTGAACTCCTCGTCGGCGAAAAAGCCGGTTAGTCCCGTGAGCTGTTTCTGGCGCAGCAGTGCGTCGCGCTCCGTGCCGATATGGCGCATGGTTCACCGGTCGGACCGCCGCGTCCGGATAGGTTTCCCTTTTGCAATCGGCCGGCAGGGATTCCCTGACGACCGGTTGGCCGCTGGGGGTGGTTCCCGGCCGGCGGCTATCGTATCCGCCGGACCCATATATTCTCTCCCTTTGCATCCGAAGACAAAAGGCTGCCCGCGGCAAAACCGGACTGCTTTTTCATGCCCGTCCCGAATATTGGTGTGGAAGCGTTCCATATCGGCTTGGAAAGCTTCCCCGGATTCCGGACCTTTGCCGCGCAAACGAAAAAAACGGCTTTCCGACCATGTCTGTACGACCTTGCGAAATACTGAACTGCGGGGATGTCTATCTTTTTCCTGAGACGAATTCCCGGTGTCAGGGCCGCTCCTCGCTATGGAGCGTGATCGTCTCGCGGAAGAGGAATGTCGTGCTCGAATCGGATACGGGGGATTATCGGCATTTTGCGATGTGGCGGCCCCTTGCCGTCGGTTGCCGTTATTGCCGACTGGCGAAACGCTCCGAATTTCGGGATTATAGGGTGAATCTCACGTATGCCGAAATGCGTAAAATAGGATAAGGATAATGTCGTCCTGCTTAAAACTTTAGCGGTTATGAAAAAGGATAACGAGAGTCCCTATCGTTACTATCGTGTCGTAAGCGTCAAAAAGATCGATCGGTGGTTTTTCGACCGATACGATCATCGCAGAACCCATGCGAAAATCTATGAAACGGTCATCCGGCCCAAATTCGGGATGTGCGAGAACACGTTTCTCGACTACCGTCATGAACCGGACGAGCTGCTGGAACTGTTTCCGCAGTCGGCCAGCGTCGAGTTTTCGCTGTGGCTTCCGACAGTACAGACCAAGTACATGGTTCCCGCCGAGGCGAATCGATTCAGCCTGATGCTCTGGGATTCGATCGACAAGGCTTTTCGCTGTATCCGGCGACGGGAGCCGGGCTGCTGCATAGACGCCGACAAGTTACTGACGTATATGACGCTTTATCTGGAAGAAAGATCATCCGTCGGGATGAAGTGACGCAACTTATGAATGAAGAGAGGGGCTGTCCGAACAATTCGGGCAGCCCCGGTATTTTCGTGCGGTCTTTTCGTTTTCGGTTCGGGGAGTCGGCCGAAGTCTTTGCAAAATGATGATATACAGTCGGTTTTCCTCTTTTTGCGCCGGACGGGCAACAAAAAGGAGCCTCGGAAAAAGGCTCCTTTGTGCGGATAAAGGTGCTCCTGCACATTTGTAAGCCTAATGTATATCAGCGATTTGCGACGCTTTTCCGGTTCCGATTCCCGCATCGCCTACCGTTATTTTGCACGGTCTTGCGCTTGCCTGCCCGTTTCGCCTGCGCCGTCGCCATATCTCCTTGCATGACAGTACAAATATAGCGATTTTCGGCGA
>CDYX01043476.1_pt1 | contig 10582 bp, 14 predicted proteins | sample 554871 | NCBI WGS metagenome assembly CDYX01 (sample SAMEA3182061, study PRJEB8094) | gut metagenome | biome: human; feature: gut; material: Stool; isolation source: human stools | place: Canada | collected 2013-01-14 | reverse complement strand
TTCAGCATCTTGTGGCTGCGCTCAATGCACTTGGCATGGTGTTCAATATCGCTCCCATTCAGATCGGCGCCGGCCAGATAGATGGAATCCAGAAATTCCTCGATGGATGTGCCGTATTCGATCTCAAACTTGGACCGCACATGCTGGACAGAAATCTCCAGGCTCCACACCACATCGCGGTATTTTTTCAACAGTTTCCATGTATCATGGTACAGCGGGTTTTCTGCGACATCTTTTTCAACAAATTTTTTCATGGTAAGACCTCCTTGTTCAATTCTCCGCGATGGGAGAGAGTGTAAGTTCAAAAGTGGTGACCTGTCTGTTCCCGCACAGAATAGACAGGCCAAAACAGAGCGTTGACTGTTCCCGCACGCGGGGTAGTAAATCTTCCCGGCAGTCACCCGATAAGGGATATAACTTATAGCGGGAGAGGGGGCAACCAAAGCACGAAATCCCTTGTGCCATCAGGATTTGAGCCATCTTTTGGATGATAATTTCAATGTGCGATTTTGAAACGCTATTGAGTTCGTTTGAAACGATAACCTCATGCTCTATACTTGGTGTGTTTTGGCTGGAGCCTGATTCATCGGGGAGTTCCAAACGGATGTTGAGCGTCATAGCGACCTCCTCTTTGTCCACCATAACATCCGATATTTCAAACATGGTGGACAGGTAATTTTTCAAATAGACCACGCTGCCGTGTCGGCCCGGGAAGGACATAAGGGAGATATAGTCCAGCGCGGCCAGCTTTTTGAGGACGCGGCCGACTGTCGCCCGGGACAACCCCCAGCGGACAGCCAGTTCAGTGTAGGCAACAAGAGGATTGCCGGTGCCGTTGCGGAAATAGACTACTGGCCCCAGGTCTGACCCCTGTACCTGATTATCGTTGTAGACGGCTGAAACCCAGAGGTCCAGAATAATATCCATTTCGGAGCATCGGCTTGTGCTGATGAGATCTGTGACAACGGAAACGGGTAGAAAGAAAAAGCCGGTATCCTTTTGGCAGGGAGCATTATATTCAAGCACCGTGTTATGCCGCGCCCAGTCGCAAATTTTATAGCGGATCACATTGCCGCGATCCAGTGTCTGAAAAGTGATAAAGTGCTGTTTCTGCAGTTGTTCCAGCACTGTCAACGCCTGGCATTGAAACCGTGTGCGAAACCATTGGGACACTTCCTTGAGTGTGCAGACCCATTCGCCCGGATAGATGGTATAGCTAATACCATCTATCCGGCGGTATGAAGTGCGGAAGTTTGCGTAGCTGCAAAGCACGGTAAAATAAAAAAGACCAGAGCCTCCGCTTGCGCGAATGCTCCGGTCTGCCATCAGCCGATGGACGAATTGCCGATAAATCCGGCATCGTGGGTAATCCACGACCTGTTTGATTTGCAATTGATATTCTGGCATGGTGTACTCCTTTTTATATATAAGGTATGAAATTCGGTATCAGGGTTAAAAAATCGTTGACTTGAACATCTACAAAGCTTATGCTATACTTGTTTCTGTATGGATCTGCTTGAAATAATATGTAGAGTTTATACAGACCTTATTACAGCCGAGCAATTTTATATTGTGGTCGCTTGTAGGCCGATGAAGCCTATTGCTGTGCCAATTTCAAGCCGATTTTGTGCCAATACAACTTTCTACAACTTTTCTACAACTTTTGCCTCAAACCAGACGGCACAGGAGGACATCCTATGGAATCCAAAAAGTTAGAAAAACCATGTGAGAATGCCACTTTTCAAGCTCTGCAAGGCGTGATGAAACCGGATGAAGAGACCGGAGGGGTGTTCCCAACAATGAAGCCGCTGGGGGACTAATTCTCCAAAAACACACGATATAGAGTGATTTCAAGCAAACGACACACTATATATTGTGGTTTTGAGAAGAGCGGATTTTATCTTACCACAGCGTTACCACATTTGCCGAAAATACCACGGAGAAATGTGGTAGACTGGGAAGCTGGAATCTGACTGATTGATAGTAATTCCTCTATGAGACGAGTGACGGTTCTGACTCATCGGTAAAATAAAAACTGACCGAGCGAAGATGTCGTGTGACGGCTCTGACACGACGGTAAAATAAAAATTGGCCGAAGAGGAATTACTAAACGGCAAGACAGAAATAATGGGCAGGGTTCCGAAGAACCCCACCCATGGGTTGTGCAACGATTATCGACGAGCGATAGTGCGCTTCACGGTTGTTTTCACCGTTACCCGGACGGTCACTTTGACCTTCGCCATTGGCGAACACCTCCTTTCGGCGCGGCTACCTCTGCGGTAACAGAGGTGCGAAGCGGATTGCTCCGCTATTCCCATGCGGGAGGTGCCGACGGTGTGGATGGTCGAGGGCGCACAACTTGCTCATATTATATCTGTTTCTAAAGCCGTGGTCAAGTAAATGTCGGTACGGAGACATTAAACCCGTGCCAAGTGGTGCGACTGACACCTACAAATCTGACGCTCTCTGCGAACAGCGTAAACGCAGATCGTGGGCTTGCACATTAAGAGCCGTGAGGTAGCAAGAAAGCGATGCGGCAGAAATCCGACGATTGGCGGATGATGGAGCCGAGTGTTGGCAGACAACGAAAAAATCAGTCATTGGAGAGGCGGTACATCATTACGGTGGTGTATTGCCTCTTCTAAAATTTGGCTTAAACTTCTTGTTGCAAAAACAAGGGGTGAAGCATATACTATGATTAGTAGACGGTTCCTGCGAGTGTCCGTCTGACGTTGAAGCAGTTAGCGGGGTCAGTGGGATTTTTCCTTCCGTTAGTTGTGGAGTCACATCAAGGGTTGGTGGTATCCACGGACTGACTTAGGCGAAAGCTGAAAGAAAACCACTACAGTAGGCGTAACGCCGTATGCCCATACTTTGTATGGTATCACCTTGAAACCCAACAGAGAGCGGCGCTGGATGCTGGATGGCGCTATATAAATCAGAACTTTATCATTCGAGCCTAAGTACCGCTTGAAAACTGCTTGTCGCTACTGCTCAATGGCGGCTGGATTACCTTGTGGGGACTTAATTATTCCCACACCCTTAATCAAGGTGTTCCGCCACCGTAAGCGCGGGGCTTTAATTAAGCGATTATATGCCATTATTTCCCTGTTGACAAAACAGAGAATTAAGCATATAATGAAGATGGAAGTAGAGATGCTTCCAACATCAGGTATTCCTCCACCAATAAGTGAGGGGCTGTAAAATCAGGTGTTTCTCTACCAATAAGTGAGAAGCTGTAACATCAGGTATTCCTCCACCAATAAGTGAGGGGCTGTAAAATCAAGGGGTGGGAAGTTCCCACCCCTTATTTTCTGTACGAAAGGGAACCAATGGGCGATATAAAGATATATAGTGTATCCGACAGTTACATTTCCTATCTGAGAAGTGATGTAAAGCTGGGTAATGTATTTGATAATAAAGCAGACACTCGGCTGCATACAAGAAAGTATTTGGGAGCGGTGTTCTCTCATGGAAGTTTCAATTACTTTATACCGTTTTCGTCACCAAAAGACTCAGATTACATAACATTGAGTGACGGTTCAAAGGCTATTCGGAAAAGTATTATCCCTATTATAAGAATGACCACGAAAGATACTGTATCTGGCACCATAGAACTGAAAGGGACATTGAAGCTTAGTAACATGATCCCTGTCCCGGCGAGTGAATTAACTCCATATGATATCTCTCAAGAGACGGATACAAATTATCAACAGGTCGTACAGAAAGAATGGGATTTCATTCGTTCCAATATGACTATGATTGTGAAGAATGCCCATGTAATTTATAATCAGAAAACGAAGTGCGACACTTTATTCAAAGGGAAGAAAATCCCAGGGTATTTGGCTGGTACAGTTGACTTTCAATATGCAGAAGAAAAGTGCAAGGAGTTTCAGAGCGCCCAAAGTGCTGACGAAGCTTGATTTTATTTATCTTGTCAGCTCGAAAGAGTGAGACATTTAACTTTCTTATTGGGTTGATGCCCACTGATGGGCTGTCGGAAGGTAGCACACCGCCCAGGGGTATCGTAAAACCAAAACATCAGGCCGCAAGGTCGGGCTAATGACCTGGGACAACCAGGGGAGAACAAAATGGGTTTCCCAAATGGGAGCTGGCTTAATGCTGGCTCCCTATTTTTTTGCTGGAGGCACCATGGATATTTTTGAAGGGATCATGGAGGGATCGGAAGACGCACTGGCCTACAAGCGTGGAGAGTCAAATGGTGCGGTTGTAAGAGTAAGGAGTAACGATACAATGGGATACAGACGATTATTTATTATGCGGAAGGATCTTGGTATGTCCCCAGGCAAGCTTGCTGCCCAGGTTGGACACTGCGCTGAAGCCTATTGGACAAGACTGCTCCGCAGCAACGCCTTATATGAGTACGGGGAATACAAAGTTTCGTTAAAGATCGCTGCTGATATTTTTGAGCAGTATATAAACGGCGCTTTTGTAAAAACCATCTGTGAGGCACGGAACAAGAATCACCTTCTGAAAACTAAAACCAAAGCTGAAGAGTTGGGTTTAGTAGAGAACGAGGATTACGGTTTGATCTATGATAATTGCCGGACTGAGCTGGAGCCAGAGGAAGAGAATGGTACGACTTTGATCGGGATATGGTTCAGGCCGTTGCCAGACGATGTAGCACACGAAATCAGCAAGAAGTATCATCTCTATGTATAAAACAAGGGTACAGAAATCCGTTGAGGAAATCTGTACCCTATTTTTTTCTCGTGCGCCGCCCAGGATAGCCCAGGAGCGACGATTAGGAGTTGGGAGTGTAGTTTCACCAGTAAAGAGATTGAGCGCTCTGAGAGCCGTCTACGGGCTTTTATTGAGGCTTGTTAAATCTGGTGCATTTGCAGTGTCCGTATGGATCGCTGTGTCGCAGCCAATAGCTACCGACTTCAACTGTGCGGCCACAGTTTTGGCAGAGACATTTCCATCTGGTTTCATTGCCGGCGATCCGTTCATTCTGCACTGGCTCGATTACTTTGAGATAGCCAAAAGTCTGGCCTGTAAGGTCATGCTGGAGTTGGAACTGGGAGCAACCACAGGATCTTGTTTTACCTTTTCTAAGACTGTCTGATAGAACGGATACCGTGTTGCCACATTCACACTTGCAAATCCACCTTGCCTTTCCGCTTTCAGTGGCAATATCTTTCTGGATTACAGTGAGTTTTCCAAAGACTTCACCAGTTAAATCAATGAGGGTGGGAGATTGCTTGTGTCGTAGGCACCCACATGACTTTGTTCCATTTTCTTTGAGTAAATTAGTAGACGATACAACGACGGTATTCCCACACTCGCATTGACAAAGCCACATGGGGCGACCTGGCTTGCGGTCTTCTACTCTCTGCAAAACAGTAAGCAGGCCAAATGTCCTACCAGATAAGTCAACGAGTTTGCCCACAAAAATCCCTCCCATCAAGATATCTTGATTTTACCTTCGAGATTCGCAAAGGATTGTTTCTTTACCTCCTTTGTGGCTTCAGCGTAGATGTTCATGGTGGTTTCAATGTCGGCGTGTCCCATGATCTCCTGAATGACTTTGATATTCCGCTCGTTTTCACAAAACCGCGTACAGAAAGTATGACGCAGATTATGAGCAGAAAAGTGACGAATCAATACAGGATCTCGCCCCTCTTGATCGGCCAGCACCGTTTCATCTTCGATGTAGGCGGCACAAATACGGTCAATAGCTCGGTTGACACTATGAGGAGAGAGAGGATCGCCGTAGCGGTTTTGGAAGATGAAGCCAGTATACCCATCGACAACGGACTCATTGAACCCGACTATCTTTTGTGTTTCCCATTCTGCCTGCAGAGCGGCTTTGACCTCTGATAGCATAGGCACAATACGGACGCCCGCGCTTGTTTTTGGTGTTACGATATGGAAACGTGCCTTTTCGTCTGCCTCATACTTTCGGTAGACCATATTGTGGTTGATACTGATGATCCCTTCGTCAAAGTCGCAGTCTTCCCAGCGCAGGCCAATGGCTTCACCGATACGGCATCCAGTACCAAGCAAGACAGTGAACAAGGGGAGCCAATGATTATAAACTTTGTGATTTCTCATATAGTCAATAAATGCCGTCTGCTCTGCGATGGTCAGCGCGTGACGCTTTGGCTTCTCCCAGTTGTGGCTCTTTTTGATTTCCGCCATCGCTCCGGTAGCCGGGTTGATACGGATGTAATTATCACGGACGGCCAGAGTAAATATGGGGTGGATGATGGTGTGAATAATTTCCATAGAGTTAGGTTTGAATCCCTTTTCTTTGATGAGCTTGTTATAGAAAGCCTTGACATCTGAATATTTGATACTGGCTATCTTTTTCTTGCCAATATCGTTTCGCACGTACTTGTTGTACATATAAAGGTAATTGCTACGAGTGGTATCTTTCAGCTCGGGCTTGTTTGCCATATACAACTCGAACAGATCATTGAGCGTAGCTTTGTTTTCGACCGCAGCCTTGATGCCGTCTTCCAGATCGCGGTTGATCTTTCGTTCTTTTTCTCTAAGGCAGAGATCGTCTTTGCAGCCCGGAGGAAGGCGGTCAGTTGGAACCAGCCGTTTGCTATACACGTCATGCCGAACACCATCTGCGTCGGTGTAAGTAAAACGGTAGGTACCGTCTTTCCTTTGGGTTTCGCCGTCTTTTAAGATACGACCTTTGTTGTCTGTTCGTTTTAAGCCAGCCATACTTATCATCCTCCTTTGTTTCGATGGTAAGTCTACAGTTACATAATATCTTGAGGGATTTCTGAAGTCAAGCGATAAAATCGCTAATAGGTTACTTTGAAAACTGTCTATTGATTTTTGTGCTTTAGCAATTTATAATGATTTAGCAAAGATTGTGAGGTGTTAGTATGGCAATGGCCGAGAAAATCAAAATCGCACTTATCAAGCGTAACATGACTTTGAAAGAATTAGCGTCGCGGCTTAACTGTACTTCTCAAAATCTTAGTGGTAAATTCAGACGTGATAATTTCAGTGAAAAGGAATTAGCAGAGATCGCCAATGCACTGGACTGTCATTTTGAAGGAAGATTTCTCAGAAATGATAATGGCGAAGAAATCTAAAGCTATAAGAGCGTAGGGTTTTCACCTACGCTCTTTTTTTTGCATTTTCTAATTAGTGCCCCACCCGTTCCATTCAGAGCATCCGTCGTTGTATTTCCAAATGCAAAGATTGCACTTCCCATAGCACGGTTTCAAATTAGGCAAGGTAATGGCTTTAAGTTTAATTCGGGCATCGGTATCCTCCTCTTCGGACTCGTATCTTGGGCAGGGCGGCATAATCACTGCTCTTTGGTTTTTCAACCAATCGCACGGAACTAAGAAGTCCTTTTTGTGCCTACAGGTAATGCAGTTCGCATTATTGCTCATGATCAGCACTTCCTTCTCCAATACGTCCGTTGCCAGTCTCTGCGGAATAAGTGGTGCCAGTCGTTACACTCTTGGCAGTGCCCATTACTGCCAAGGCATTCCTGGCAATGCCTGATGTGAGTTTGAACAAAGCAAACCAATCTCCACCGGATAAACTGCTTAAAGTTCATCTCACACCTTCTCTGGCCTCTGGCGGTAGGCGAATACACGCACTCCATATCCTGCTGTCCGAAAGCACCATCTTTCAGGGTCTCCGAACCATGAGTATCCAACGGTAAGAAGTTCAACGTAGTCAATACGCCGCCAGCCGTCTCCATCTTCCATACCTACCAACCACACAGGGTCTCCGGTTTTTGCCGCCTCCCGCAGCTCGTCCAGGGTCAGAGGATCATTGTGTGCCGGCTTTTGTTTATGCCTGATCTTGTCGCTCTGGCACAACGGGCAAGACTTACAGCGGGCGATTGGCTCGTCGTTGTTGTCTCCATAGATTTGATAAGCGCACCCATCGCCATCAGGCACGTAGCACGGAGGCGTAATTTTTACGCCGCAACGCTGGTCAACGGGGATGATTTTCCCACTATCTGTTTGACGATACATAATGCCGCTACACTTTGTACATTCACTCTCCTGCTTCTGCTTGATACGAAGAGCGGAGATCGCTATATCATAGGCATCAATGTACCTTTTTATTTGATCCGCTGCGGCTTCGCTTTTTGGGATTCCTGCCAAAATTGCAGTCATTTCTGTTGCCAAACATTCAAAGACAGCGATAGCCTCTTCTTTGGTCATTACGCCTCACTCCCCTTACGTTCAAAGTGATCTACGATCAAACGATATGCTCTGCGTTGCATATCAAGATCCTCTTGGGTGATGTCATCCAGCTGTCCGAGTTGAGCCTGAAACAGCTTATACTGCCGGCGAAGCTGAATGGTGTTTTGAATGATACGGACAATCTGAGTAAGAACTAAGATCGTCACCATGATGGTCAGGTAAGTGTTCATACGGCAGTCTCCTATACAGAAATAGAGTTGATGTAGCTTTTGATTTTTTCGACATTCCAGAAGATTCGCTTCCCAATCTGGATACGAGCCTCAGCAGCCTCGCCAATCTGTATGGCAGAATACCGGCCACAACTCAACATGGCCTGAAGCTCGTCAGTGTTAATTGTGATTTTGCTCTGGGTGTCTACGTTATTGAATTGCTTTGTTGCTCTCATGGTTATTCTCCTCGATCATCATGATCGGCTTTGCCATGCCTACTTTTTTCTTTGGGAGGGAAATGCTGCTTGCGGTATTTACGGACTTCTTTACACTGGTTGCAGTTATGGCGATTTTTGCAGCACCAGCAGCCGTCTACAATGCCGTACCAAAACCAAGCTGGCATTTGCGGAGCTTTATGTTTTCTCTTTCCCATCTCGCCCTCCATCAGAAGCAGATATACTTTCTCGGAGAACTAAGCACATCTTGGATTAGTGCGGCGTCAGTAACTTCACGGATGCCATAGACATCAAGCCAGGTTATCCGGTCTTTGAAGCGCTTGCGGGCTTCACGGGCATTCTTGGCTCGGACATAATACCAGTTCGTACCTACGTCGGTTTTACGGTATCCAGCGTTGACAGCGAAGAGCTTCGCCCCTCCGTTTAGAACAAGGGGAGGGCGTTCATATGATTTGTACATAGATTATCTTTTCACTCCTAATTTGGAACAGGCAACATCTTCAATATACTTGTCGTGATTCCCTACCCAGCTTTCCCAGGTTTACCTTTCAGCCTCGTTTTCTGCCTGTGCTGATTTGAGAATATCCTCTTTATCTTTGCACAGAGTTTTGGAGATAATATTCAAGAGTTCTTGTTTTGATATTTCTTTGAGCGAGAGGCTGGTAGGTAATGCGATGATAGGTCTCGGTGCTACGGCTTTTTTATCAAAAGCATTGATATGCTCTGTGACGTGAACGTGATAGGAGTTGGTGATGTAGCCCTTATCGGTGATGCCCTCAATCACACCAAAGCGCTTTTGCAGACACTTAGCAAATTTATAGGTGGTACTCTCAATAGGAGTACCGTAGAGAGAGTACCATCGCACGTGAATCCGTCCTGATAAAGACGATTCCGAAGCTGAGCTACAGTAAGAAGTACCTTCATGGTTTTCCCAAGCCGATACATTCCGTTATCAAAAACGAACAAATCTCCCAGCTCTTGGGGAGAGGCCGGATTTTCGACGGGAGATCCTACCCGTACAGCAATCAGTTCCCCATCCTTGATACAAATGTTGTCGGTAAGCTGCACATCCTGCGGCAGATAGCCATACTTGATGTAGGTGTTGTCAAAGAAGCGATTGAACTCCTTGACGCTATACTTGAACGTGACATTGATCACGCGCCGGCAGTATTCTTTACCCCGCTTACTGAATGTGAAGTCCATGCGGCGGTATACCTTCTCATAAACTTCCCTCAGCTTTATCAGGTCGAGGCTATAATCCAAAGTGTTGACAAAACGTCTTGTATTGAACTGGTCGTTGTGGTCTGATCCAGCCAGCTTCACAGAATATTCCTTACTGTTCGGGCTTGAATAGTTCGCCAAAAACAAATCCTTGGCATCCACAGACACGATATAGACCGAATTACCCATGGTCTATTCACCTTCCTCAGTTTGAATATTTTCGACTTGAATCAGATCCCCATACCAGAACAACCAGGTCTCTACGCCCTCCAGCTCGATCAGAGCAGAGAACCCATCGGGTCGTTCACGATGCGGATGCGCAACAAATACCTTAGGGGACTTGGCAATAAAACGCAGGAAATTCTGCTGTTGCGTTTTAGTGAGTGCGATCCGCCGTTTAGGCTTTGGAGCGCTGCCATCCGTCTTGAGCTTGCGGTAAATGCCCTTGCTGGGATTTTTGCGGATGTAATCGTCGTCCACGGCCATTTCAAGCGTAGGGTGAACAATGGTGTTGATGCTCTCCAGTGAGTTGATAGCAAAGCCGTGTTTCAGCAGTTTGGTATAAAACGCGAGAATATCACTTCTGTGGATTTGTGGCAGAGGCATGTTACCTGAATGCCCTGGGCAGTGACTTCAGCGGCCAGACCATTGCTTTCCAGAACCTCTGCCAGACGGGGCCAGTAGACCTTCTGGGGAAAGTTGTTCAGATGCTCCTGAGAAATAGCATCTTCGCCCTGCTCAATGCAGATATCACCGT
>CDYX01032520.1_pt1 | contig 10717 bp, 6 predicted proteins | sample 554871 | NCBI WGS metagenome assembly CDYX01 (sample SAMEA3182061, study PRJEB8094) | gut metagenome | biome: human; feature: gut; material: Stool; isolation source: human stools | place: Canada | collected 2013-01-14 | reverse complement strand
AAAACGCCCGGTCAAGCCGATGCATCGTCGGTTTGACCGGGCGTTTTCGCTTTGAGGGCATGAGTCTCGTCAGGCTGCGAGCTAGCCGGCTATCGCTTGGAGTTGACGCGGTAATGGAAGATCTCGGGATGCGTGCGGGCATGCGTGACCTCGAACAAGATGCCGTCCGAGGTGTACGACTGGCTCTCCATGACGGCGACACAGTTGTATTTGCCGAGGTCAAGATAGCTGCAGTCCTCATCGTTGGCAAGCTCGACGCTCACCGTACGGCGACTCGCCATCACCTTGACGCCGCGTTTGTGCTCCAGATAGTCGTAGATAGATTCTGCCGCGATCTCGGGCGTCAGACCCTTGGCGATCGACTCCAAAAAGTAACCATGGTCTACTTGGCGCGCATTGCCGTTAAGGCTTCGGACACGCACCACGCGAATCAACTCCTCGCCCACCTTAAAGCCCAGGCGACGAGAGAGTTGCTCAGTGCAAATCAAATGTTCAAAAGACTTAACGTCCGTCGATGCAACGGCATTGTTACGCTTTGCAAATTCGCCAAACGACTCAACTTCCTCGAGTGCGCCCAACATGTCGGTTTCGCCCTTAAGCCAAATAACGCGCACGCCCTTGCCGTGTATGGGCTGCACAAACATCCCGTCGGCCAGCATGCCCAAGGCGCGACGGACGGTATTGCGAGTGCATCCGAACTCCGCGGTCAGCTCGGCTTCGGTTGGCAGCATCTCCTGAAACGCATAGGTCCCATTAATGATGCGCGAGCGTATTTCCCGGTAGATTCCTTCGTATATCGCTTTTGGCATTGTTTCACCTCTACATGATTCATTTCCGGCTAGGCACGATAGCATTTCTCAAAGTTGTTTAAACCGAATATCGGTAAAGCGACAATATTTAACCGTTGGCGGTTTCTGTCATGCCCAAATCGGTTTCGCTCAAAACTGCCGGTACGACAATCGTCTGGTCCTCTACAATGAATCCATTGTTTAAACGTTTCCCCACGCGCAACGCGCCTCGATATTCGGAAGGCAGAACATGCTGCAAAAAATCCAACGCTTTGGCGGGGCAATGTTCGCGCCCGCCATGCTGTTTTCCATATCGGGCCTTATGGTCGGCGTCTCCGCCCTCGCAACGTCTGCGGACATCGTCGGCGATCTCGCCGTATACGGAACCCCTTGGTACGTTTTCTGGGCCATCATCCAGCGCGGCTCGTGGACGGTCTTTAAACGCCTCCCGCTCTTTTTTGCCGTAGCGTTGCCCATCGGTCTTGCCCAAAAGCAACCAGCACGCTGCTGCCTCGAGGCACTCGTGGCCTATTTTGCCTACTGCTTCTTTTTGAGCGAAATCATTAAGCTGAGCGGAGACAACCTTGGACTTAAGTACCCGTCATCTTTGACCCCCGCCAACGGTATCACCGTCATCGACGGCATCAAGACGCTCGATACCGGCATTATCGGCCCGCTGGCGGTATCGGCAACCGTCGTCGCCATCCATGACCGCTTCTACGATGCCAAGGTTCCCGATTGGCTCGGCACCTTCTCGGGCTCCTCGCTGGTCTACCTCATCAGCTTTTTTGCCGTGTTTGCCCTTGCCGCTATCTCGGCCGCCATCGTGCCCTTCGTATACGCTGTGACCGAAACGCTGCGCCACGCACTTGTAGGCGTCGGCCCCTTCGGCGTGGGCGTCTTTGTGTTTTTGGAGCGAGCGCTCGAGCCCATGGGCTTGCACCATTTGCTCTACATGCCCATCTACTACGACAATTTGGTTATCACCGATGGCATCTACGCCACGTGGACCAACTTGCTTCCCATCCTGTCGCACAGCACGCGCCCCCTCAACGAACTTGCGCCCTGGGCTGGTTTCACCGCCACCGGCTGGAGCAAGCTCTTTGGCCTTCCCGCCATCGCGGCAGCATTCTATTTCACCGCCAAACCCGAACGCCGCGCCGGCCTTAAGGTCATCCTTTGGCCCGCCATCGTCGCCTCGGTGGTCTGCGGCATCACCGAGCCGCTCGAGTTTCTCTTTATGTTCACCTATCCCGGACTCTTTTTGCTCTACGCCGTCCTATCCTCCTGCCTTGCCATGACCATGAACTTCTTTGGCATCGTCGGCATCTTCTCGGGCGGTCTCATGGAAATGACGGCCTTCAACTTCATCCCACTCATGCGAATGCATGCCGGCTCCTACCTTTTGGCGCTCGGTATCGGCCTTGCCTTTAGCCTCATCTTTTTTGTTAGTTTTCGCGCACTCATCTTGGTCTATGACCTTAAGACGCCGGGCCGCGAGGATCATGTCGCCAATCGCGCGGCAATCGATGGTTTAACGGGAAGCGACTTTGCCAAAGAGCAATCTCCCAATGGCGAGGCCAATAGTCAATCCGATCAAGATCACGTCCTCGCTGAGCGGGTAATTCAGCTTTTAGGTGGCGTTGGCAATATTGCGGGCGCAACCAACTGCGCCACGCGCCTGCGCGTCGAGGTCGCAGACCCTTCCATCGTTGCAGATAACGCGTCGTTTGTCGCGGCGGGCGCCAAAGGCCTCATCATTACGGGCAAGACCGCCCAGGTGGTCATCGGCATCTCCGTTCCCCGCGTTAAAGAGCATTTTGACCAGATCATGGGCCTCGAGCCGGAATTTGCGCCCACCGCCTCGGCCTCCTCTGCCGCCGGCCCAACCCACAAGCACGGCGATATCTGCTTCTTCGACATCGACGGTACGCTCGCCTGGCAAGATCCCAGACTTGCCCAGGAGCTTCCCGAAGACGAGCGCGATCTGTCCCCCTATCCCAACGAGGCGGTTTCGCAGGCAATCCGCGAGTTTGTCGCCAACGGCAACATGGCCTTTATCTGCACGGGACGCACCCTGAGCTGCATCCACCCCAAACTTCTTGAGCTGCCGTGGACCGGCATCGTCTGTCTTGCGGGCGGTTACGCCGAGATCAACGGACGCGCAATTCGCGATCTGTCGATGACGCCCGGCATGCTGCAGCGCCTTGCCCCCTATCTTGAGCAGTCGGGCGAGGTCATCCGCTTTGAGGGCCTCAACGGCGTCGTGCGCATGAGTGCCGATGCCCCCGATGCCCCCGGATACGCGCGCACCCTGGGCGACGCAGTCACGCAGCTGCAACATTACAGTGCCTACAAGATCTTGATGTCTACATCGCTCGCCAGCCGCATCGCTCAAGATAAGGCACTTGAGCCGCTGCTGTGCTTTAACGAGCTCGAACTCGAGGTAACCGAAATCTCGCCCCGCGAATGCACGAAGCGCGGGGGCATCCAGTCTGTACTCGACGCCCTCGATCCCCACCACGGAACCGTATACGGCATCGGCGACGCCAGCAATGACGTCTCGCTGATGAACGCCGTCGATGTCGGTATCGCCATGGGCAATGCGCCGGACTATCTCAAAAAGCGCGCCGACTACATCACCGACTCGGTCGACAAAGATGGCGTCGTCAAGGCGCTCGAGCACTTTAGGCTTATATAAGCAGGCGGCACGCGCACGCGTCCCGTTTCCCCAAATCGCCAAAACAGACGCGCCGGCAACTCCAATGTGGCAATATGGTATCTGCACACCGCAACGATGCAACCTAAGAAAGAATGCGAGAACCCGTGTCCAGTCCGTTTACCAGCTTTTTAGCCCAGCACTTTGACCAGATCAACGACTATCTGGCCACGTTCTTTGACGGACAGGCGACCTCTGCCGATATCGAGCACTACCTGTACGCGCCGCTCTCGGCTTTTACGGCCAACGCCGGCAAGCGCCACCGTCCGCTTATCTGCATGCTCGCCGCAACCGCAGTGGGCGGTAGCTTTGAGAGCGCCCGCAGCGCCGCGGCAGCTATCGAGCATTTCCAGTCGGGCGCGCTCATCCACGACGATATCGCCGACAACGGACAGCTGCGCCGCGGCAAGCCCTGCATGCACCTCACCGAGGGCACGGGCCTTGCCATCAATTGTGGCGACCTGGCGCTCACCATGGTCACCAAGACGGTTCTCGACGACCCCACGCTTGAGGCAGACGTAAAGTTGCGCGTACTCCACGAGCTCACCGAGATGATCGTCCGCACCATCGAGGGTCAGGCACTCGACCTGGGTTGGGTCCGTGACGGGCGCTTTGATATCTCGGTTGATGACTACCTGGACATGGCGACGCACAAGACCGCGTTTTACAGCGGAGCCACGCCGCTTGCCGCCGGAGCCATTATCGGCGGCGGCAGCGATGAGCAAATCGAAGCGCTGCGCGCCTTTGGCCTGCACACGGGCCTTGCCTTCCAGATCCAAGATGATCTGCTCAACTTGATCGGTACAAAGGAGGCCGCCAACAAGGACTTCCGCACCGACATCACCGAGGGTAAGCGCACGCTCGTTGCCGTGCACGCTCTGTCAGACGAGCGCTATCACGACGAGATTGAAGCGATCCTCTCCTCGGGCACCGAGGACCCCGCGCAGCTCGCGCGCGCCGTGGAGATCTTCCAGGAGACCGGCTCTATCGATTACGCCCACGCCTACGCGCTGGACCTGACCGCTAAGGCCAAGGCCGCCATCGAGGACGTTTCGCTCGACCCGCATGCACGCGAACTGTTCCTCTCCATGGCAGATTTCTTTGTGGAGCGCCTTAACTAGCGGGGGTTATAAAACCTGTCAGCAGCGTATTTGGGTACAACTTGCTACACTGTTGAGTGCATGTTTATGCATCCCTTTGCGTTGTCTATCCGACACACGCTCAAATAGTACGAATGGTACGCCGAAAGGGGTTCGTTCATGGAACCTATTACAACGGGCATGCAGGGAGCAGCCGTCGAGGACGTCCAGTCCCGCCTTCTGCAGCTCGGCTATACAATCGATGACACCGAGGTTGCCGACAAGCGCTTTGGCACCACCACCGAACAGGCTGTTGGCACCTTTAGGCTCGATAGCGGCCTTGCCGCTGGCTGTGCCGTCGATATCCCCTGCTGGAGCGCCCTGGTCGACGCCTCGTATAAGCTGGGCGACCGCACCCTCTACCTGCGTATGCCCAATTTCCATGGCGCCGACGTGCAGGCCCTGCAGAAGGCGCTCAACGTTTTGGGTTTTGCCTGCGGCGAGGACGATGGCTACTTTGGCCCTCACACCGAGGCGGCCCTTCAGCAGTTCCAGGAAAACGTCGGTCTGTTTGCCGACGGTATGGCTTTCCAGGATACCTACGCCTACATCAACCGCCTGCACCACGTGTGGGAGGGTAAACCTTCGGTGACCGAGGCCGAGTCGCGCATCGGCTTTGCCCGCGCGGCCAACGTGCTCGAGCGTTTCCAGATTGCCGTTATTGGCGAGGACCCTATCGCGCGCAGCGTAGCATCGCGTATGTGGAACATCGCCACGGCGACGACCGACAACAGCGGTATGATGCTTTGCGACTCCGAGATCCCGACCAACGTTGACCTGGTGCTCGAGATCGCAAGCGACGAGCTGCCCGCCGACGCCACTCCGCGCGCCACGATTGCCCTCGCCGAGTGTCACAACCTGGCCCAGCGCATCCGTACTGCCAATGTTGCCGCGCAGCAAAAGCCGGCACGCATCCGCATTGAGCTCACGGGCATGACGCGCTACAACGGCACCTTCACTGCTAGCGACGCCCAGACGCTCGCGGTACGCCTACTCGATGGCGTTTGCGATGCCCTCGCAGATTAGGTAAACTAGACGAGTTGCTTTTGGCAACACCCATACTGGGACGTAGTTCAACGGTAGAACTCCGGTTTTTGGTGCCGGCTGTTGGGGGTTCGAATCCCTCCGTCCCAGCCAAGGTAACTGAGCGCCCTGGGCTTTCATCAGCCCGGGGCGCTTTCTTGTGGGCAAGCGAAGGGATTCGAACCCGCAAGGGTGCAGAGCTGAGGAAACGCGAAGGCGCCCCAAGCCCATTAGGACCAAGAGCGTCTTACATCTTGAAATATCAGCCCAATTCCGAAAAGCGAGCCGCCTTCTACAACGTGCCGTGTGGCCCCGACGGGCCGGGCATTAAGTTTGTCGCGAGTTCCGCACGAACAGGAGGCCACTTAACCTCGATGTTTTGGACGTGACAGCGAGAGGGGCCCTGGTATGGCAAGGTGACGTGAAACAAGGCGGCGCTGACCTTCTGGTCGCGCCGCCGAAGTTGAACGTCAGATTGCCGTGCCAGGGCCCCTCGCAGCGTCAAGAAGACCGCCGTTCGGTAGAACGGCGGAGCTAATTGTTCAGCATGCGGTCGAAGCTTCCCGAGTCGCCATCCCGATAGTCGGCGGTCATCAGAATCTCCTGCGGAATTCGTCCGCCCTCGCGCAGCACGTTGCGGAACTGCACGCGCGTAACCATGGGCAGATCCTTAATCGTCGCCGCCAGGTTCTGCGGCACGCCCTGGTTGGCAGCCGCGGGCTCGCACGCGCCGCCGGCCTTCACGCGACGCTTATGCTCGGCAAGCATGGCGCGATACATGCCGGCATGCAGGCGAATCTCAACGACGTTGGCATTGCGGGCCTGCTCGACGATGCGCGCGCCCTCTCGATCGATGTCGCCCACGTAGTAGACATAGCTAAAGCGATAGCCGATCTCGGCCAGATAATCATCCAGTGCGTGCGAGACGCTCGCCTTGCAGCCGCCGCCAAAGATTACGCCGCCCACCTTGGTACCAAAGAGCTTGGCATGTTTACGTCCGCGCAGAAGCTTGACGATTTCGTCGTAGGTATCCAGGTTCTCGACCATAATGAACGGCTTGTCGGCGCCCAGCGTAAAGAAGCCCGTAAAGTGCACCGGACGGTTGGGGGCGACCTTGATCGCCTGCATGCTGATGCCCTTTTCGGTCATACGCCTGATCAGGCGCTCGCCATGCTTGCCGTCAAAAGCTTTTTCGTCATTGAAGATCTGGTAGGCGCGCTGGCGGCGCGAGGCAACCGGCGTATCGGCACCGCGGTTTTGCTCGACCCAAGCCTGAATGATCGCGATTTCCTCGGCAATCTTGCGATTGGACATCTCGTTGTGCTGAGCGCGCTGCGGCGTCTTTTTACCGTCCTTGCCTTCAACCCTTACAATCTGGGTCTGCTGCTCCTTAATTTTGGAGAGCGCCGTGGGCGTGGGGACAACCTTGAGCAGCTGCCTGCCCAGAACGCGGGCCAGGGCAAACGCCGAAACCTCGCCATGAGCGGGCGGCTCAGGCTGCTGGGCGGCCGCATCGTTTGCAGTCGGTTTGGGCTGCGCCTGGGATTTGCGCTTGGAATCTGCCTGAGCTTTGCGCTCTTGCTTTGGCGCGGACGAGCTCTTTTGCGAACGTTCGGGCTTGTCCCCCTTCGCCGGCTGGCGCTTGGGTTGCTCCACCGGGGCCTCAGCCTTCGCATCCTTGCTTTGCGTCGCCGCCTTCTCGGCCGCGGCCTCGGCATTTGAGCCACGACCGCCACGGTGACGACGACGGCGGGGCTTGCTCGAAGCGCTCTCCCCTGCCTGCTTATCAGCGGACTGCTGAGCTTTGACCTCGGCGTCGGCCGCAGGCTGCGACTCGGAAGGTTGCCGCTCGCAAGCCACCGGCTCAACGGTTTTCTCAGTTTGTTCGGCCTTATCGGCCTGAGCGGTCGAAGCCGGCTCGCCCTTCTCCTGACGCTTTACGGGATACGCGCGTCCCGCAAAACCGCGGCCGGGACGACACGAACCCGGAGCCCTCTTGGCAGACTCCTCAACATCGTCTGCAACCTCGGAAGGCTCTTCAGCCTCATGTGCGACATCCTGCTGCGCAGCCTTAAAGTGAGCACCGCGGCGACGCTTGGGCTCTTGGGCCTCCACAGGCTTTTGCTCCTTCGCGGGCTTCTGCGACTCGGCAGCAACCTCAGCCTCAACAGCCTCGGTATCAAGCTCATCCTTTTGAGCAACGGCGCGACGGAAGCGCTCCTGCTGAGCACGGCGTTGCGCATCGCGCTTGCCACCCCCGCCAAAGCCGCCGCGACCCGCCTTGGCGGTAAAAGCGCGAACGACGTTTTCATCGAGCAGCTCGTCAGTATCGATATGCTCACGCGGGGCAACTTCTTCCGCAGCAGGCACCTCAACGGAACCCTCGACAGGCTGCTCCTGGGCATCATGAATCTCGGCATTGATGGTATAGAACGCCGGACGGCCGTTAATGCCGCTGCCCTCGATCTTGGTCACAATCTTTGCCGCGATAAGCTCGTCGCGCATCGCCTTGGTATCGCACTCCTTATCCACGGAGCGGAAGATTTGCGCCAGCGCGCTCGACTTGATCTTGAGCGCCTTGCGGCAGAGCAGGTCGTAGGCAACCAGCTTGGCCCGCTCGGCAGAAAGCGACGTTTGTCCGCTCAGACGCTCAGCCAGAGCATCGACATTTTGTTGGTTATCGGAATATACCGTCTTGGCCACGGGGCCCCTTTCATATGCACACATATACGTCTATATGGTACAACGCGTGAGCCTATACACGCAAAACATCTGCGAGGACGCCCTTGCATCACCCGTTCTCGCAAGAAAAAGACCGAGTCCGCATTGTTGCGGACCCGGTCTTTCCGAGTCATAGAGATGGAGGATTCAATCCGTCCGATCGGCTAGGCCTTGGCGGCCTCAGCGTCGGCAGGAGCCTCAGCAGCAGCGGCGCGACCATACTCGGCCTTGCCCATCTCGGACCACTCGGGCTCCTCGTCGGGCATGGAGCCGGCCTCCTTGCCGAAGAACTCCCTGAGGCAGTTGACGGCAACGATGAGGCCCAGGACCATCAGCAGGACGGCGAAGACGAGCTGCAGGCCCTTGGTGGCGGCGACGGAGACGGCAGCCGTGGTAGCGGTGGCCGGGATGGTACCGAAGAAGCCGTAAGCCTGGACAGCGGTCATGCAGCCCATGGCGCTCTGGACCAGCGAGGTGAAGGTGCAGCAGAGCAGGAAGGCGACGGGCACGTAGAGCATCCAGCCCTTGCGGCCGGTGCACTTGCAGAACACGGCGAGGGTGATCATGGTCATACCGCCGAGCAGCTGGTTGGAAGCACCAAAGAGCGGCCAGATGTTGGCATAGCCACCAAAAGCAAGGGCGAGACCAGGAAGCAGGGTGACAACCGTGGCGAACCAGGGGTTGCCGAGGACCTTCATGTAGCCGGCCTTGGACTCGATGGCCAGGGCGTCGTTGGTCTGGGCAAAGAACTCGGAGAACGAGGTGCGGGCGATGCGGGCGACGGCATCGAGCGAGGTCAGGGCCAGAGCGGAAACGTTCATGGTCATGAAGACGGTAGCAAGCGTGCCGTCAACACCGAAGGCCTGCATACCGCGGGAGATGCCAGCGGCGAAGATCTGGAACGGGGTGGAAGCGACACCGGCGTTGAGGGCGCCGGTACCGGCGGTGTTCATGTCGGAGAACATGATGCCGGCAACGATGATGGCAAGGATGCCAACGAAGGACTCGACGACCATAGCGCCGTAACCGACCTTGACGGCGTCCTGCTCCTTCTCAACCTGCTTGGAGGAGGTACCGGAAGAAACGAGGCTGTGGAAACCGGAGAGAGCGCCGCAGGCAACGGAGACAAACAGGACCGGGAACATCATGCCGGAGGCACCAGAGAAGCCGGTGAAGACCGGAGCGGTCATAGTAGCCTGACCGTGGACACCCAGGACAACGATGCCAAGGACAGCGCAGGCGATCATGACGATCATCATGATGGAAGTGAGGTAGTCACGCGGGGTCTTGAGCATCTGGATGGGCATAGCGCCAGCGAAGACCAGGTAGACCATGACGACGGCGAACCACTGGAACTTATCCAGGTAGACCGGGAACTGCATACCGACGGCGAACATGAGTACCATGAGGACCACGCCGGTGACGAACTCGGCAGCGCCGGTGAGGTTGAACTTCTTCTGGGCCCAACCAAAGGCGATAGCGACGAAGGTGAACAGGATGGAGATGGTACCAGCGCAGCCGGCGGCATAGGACTTGGTGAAGTCGATGGCACCGGTAGCAGCACCAGAAGCGTCAACGGCCGGGGTGAACATGAACGTCTTGCAGACCATGTCGGTGAAAGCGGCGATGACGATGATGCAGAACAGCCAGCAGAACAGCAGGAACAGGCGACGGCCGGTCTTGCCGATGTACTTCTCGATGAGCTGAGCGAGCGACTTGCCGTTGTTCTTCATCGAAGCGTACAGGGCACCAAAGTCGTGGACGGCGCCAAAGAAGATGCCGCCGACGAGGACCCAGAGCACGACGGGCAGCCAGCCAAAGGCCATGGCGACAATCGTACCCGTGACAGGGCCGGCACCGCAGATCGAGCTGAACTGGTGCGAGAACGCGGTGAAGGCGGAGACAGGCGAGAAGCTCTTGCCGTCCTTCATGCGCTTGGCCGGCGTGAGGGCCTCTTTGTCAACGCCCCACTTGTTGGCCAACCAGCGGCCGTAGCCCAGATAGCCGCAGGCGAGCACCGCCGCAGCCACAACCATGAGCAAAACTCCGTTCATTACATTTCCTCCTCTAAAAAGAACTACTCAGACATAAAAAATGAGGGCCGTCGGTTGCGCTCGACGGCCCTCATCTTCATCAGCCGCCCGTTATCGTACGGGCTAGCTGTATGTGCTAACCCGCATCAGATAATTACTACGCTGATAATGTTTAGCTGATGCGTGAACATGTCTGAGAAATCCTCTTCAATCATGATGTGAACGATCCGTGCGTGTTCACATCCCCCAGTGGTTGAAAAGGAGTATGAAACTTTAGTTACCTAAAGTCAACGC
>CDYX01011508.1_pt1 | contig 10720 bp, 9 predicted proteins | sample 554871 | NCBI WGS metagenome assembly CDYX01 (sample SAMEA3182061, study PRJEB8094) | gut metagenome | biome: human; feature: gut; material: Stool; isolation source: human stools | place: Canada | collected 2013-01-14 | reverse complement strand
CCCCTGCGAACATCATAATATAAACACTACGTTTCTATACGCTCTTGGGCAGTATGGCACTTAACCATATGCGCAGAACCGTTGGGGATTCCGCCCGCGAATGGTACTCCCAGAGCTTGAAATATAGTGATGTGTGATGTTCGCAGCTGCGCACTTTTTTGTTTTTATGCGAACATCACACATCGTCCGTACTCCGGTACAGACACGCCGCAAGGCCAGCCGCAGGCGGTTTCCGCCCTGCAACCTCTCGATTCGTTTCCATTTTCACCCGCCGGATTAGCAAGTAATTGCTAACCAAACCGTTATTCTCTTTGTTGTGCGATACCGCACGATAAGGACAGCCCTTACTATGTCTAAATTCTAACAATCAATCACATGGAAACAAATCAAAACCCCGTGCAGGAAAACTCTGCACAACGCATAGCCCTCGAACTCGAACAGCCCGCCGAACGACTTTACGATCCTGCCGAAGCCTCCCGGATCGTCCACTGCCTGACGGACGGCTATTTCGATCCCGAATATATCCTATTGTTCGGTAAATTGGTCGGCGGCACGCCGCACAGCGACGCGATGGCCTACGACCTGCTTATCGTGGTTCGGGAAACCCCGGAATACGATTGGATTCAGACCAAACGCATCCTGCGTTACAAAGTGCCCTACAGCTGCCGGAAGATTACCTACATCAATCTTTACATCATGACGTTGAATTACGTTGAATCGAACTCGACGCCGTTCCTCTTCTTCGCCCATGCTGAGGGCAAGTTGCTGTATTGCAGCGACAGCTATCATTTCCAGCGTCCGAAGCATCCGATCGACTTCGCCAAGGCGTATGCGGACGCCAAATTTCATTTCGACACGTTCCGCACGCAGGGCAATGAACTGCTTGAACAGGCGCAGGACGCTTTCAGCGAGAGCCGCAATATGCGTCTGGCCGCCCAGTTCTCGGCGCAGGCGATGGTCTATTTTTACCATACGCTTTACTACATCTATCATGGTCTGGAGTTCGACAGCCACGATCCGGTCATCATGCACGACCGGATGCGGACACTTTCCACGAAGCTGATGCTTGCTTTCGACGATACCCACATCGAAAACATCTTCACGCTGCCGCGCCTGAAGAGTTTCCTGCAAAAGTCTCCCTATGGCATCCGGTTCGACATTGCGCCGCAAGAGTTGGATATACATATGGAGCGCGTGCGTAAAGCAGGCGGGATTATCGAAAACCTGTGCGGCCTGCGGCTGGAGCTTTATAAAGAATTGAGCGAACGGCTGTAGGCGGTCAATCTTCCCGATGAACGGGGGCTTGCAGGATCGCTAACGATCCCGCAAGCCCCTTTTCTGTCATCCTACTTTTTCTTGGCCTTTATTTTCTCTTTCTCGAACTTCGTCCACTCTTGGTTTACGATTGCCGCGCCGCGTTCCTTAATCTCCTTTTCATACTGCCTGACCTCTTGCTTTATAATGCCGATATTCTCGCTCTCGCCTTGTTCGAACACCCGGTCGAGGTCGTTAATAAGCGGGACTTCTCCGTGCCAGACAGCCTGCATATATCGGTATTTCCAATCATTCTCCCGGTACTGGCGATTGTTCACGGCCTGCCAAATATTTCCTGCAACAGATAGCCCGGCAGTCAGAGCCAGTCATATACCCGCCTTTACCAGCCGTTTGTTAATGTCGTAATTGTAGGGAATACGTTGCAACAGATGATCTAACGTGTTATCTATATGCGTCCAGTGCCCGTCCAACATCTCCTTGTATTTCTCCGCTTCCCGGCTTACGAACAGTTGTACTGCCTTTTTGATTTTCTCTTCGCTTAATGCGCCCTTTACCTCGGTATTTATCAGTTTCATCGCTTCGGCAAGTATGGCCGTACTGACATTGATTTTTCCGAAAGCCCTGTTTATATCGGTCATATCGGGCGGCTGTACGGCGATCACGGGCTGAAACTCGATTTGCCCGATGCGATTTATAAAGTTTGTGATTTGCTCGGTAGATAGCTTTGCAGTCTGCGCTATCTCGTCGATCCGTTGCACCACGGCTGTATTATCACCGCCGTTCTGCATTTTTACTATTTCAGCCTTGAAAGCCTTAATAAATTCTTCTTTGAAATCTTCGTACTGGTCGCAATCCAAAGCGACGTTTTTTTGCTCTGACATACTTTAATGATGTATTTTAATTTGACGTTTTTTAGTTTGTTGTTGCTTGATTCTACGGCTACGTTCGGCCTGTTCGACCAGCATCGCCTCGGTTGCCTGCCGGATCAGTGCCGTAACGCGGGCAATGTGTTCTTCGTGGGATTCCCCGATCCTCCGCTGCATCTGTTCCGGGGTGATTGAGCCGCAGCATCCGTTTGGTGGTAAAGTTATACCGCCCGCCACACCGAAGCCGCCCAAATCGACGGATTCGCCCGAATTACCGCGACTGCCGAACAACCCGATGAACGCCGAACGGTAATGGCTAACCGCTGCCGATAAATTTCCGACTGCCTGCGCTGAATAACGGGGCCGTGCGACGGGCAGACCGATTCGCTGCGCCTGCGAGAAATGACGGTCTAACTTGGAAAAACTGAAAGCCCGATCGATCTTTGAGCCGGCAAAGGTGTAGCCGTTTTTGCTGAATAACACGCCCTGCTTCTGGTCGGTGTTGCCGCAAAACTTGAAAGCGGTTGTAATGTCTTGCTCCTGCAACCGCTTTTCCAGATCGCCCCACGACTTACAGCCGGGCAGACAACCCCGGATCGCGTCGTAAATGGCGTATTTGGTCTTGTCCGGCTCGCGCAACCGTTCGCGCCGTACCTGCTCTTTACCTTTCGGATAGTATAGGCCATACTTCGCGGTTAATTCTTTGCAGACCTTACCGTTCCGGATTTTGATATTCTTATCCGAAATGGTCTGTCCGTTGTTGCCGACCCGGTTGTAGACGATATGGCAATGCGGATGCGCTTGATCTGTATGCCGGACAATTAGAAACTGTGTGTCCCGAATCCCCATGCGTTCCATGTACTCCCGTGCGATCTGCACCATAACTGGGTCGGTCAGTTTGTCGGTATCCTTTGCCGAGAATGAGAGCGATATATGCCCGACTGCGTTTTTGATCCGGGGATTCAATAGGGTTTGGTCTTTGAAATCGCGTACCATGTCCGATACGCCCGGCGGCTCGATACCTTCGGCAGCCAATATCCGCGACTGCTCTTTCATCACATAACCGACCGTCGCACCAAAGGACGATCCGGCGATAATCTTACCGATCATGGCGCAACTGTTTTAGAAAGTCCTCGATTTCGGTAATGATCCCCGCATGGGACGTAACGGCTGCCGCAAACCCGCCGGCATTGGCCGAGCGGGTGAGTTGATTCAGGTTGCGGGCAATGCCTTTGAGTTGCGCCATGAAATCCAAATGTTCCCGGCGCACCCGCTCTTTCACTCACCCTTTGCCAATCAGCTGCCGGACGATCTCGGACGGACGGCAGCCCGATGTGCGGGCTAACTTCTTCAGTTGGAAATAGTGTTCGGTGTCGAGCCTTGCGCTGACGATGTACTTCTGTCTTTGGGCGGCTTCCAACACCGGACGGCCGCCCTTGTTCAATTCACATTTCATAGATTCGATTTTAATGATTAGACCAACGGGATGACGCGCCGACCAACGGGAGCAAGCCCCGTTTTCGTTTACGAAAACACAAACTTGCCTTTCCTCTTTCTGATAGGCATACGACAATTCCTGCGTCTTGCTATCGAGCATGCGCAGCTACCGTTTGGGTGATTTGATTGGGATGATTTGTGCGACGGATTCTTTTATGTCGCATTCGCGGAATAAGACGCGCCCACCGATTTTATGGGCTTTGATTTTACCCCGATTAATTCAGGATGTGAGTGTAACAAGGGAGATTTTCAGAAGAGCCGCAACCTCTTTCCGGGAGAGGTAATGCTCGTCCTGCTCTCTTCAAACCGGAGCCTGCATCTGTTGCATTTCTTCGTGTACGGCTTCCCGGATCATTTCGGAAAGTCTTTCGACGGTCAGACCGTTCAAGATAAATTGTTCTTTTGCCATATTATAAATAGATTAATGATTGTCCCGGACAATAGGTTCGGGGTGGCAAATATAGTAATAATTATTTCACTTCCAAATGTTCGGTTATCAAGGCGTTAAATATGCGTCGAATGACACTCGATTGTACCCCTAAAAAAGAAAACACCCGTTTTACCGAGTGCTTTTGATCTATTAAGATTTATCAAAAATGTTTATACGTTGTTGATAAATGTAAAGAAAATCCGGTTTTCTTTACATATCAGATGGAACGTGTAAAGATTTTGCACATTTTTTTACACGTCCCGATTGGATGAGTTGATTTCATCTATAACGGCAGGCGAGGCGATGTGAAATGCATTTATCAGCAAATCAAACAGTCGTATGTTGAGGTAGAAATTCTCCCGTCCCAATTTGATTTTCTCGATATATCCCGCTTTCTCCAGTTGGGTCAGGTAGGCAGTTGCCGTCGGCCGCGATACCTGTAATTCCTCGCAGATAAAGTCGATTTTCGTATAGGGGTGGCGGAAGAGGTTATTTAGCAAATCCTGCGAATAGATTTTCTTTAGGTTTTCCCGGATTCCCTTTTTGTATTCGGCCATCAATGCCTTGATGCCGTGAATCAATACGATTGTTTCCTGCGATGTTTCTTCGATCCCCTTTAGGAGAAACAGAATCCACGACTCCCAATCTCCGTTATCCCTGACATTCTGTAAAAGACGGTAATACTCGCCCTTATTCTTAATGATATAGCGGCTCAAATAGAGAACCGGATAGTCTAACAAGCCGTTCAGCACGAGATAAAGGATATTTACGATTCGCCCCGTGCGCCCGTTGCCGTCGGAAAACGGGTGGATGCTCTCGAACTGGTGGTGAATGACTGCCATTTTGACGAGCGGATCGACGTCGCTCATCGAAGCGTCGTTGATGTATTGCTCCAGATTGGCCATATACTTGGCGATCTCATCGTGCGTCTGGGGCGGCGTATAGATAATCTCCTGTGTCGCTTCGTTCTTGAGTGTCGTACCGGGCGTTGTGCGGAATCCCGACGTGTTTCGTTTGACGATCCGATATATCTCGATGATGATGTTATTCGTCAGCAGGTTATGCTGTTTTACCAACGAAAACCCCGTTCGTAACGCATCTGCGTAACTCTTAACCTCTTTTGATGCGGGCGTCGCATACTGGCTGGCGAATAATTCGGCCTTATACAACTCGTCATGTGTTGTGATGATGCTTTCCACGGCGGAACTGTCCTTTGCTTCCTGCAACGAAAGCGTATTGATGAGAATGCTTTCGTTGGGCATGGACTTGACCGCGCCTTTCAATTCAGCAAGGCACTTGTGCGCTTCGACCAGTTGTTTTAGGACGGGTTTTGTTTCGATCTCCTGTTTAAGAGGTAATGTCGGGATTTTATACATATTCCTGCTATTCTGTGGCTAAATTACCAATTATTTCTCATTTCTCGTGCCTGCTCCGCAAAAATACGGGTGGCTCATCAATTCCGTCGCGTTTTGCTCTTCGCTGATCTTGATGTATTTCATAAACTCCTTTTCGGTCTTGTGCCCTGTGATTTTCATAATGGCGATGGATGGAATACCCGCCAGATACATATTCGTTGCTCCGCTGCGGCGGGCGGTGTGGGTCTTAACAAGGTCGCATTTCTCAACAATGTGCGTCTTTTGTTCCCCTTTCTCTATATAGGAAATTTCTATCTTCTCGGTAATGCCCGCTTCCCGCGCAACCTCTTTGATGAATTTATTGACTTTCTGTTCGTAGGATTTCGGCAGCTGGTTTCCGTATTTATCCAATATCGCCTGCAATTCAGGGCGTATGGGGATAACGACATGGTTGCCCGTCTTCTGCTGTTTCAGGTCGATAACCTGCTGTCCGCTCTCCAGCGTGCGGATATTCCCCTCGTTGATTGTCGAATAGTCGCTGAACCGCTGTGCCGTGTAACACCCGGCCAGAAAAATATCGCGGGCAATGTCTTTGTGTTTATCTCCCGACAAATCGAGTGCGGCAATGGCTTTGATCTCCGATTCGGTCAGGTAAATATTTTCTACTTCAGCGGTCAGTACCCGGAACTTACGGCTTTCGATTGTCCCGTTGTCGTGTAGCCCCTCTTCTCTGGCCGCCCGCATGATGATTTTCAATTCCTTGACATGGCGGCCTATGGTGTTGATCGAGTAGTCTTTTGTGGTGAAATAGGCAACGAAATCATCATAAAATTTGATGTCTATATCGTTGAAATCATATCGTTTGCGTCGTGCTTTGCAAAATTCGTCGAATTGGATAATAAACCCCTTGTAATTCTTGACGGTGGAGTAGCCATACCGGAGCTTGTGGATGTTCAACCGTGTGCCATTTTCCATTTCATGGACATAGCGGGCGATGTAGTCGGTCAGCGATTCCCGTCCGCGTTTGGTGTTGACCGTTTGGCGCGGGTGGTGAAAGCTGTAAATGATCTTTTCCAACCTGCTTTTGGTCATAGGATGCTCCGGGTCTTTGGCTATCTCGCCCAGAATAAAACTCCGCATTTCCGCGAGGTTCTTCATCAGTTCGCGCCCCTGCTGTTCGGTAAAGTCATCGGTATAGGCGAAACGGCTTTTTACCCCCTGCGTCTTGTTATTCCACGCATCGGTAAGGACAAGGTATTGAGTGTCGGTATAGAACTGATTACCTCGTCCTACGGTAAAGAGGATTTGCACTTTTACCAACTTGTTTTTCTGTGCGGAGCGAATACGAAAACGGAATCCGGCCATAAGTAGATGTATTAGACACGACAAAGATATATATTTTTGTCATACATTTGTCATACATCTTCCGAATTTTAATTGTTATTGACTTTCAAAATAGCCTATTCCATCAACACAAATAGCTGAAATACAGAATAAATATAATTAAAATAAATTAAGATAGATTAAAATTTATGGCGTCCGCTTCAGACCTCTTGAAAATGGGATATATTATAATATGTCCCATTTTTTGTTTGGATTTGTTCCTGATTTTGTTCGTAAAAACAGACGCTTTCTATTGGATGAAAGGTGTTGGCACCCGGAGTTTTGCAGGTGTATTTTCCGAACAACTTCCCGTCATGAGGGCTGCTGACCGCATCGTCCGTGAACAATCCGTTCGTGAATAGTTGCGCTGTGCGCAGCCGGTTCAAAGATTCCACGTCGAAAAAAGCAGGGTGTGCGGGCGTAATTTTTTTATTTTATGTACTTTTGTTCCCGACAAAGTCCGCTGTCGCGGATTCAAGTGGAACCAAAACATGAACCTGAATTTTATGAAGAGATCATTCAAAATCCTGCTGCTGGCGTTCGGTGGCGCCATTTTCTGTTGCGGAGGCTGTTCCTCCGGGCCGGAAAAAGGCGAAAACCGGCTGCCGGAATGGGCGCTCGGCGGCTTCGTTCGTCCCGCCGGGGCCAATCCCGTCATTACTCCCGACCCGCAGATCCGGTTTTTCTGCCCGATGCGCCGGGATTCCGTCGGATGGATGGAGAGCGACACGTTCAATCCCGCCGCCACCGTCCGGGACGGTAAAATCTGCGTCCTCTTCCGCGCCGAGGACAATTCGGCGACGGGCATCGGCAAACGCACTTCGCGTATCGGCCTGGCCGAAACCGGGGACGGCGTGACGATGCAGCTGCGCCATGATCCGGTGCTTTTCCCAGCCGAAGACAATCAGAAGGAGAACGAGTGGCCGGGAGGCTGCGAGGACCCGCGCGTCGCCATGACCGAGGACGGAACCTACGTCATGCTCTACACGGCATGGAACCGCCGTATTCCGCGGCTCTGCGTAGCGACCTCGCCCGATCTGGTGAACTGGACGAAGCACGGCTTCGCCTTCGAGAAGGCCTATGACGGCCGTTTCCGGGACCTGAAGAGCAAATCCGCCTCAATCGTGACCCGGCTCGACGGCGACAGGCTCGTCGTCACGCGGGTAAACGGCAAATACCTGATGTACTGGGGCGAGCGGATGGTCAACATCGCCACGTCGGACAACCTGATCGACTGGACGCCCGAACTGAATGAGAAAGGGGAGCTGAAAGGCGTGGTCTACCCGCGCGAGGGCTATTTCGACAGCGATTTGACCGAGTGCGGTCCTCCGGCCGTTCTGACCGACAAGGGGATCCTGGTGCTTTACAACGGGCGGAACCGTACCGATTCGCGCCGCGACATGCGTTATCCGGGCGGAACCTACTCCGCCGGGCAGCTGCTGTTCGACGCCGCAGCGCCGGACAAGCTCATCGGACGCCTCGACGTGCCTTTCTTCCGGCCCATGGACACTTTCGAGAAGAGCGGCCAGTACAAGGACGGCACGGTTTTCATCGAGGGGCTGGTCTACTACAAATCCAAGTGGTATCTTTACTACGGATGTGCCGATTCGCAGGTCGGCGTGGCTGTTTACGACCCTGCCGCCGCCGCGCCGGGCGATTCTGTTCCCGAAACGCCCGAAGCCTGACGTTCCGCGCGCGTTGCCGCCGACTGAAAACCTCCGCACCCCGATCCCGGGATGCGGAGGTTTTCAGTCGGAACAGGACTTCGGTCCCGGCGTCCCCCGGGCCGTTTCGTTCTTACCGGTTTCCGGCGTACAGGCCGCTCATTATGTCGGTGATCTGTTTCCAGGAATTGCCGCCGTCGTTGGCGGCTTTTGCCCCGGGCGTCGATCGGCCGTCCTCGATGTATTTCTTCACCCGGGCGGCCATCTCCCGGATCCGGCCGGCGTATTCCGGATCGTCTATCCGGTTGACTTTCTCTTCGGGATCGCTGACCATGTCGTAGAATTGCAGCGGGGGCTGTCCGTCGATCCTGTATTCATCGCCGGAGCCGTTTCCCGCGTTGAATATCAGTTTGTACTGTGGCGTCCGGTAGGTGAAATAGCCGGCTCCCGACGTGGCGATCAAATCGGTCCGGGCGGAGCTGCCCGAGCCGTCGAGTATCGGCCAGAAGCTGAAACTGTCTTCGGCCTCGTCGTCGGCCGTCCGATAGCCGAGCATGTCGGCGAACGTGGCGTACAGATCGGTCAGCGAGACGAGCGAATTGTCGGTCACGTGTCCGTACCGGTCGCCCCACGACAGGATGAAGGGGATGCGGTGGCCGCCTTCCCAGCCGTGCGACTTGTAGCCCCGGTAAATATAGGACGGATAGTGTCCTTTCCGGTTTATTTTGTCCATGTTGATGTAACCGGCGCAGCCGTTGTCGGCGGCGAACATGACGATCGTGTCGTCGTACTTGCCGATCTCCTTCAGCTTTCGGTTGACCCTGCCCACGATGTCGTCTATCATCATCACCAGGTCGCCGTAGTCGCCGATCCTGGATTTTCCTTTGAACTCCTTGCTCGGGAAAAGCGGAATGTGGGGAGCTGTCAGCGCCATGTAGAGGAAGAACGGCTTGTTGGAATTTTTGTTGTCGTCGAGGTAGTCGAGCATCTTGTCCGCCAGGTGGGGCTGCATGCCGTCGGCGCTCCAGTCGCTGTGGCCGATACCGCCCTTGATTCTGTACAGTCCGCCGCCGGAGTCTTCGAATCTCGTGTTCGGCTGTTTCTCCGCCATGTCGTTGACCATGTAGAGGTGCGGAGGCCCGGACGGCGAGGTCAGTCCGTAGAAATAGTCGAATCCCCGGTCGGTGGGACCGTTGGCCACGCGCTTCGTGAAGTCGATGTTGTCGACGGTTTTCGCCTTGCCTTTCTTGTACGTCCAGTCCCACCCCAGGTGCCACTTGCCGATGGCCGCCGTCGTGTAGCCGCAGGCTCGGAACATGTCGGCGATGGTGTTGCGGCCCGTCGCGATCATCGGGGGCGACATGACGCCGAGCACGCCGCCTTTTTTCGTCGAGCGCCAGTTGTAGCGGCCGGTGAGGATCGAGTAGCGCGAGGGTGTGGAGAGTGCGGACGACGCGTGCGCATCGGTGAACGCGATGCCGCGGTTGCACATTTCGTCGAGCCGGGGGGTCTCGATCTGCGAATCGGGGTTAAGTCCCCGTATGTCGCCGATTCCCATGTCGTCGGCGAGGATCAGGATGACGTTGGGCCGCGGGTTCTTTCCGAAGGCTCCGTAGCACGAGGCCAGTGCGCCCAGCAGGCACGACGAGGTAATGAACAGGTTGTTTTTTCTCATCGGACAAATGGGTTAATGGTTTGAATACCCAAAGGTAGCGATGTTTTACGGGCCGGGCGGACAATATTCGACCTTAAAAGGCCATTTTTCGACCAGGATGGCCGTTGCAGTGCCTCGCTTGATCCGGTCTTTTATGCTTCGCGGCGCATCGAGAGCGCAATGCGTCCGCGAACGGTATCCACGCCCGTCACCCGCACTTCGACGTGCTGTCCCAGGTGCACCACATCGGCCGGCGAAGCCACGTAGCGGTCGGCCAGCTGCGAGATGTGCACCAGTCCGTCCTGCTTGACACCGATGTCGACGAAAGCCCCGAAAGCCGTGATGTTGGTGACGATACCCGGCAGGAGCATTCCTTCGCGCAGGTCGCCGATCGAGTGCACGTTGGGGTCGAACGCGAAGACCTGCAGCTGCTCGCGCGGGTCGAGTCCCCGTTTGTCCAGCGCCTCGAGGATGTCCGTCACGGTCGGCAGCCCCACCTCTCCGCTCACGTAGCGTTCGGGTTTCAGCCCGCTGCGCAGCTGTTTGTCGGCCAGCAGGCGTTCGACCGTCACGCCCGCGTCGGCGGCCATCCGCTC
>CDYX01039683.1_pt1 | contig 10756 bp, 10 predicted proteins | sample 554871 | NCBI WGS metagenome assembly CDYX01 (sample SAMEA3182061, study PRJEB8094) | gut metagenome | biome: human; feature: gut; material: Stool; isolation source: human stools | place: Canada | collected 2013-01-14 | reverse complement strand
CAAAAGTGCTTTTGCGTTACTCTTGACAAGAGTAACAGAACCCCGGCTGCGGCCGGAAAGCGAAAGGAAGTGAGATTTTATGAAGAGAACGATCAGTGCCGAGGTCGGCAAAGGATCTGTCAACCACAACAGCCGCAAATTTCGGGCGGAGAATGTAGACGGAAGCCGAACTCATCTGAACATCGACTACTGCAACGAGCGCATCCAGACTGTGTACCACCAACTTTTCGATGAAGCCCTGAAACGCTACAACGAGAAGCAGACCCGTGCAGACCGGCGCATTCCGAACTACTACGAGAAAATTCGCTCCGGCAATCAGGAGAAGCCATTCCACGAAATCATCCTGCAAATCGGGAACAAGGACGATATGAGTGCTACCGGCGAATACGCAGAATTGGCACGAACCATATTGGATGAATACTATCGAGGATTTCAGGAGCGAAATCCCAACCTCCGGGTATTCTCAGCGCACCTCCATATGGACGAAACCACGCCTCATCTGCACATTGACTTTGTGCCCTTCACCACCGGGAGCAAGCGTGGACTTGACACCCGGGTATCGCTGAAACAGGCGCTGGCGGCGCAAGGCTTCAAAGGCGGCACTCGTGGTGCAACGGAATGGGCGCAGTGGGTGCAGTCCGAAAAGGAACAGCTTGCCGCCGTGATGGAGCGGTATGACATTCAGTGGGAGCAGAAAGGCACCCACGAAAAGCATCTCTCCGTCTTGGATTACAAGAAGCAGGAACGGGAGAAAGAGATTGCGGCACTGGACACCACACTGGCCGAAAAGCAGGACGAGTTGGAAACGGTGCAGAATCGGATCGACAACTTCGATCAGGGTGCGCAGTCTATTGAAAAGCTGGAGCAGCGAATTGAGTCGGATGCAGAGTTTCAGCTCCCCAATCCGCCCACTCTAATGACCGTGAAGACCTATAAGCAGCGATTTGTTGACCCGTTAATCAAAAAGCTGAAAGAAGTCATCCGGGAGGTGTTCTACCACTATTACAAGGCACTGGACAGCTATCACCGGCTAAATAACACAAACGGTCGGCTGTATCGGGAAAACGAGCATCTGACCGCAACCAACGACCGGCTCAAAGGAGAAAATGAAGTCCTACGCTCCGAATTGAAGGATTTCCGTTTTCTGCGGAAAGTCCTTGGTAGTCAGCAGATAGATAATCTGATTGCACAGGCAAAAGATATGGAGCAGCAGCGAAAGCAAACCCAGCGCACAAGGCGCAAAAATACAACTTTTGAAAGGTAGGAACAAACTATGGCAAAGACAATTTTTGAGAAAATGGGCGGCACTTATACGCAGGTCGGGGATCATCTGCTCCCCAATTTGAAACTGCCCGAGGAAGAACAGCCGCCCATCGGCGTGTGGGGCCAGCGTCACCGGCGTTACCTGAAGGAGCATCGCCGGGCAACCTATGCGACGTTGCTCACCAGCGGCAGATTAAACAGTTACCTTGCCGACATAGACCGGCAAGCAGAGGCGATGTTTCTTCGGCTGGTAAAACAGCTGGCCGAAGCGGAAGGCATCACAGAAACGCTAAAAGCCGCCGATCCGATGGATTGGGTCGGCAGGATGAATAGCATACGAGGCAGAGCTATGGAAATTGTAAATAGCGAACTGATTTACACAGCATAAGCGTAACGGCGGCAGGGAAAATCCCTGCCGCCACAGCAATCAGCCATTCCCATAATAAGACTGCCTTATCAAAGCGATAGGCGAGAGAGTATCTGCAGAATTGCCACCGAATAGGAAGAACTTGCAATTATCATCTTGAAAAGCGAGCATAGCTATGCTATACTATTTTCAAAATCAGTGAACGCAGAATTTTTATCAGCGATTTTTGAACTGCGAGAACTACTATTGGAGTTGATAGGTATGGCGGTTAGCTATAAGAAGCTTTGGAAGCTGCTAATTGATAAAGATATGAAAAAGAAAGACCTGTGCGCTGCAGCAGGTATTAGTCACGCTTCGATGGCAAAGTTAGGAAAAAGCGAAAATGTCACTACAGATGTGTTGGTAAAAATCTGCACCGCATTACAGTGTGATATTGGTGATATTATGGAATTAACCCAAGATCCCATTAAATGAAAGGAGGCGAGTACATTGGCAGAACAAGCAGCTAAAAAAATAGTGTCTGCTCAAGCCAAGCCAATTTTGAAATGGGCAGGCGGCAAAACACAGATGTTGGGTGATCTTTTGCCGAAAGTCCCGACCTCCTTTGGCCGATATATTGAGCCGTTTTTTGGCGGCGGAGCAATGTTCTTTGCACTGCAGCCGGAAAATGCAGTCATTGCAGACAGCAATCCCGAACTAATCAATATGTACCGAGAAGTTGCTGATCATGTGGAAGATGTAATTCAGTGTCTCAAACAGTACGAAAACACTTCCGAGATGTTTTATGCCGTCCGTAGTCAAGAGTGGACAACGCTTCCAAAAGCCGAGGCTGCTGCAAGAACAATCTTTTTGAACAGGACTTGCTTTAATGGGTTGTATCGTGTCAATAAGCAGGGACAGTTTAATGTTCCCTATGGAAAATATAAAAACCCAAAGATTTGCGATGAGGACGGACTGAGAGCAGCGTCTGTAGCACTGCAAAAGGTAGATATTCTGTGCGGCGACTATCTTCTGGTTTTAGAGCATTATGCCCAGCCCGGAGACTTTATTTTCCTTGACCCTCCATATTTGCCGGTCTCTGAATACGCTGATTTTAAGAGGTATACTAAAGAACAGTTTTACGAAGAAGATCATATTGAGCTTTCGAAAATGATTATGGCATTACATGAACGTGGATGCTATGTCATCCTAACAAACTCTAATCACCCATTGGTACATGAGCTATACGCTCCGTTCAATATTGATGTCATTCAGACGAAACGCCACATTTCCTGCAACGGAAGCACACGTAAAGGTGAGGATGTCATTGTCACTATTCCTCCGAAGCAGCGTACTTTAATAAAGTTGCTTCCTCAGCCGCTTCCTGAACAAGTGTCAGCTTATCCACCGACTCGTTTTATGGGCTCAAAGAGCAAGTTATTGTCCGAAATATGGTCTGTTGCCTCGCAATTTAAGGTGAATACCGTTGTCGATCTTTTCTCCGGTTCCGGAATTGTTGGCTATATGTTCAAAGCGCAGGGTAAGTCTGTAGTCAGCAATGATTATATGGCTATGTCTGCAACATTTACCAAGGCAATGATAGAAAACAATTCTGTTACCTTGCCGTTGGATAAAGCCAAGGGATTGCTTATTGAACATAGGGAGTCCGATCACTTTGTGGCATCGACTTTCAAAGGTCTTTATTACACAGATGAAGAAAACGACTTGATTGACACGCTTCGCACTAATATTGCAGATATCAAAGATCAATACAAACACGCAATCGCTATGACGGCATTGATTCGTGCCTGCATAAAGAAGCGTCCCCGTGGTATCTTTACCTACACAGGACAGCGATACAATGATGGACGCAAGGATTTACAAAAAACGCTTGCTCAGCAATTCCTGGAGGCTGTTGAAGCTGTCAATAAGGCTGTATTTGATAACGGTCAAATCAATCGTTCCAAGCAGGGGGATGCTATGGATTTGAGGGTGGAACAGGTAGATTTAGTTTACATTGACCCTCCGTACTATTCTCCCCTATCCGATAATGAATACGTTCGGAGATACCATTTTGTTGAGGGCCTTGCCCGCGATTGGAAGGGGGTCGAAATTCAGCAACATACGCAAACAAAGAAGTTTAAATCGTATCCTACGCCTTTTGCTACCCGCAAAGGTGCGGCAGATGCGTTTGATCATCTTTTCAAAAAATTTGCAAACAGTATACTGATTGTTTCCTATTCTTCTAACAGCTTACCTACGCAAGATGAAATGGTAGCGATCATGGCCAAGTATAAGCAGCATGTAGAAGTCATCCCTGTAGACTACAAGTATTCGTTTGGAAATCAGAGTGATGCCAAAACACATAGAAATTCTGTACAGGAATACCTTTTCGTTGGGTATTGATTGGAGGATGCGGTATGAGCGAACAAATTAAAATATGGCTGGTAGGTAATACTGGCCTGCGTAATCCTAATCGAATCCAAGAAGGATTCTCTGTGTATGCTAGCTCTGCCTTTGTAGGACATCTCCATGGGCGTGAAAACGAGCTTGGTTTTATGAATTTGCTCGATGAGAAAGGGATTATTCAGAACGAAGTTGGCAAGGATAGCTCTGGTAGTCACGCCCGTAAATGGCGGTTGATGTTTGCTAAAAACGGATTGATTTATCCACAGATTCAGAAAAAAGATGGCCGGCAAGAGGATCTCGGCGCATTGGATGACATTACACCCTTTGGAAGATCATTTCTAAAAGCAGATACATACCCGGCCGTACAGGAATGCTTCCTGCGAGCAATGAGCGTAGAACAGTTCCCAATGTCGGATGGCACACACTACTTCTCCCCATTACGGTGGTTGCTGGCAATTATGCTGGAACTCGAGAAGCGCACGGGCACCTCCGAACTGAGCAGAATTGAATTTGCTCTGTGGGGACAAACAACCAATCCCAGCTATAAGCTGGAAGAAGTCGTTGATAACATCCTTGATCTGCGTCAGCGGAGATCTGCTTCCCAAGCTAAGCGTTCTTTCGACAAAAAGGAAATCGCTAAAAGAGGCGAAAACTACGACAAAAAAGCTGATAATTTCTTGGATTACGGCGATATGAATATGCGATACCTCCGCATTTCGGGTGTGCTCCAACGAAAAGGCAGAGGCCTTATAATCGTACCTACAAAACGCATACTTGCAGAAAAACTCGCTAAATCTACGGCCAGTTTGCAGTCCATTATGGAGCAGTATAAGTTGCTCTGTACCGGTGCACCGTTGCCCACAGACAATATGGATGTCGCAAAATCTTTGTTGGATGATTTGGTCAGGCAGATGAAAGAGCGTCATATTCTTTTTGACATTTCCGATCTGCCTTTGAATACTCCCACAGAAGTCAATATCGCGAGGCAAAGGCTCGAAAATATCCTTGCTCAGACGGATGAAATACAGTATGCCAGCGATCAGTGTAACCAGTGGGAAGAAATCAGAGATTATATGACGCTGCTAATTAAAGGTGGCGGCAAGATGGTCTACGACGAAGATAACGCTATTGAAGTACCCAAGGATGAGACCCCTGCGTATCTTGAATGGACACTTTGGCGTGCAGCACTGGCGATTGATCACATGGTCAATAAGCCTTATGAAGTCCGTGGGTTCAAATTGGATTCTGACTTCTTGCCGGTTTCCGCTGCAGGTGGAGGAAAAGGCGACTTGTACTGTGAGTTTAATGACTTTACCATCTTGACTGAAGTCACAATGTCCACATCTTCCCGCCAAGAGGCAATGGAGGGCGAACCTGTCAGGCGTCATGTTTCCGATGCTGTTCTGAAATACGACAAACCGGTCTATGGCATGTTTGTTGCTGTCCGCATTGACACAAACACCGCAGAGACTTTCAAACACGGTATTTGGTACGCAAAAGGCGATGTAAAGCAGCGACTTGACATTGTCCCTCTGACCTTGGTACAGTTCCAGAAATACTTCGTAGCAATGTTTGAGTCTAATAAGTCAGATCCTCAGAAACTCAGAGATTTGATTCTCCAATGCGAGTCCAGAAGAGATATACTGGAGGCCCCGGCTTGGAAAGAGTACATTGACACAACTGTTTCTGAAAAGGCAAATGAGATCGCAAGCGGAATTGTTGTACACAAGTCCGATGACGCACCCCTTGTGCCTGCCGGTGCCGTTGTGCGTCATGTAACTTTCGGTGAAGGACAAGTAGTTGCACTTGAAGCAAGTTTTCCCGAATGTCCTGCAAAAACGGTTGAAATACCGTATCTGCGGTCTTTACCAGATGCAATAAGTTTCTGTGCAGATGGAAGAACACTGTTGCATGATCGCTTTGGGGAGGGAACTGTACTTGCGTATACTGTGGTATTCCAAAATCAGATGTTGACTCTTTCTTATCCAGCAGCATTCAAGAATGGATGTTTAGCAATGGAGTAAGCGTCAAAGCAATAACAACATAAGAGAAATGGGGGATAAGTATGTTTGAATCAGGCTTACAATATGTTCGCGCAGACTTTCATTTACATACTTTGAAGGATAAAGAATTCACCTATTCTGGCGAGTCAACCTCATTTTTGGGTGATTATGTTTCTGCTCTAAAAAACGCGAGCATCAATGTCGGCATAATTACAAATCACAACAAATTCGACATAGAAGAATATAAAGCTATTCGTAAGGCTGCGAAAAAGCAAGACATATTTATTCTGCCGGGAGTAGAATTGACCGTTAAAGAAGGCGCAAACGGTATTCATACGCTAATTGTGTTTAATCCAGAGGAATGGAATGGCTTGAAAATGGAAACAATCATATCCAGACATTTCTGACGGCAGCATTTGCCACTATTTCCAATCCAGAAAATCGCAACACAAAAAGCATATTTGATCTAAAAAATGTATTTGATCAGTTAGACGCTTATGGACGGGATTATTTTATCGTATTTGCACATGTAGATCAAAACAGCGGCCTATTTAGTGAGTGTAGGGGTGGGTTGCTTGAATCTTTAGCAGGTTTTGCACCTTTTAGACATCGTGTTCTTGGGTTGCAAAAATCTAGAACACGTGACAATCTTGGTAAGTTTGAAAAATGCTGTGGGTATTTGCCGGCTCTGGTTGAGGGTTCCGATCCCAAATCCATCTCAGATATAGGAAAGGGAGACAGATGCACATATTTAAAAATCGGTGAATATTCCTATGCTGCAATTAAGTTTGCTTTACAAGATTATAGAGACCGAGTTAGCGAAAGTGTTCCTGACAATAAACATGGGTTTATAGAATCAATCTCTTTCCAAGGTGGCAAGTTCGACGGTCAAACAATTATGTTCTCTCGTGAGCTGAATACGCTTATTGGCATAAGAGGTAGCGGAAAGTCTTCTATTTTAGAAGCTGTGCGGTATGTCTTGGGACTTACAGCTCAAATGGACAAAGACTATAAAGAATCTCTTGTGAAAAATGTCTTTGGTTCTGGCGGAAAAGCAACATTGAATGTAATAGATAAACACGGAAAACATTATTCTGTCAGCCGAATATTGGGGGAACGCATAAATGTTCTTGATGAGACCGGTAATGACTTAAATATTAATCCGATCAGTTTGTTCGATGGGGTACAATATTTTGGTCAAAAGGATCTGTCCAGCAGTGCAGATCACGAAAACGGTTTGTTGGAGAAACTGATTAGCGGTAGAATTGGTCAACCTTCTAATTTGGATAATTGTGTGAATGAACTGATCAAAACAGTGGAGCGCTTACTGGATGTGAGCAAAATTCCACAGCAAATGACTGAAGTTACAACACAGCAAACCGAGCTTGAACATAAACTCTCGATTTTTGAAGAAAAAGGTGTTGCAGACAAACTTAAAAAGCAAAGTGGATACGCTACCGATACAGCAAAGCTTGATGCTGTAAAAAATAGAATAGACACTATTCTGCGTGATATTCGTACTGCGTTTTCAAAAAACTCGGTTGTATCGAGTGCGTTGGACGGATATAGTAGTGATTTTAATAAGGACATATTTGGAGATGTATCAATAGTATTGTCGTCAATCGATGCTCAGCTCGCACAAATCGGCTCTTGTATTGTAGAAATTGAAAAACAACGAAGTGGTATGGACGACCTCATATCCCGCCTAAAAGAGCGAATTGATAGTTTGGCGGATGAATTTGCTGAAATTAAAAGAGAAATCAAAGACGATACTTTGGATGTTGATAGTTTTGTCAAAATGACCGCTGAATTGCAAAAAACAAAAGAAAAACTAAAGCAATTAAGCGAAGAAGCTTCCTCTAAATCCAAAATAGAAGCATCATTTACTAAGGCAACACGAGAACGTAATGAAGCTCTCTTGGCAACTTATAATGCTTATAAAGCCGAAACCGAACGAATCAATCAGAACCAAACCGAACTCAAGATTGAAATCACATTCAAGGGAGATCGAGAAGGCTTCAAAGCTCAACTTAAAAATGATTTCAAGGGGACGGGAATCTCGGATATTAAATATCAAGCTATTTGTGATTCTTTTACTGATTATGCAGCTATCATAGAAGATTGGATTGTTTGCGATGGCAGCAAATTGAAAGGTATTGTTACGCCTGGCGAATATGTAAAATTGGAAGATAAGCTTCGTGGTCAATATGAAGAATTGCTGAACAGGCAGGTTGAAAATAAAGTAGATATTTATTATCACGGAAAACTGTTGAGGCAACACTCAATCGGGCAGCGAGCATCAGCACTTATACTGTTTATATTGACACAAGATGATAATGATATTATCTTCATTGATCAACCGGAAGATGATCTCGATAATAAGGTGATCTATGATGAAGTCATTACCGCTATTGCACAGAAAAAACCTTATATGCAGTTTATATTTGCTACACATAACGCAAACATCCCTGTGCTTGGCGATTCCGAAAGAGTATTAGTTGTCGAGTTTCAAGAATCAAGAATTGATGTTGCCCAAGGTAATATTGACTTGGATTCTACGCATAAGCAGATTGTTGATATTATGGAGGGCGGCAAGGAAGCATTCGACAAGAGACAACTTATCTATACTTCTTGGCGTTAAGTTTCCGGTTCGCGTGGCAACACCATGGCAACAAAAAATCGGATAGCCGATGTGTATCCGATAATTCAAATAATGTAGATACTCTCTGCTAAATCACCAAATCAAACTTGTTTAAGATGATTTTGCAGAGGGCGAGTGGGAATGATGCCCGAAAGGCTGAAAAACCTTCGGTTTTCGTTGATAAGGCGGTAAATCAAATTATCACCGCAGCTGAATCGGCAATGAGAGAAAAACTGAGTTGCAAAGTCACGGACTGAAAACGAAATGTTAAAAGGACTTAGCTGTCAGGCGTAGCAATGGCAAGGAAAATCACCGAGATCAGTCCACTACGGACTTTTCTCGGTGATTTTCTTATATCCGTACATTCGGTTTACGCTAATTCTCCTGCTACAATAATTGCAGAAAATCAAAGGAGGAAGAGCGTATGAAGCAGAAATACTATGTGGAACTGAACCGGCAGGAATGGCGGCTTATCATTGAGAGGGCTGAACCGGTTTCGCAACAAGTTGATTGCGGCGGGACGGTACACAGATGCCGTAGATGAGATATTAATCAAAGTCGCCAAGGCAAAGCCGCAGAAGTCAATGTTGTGGGAATGGAGGCGCTGATGATGGAAAAGTACATTACCGATGAGCGCACAGGGCTGAAATACGAGCTAATCGGCGATTATTATCTCATTGCCGGGGACGATGAGCCAGAGCAAGAACAAGAGCCAATCGGAATATGGGGACAGCGGCATCTCCGCTATCTCAAGGAGCATCGCCGTGTGCGCTATGCCAATCTGCTGACCAGCGGTGAATTGAATGCCTATCTTGCAGATATTGACCGACAGGCAGAGGAACTTTTTCTTCGGCTTGCAAAACAAACGGCAGATGCAGAGGGAATTACGGAAAAACTGAAAGCCAGCGACCAAATGGAATGGGTCAGACAAATGAACAGCATCCGAAACCGAGCTATGGAGATTGTGAATAGCGAACTGATTTATAGGGTATAAGCACGATGGCGGCAGGGAGAAATCCCTGCCGCTATTTTTGTTATACAGATAAAGAAATGATATATCCAACATCCGCATCTATGCAGATAGACCGCTTCTTGATCTCCTGCGGACACACCGTCTGCCCTTGATTGATACAGACGTAGATTGCGTTCGGATTCTTCGCCGTCATCTGCCAGAAGGGGTACTTGACGATGACCGGGGTGTTGTGTTTATTGCGCACCATTCAAATTCAGTCTCCTACAGTCGGCAGTACACTGGTTGCCTTGAGAAGCTTTGCGTCCCTGCGGATGCGGGGAGCCGGTAAACTATTGCTGTCTACCGTACCAACTTTTCCGATAAAGCGGTAATAAATATCCACCCGCATAATAATCTGTCCGTCAATGACTTCTTTTTCATACACTATGATTTTATCTACCAACGTGTGCAGAAGCTCGGCGGTGATTTCAGTAATATCGGTGTACTGCTCTACCAAGTCCGCAAATGCTTTGGCACTGCGGACTTTCTGTTTGCAGGCAGAAAGTTTTTTCTGAATTTCCGTATAGCGTGTTTTCAATTTCACTGTTTCAGCTTCATAATTTGCAGACATAGCAGCATAGCGCTCATCGGAAAGCCGTCCGAACACATGATCCTCGTAAATATGCTGAAGTAAGGTGTCCAGTTCATCCAGCCTGCGCTTGCAGGTGTCCGCTTCTTTCTGCTGCGATATTCTCTCACCGTTCGATTCCCGTTCAGAAAGTTGGACGAGGTGTTCTACATAGGCATCGTGGTCAGCAGCTGCCAGCGCTGCATGTTTCTGAATATCACCCAACAGCAACTCCGTCACCTGCTCCAACGTGATGTAATGCGAAGAACACTCTTTTCCGCCGTAACGCCGGTGCGTATTGCAGCTGAAGTGACCTTTCGATTTGCGATTTTTTTCGAGTGGTGAATACCATTCGCGTGTTGCACCCACCGCAAATCATCAGCCCACGGAACATATTATCCGTGTTGGTCCAAGTAGCAGGCTGTTTGATTTTGATACGCTCCTGTACTGTATCAAAGGTGGCTTGATCGACCAGCGGTTCATGTGTGTTCTCTACGATAACCCATTCTTCCGG
>CDYX01001347.1_pt1 | contig 10790 bp, 5 predicted proteins | sample 554871 | NCBI WGS metagenome assembly CDYX01 (sample SAMEA3182061, study PRJEB8094) | gut metagenome | biome: human; feature: gut; material: Stool; isolation source: human stools | place: Canada | collected 2013-01-14 | reverse complement strand
GTCTTGAAGTTGGGCTTGATGCGCTTGGTGATCAGTCCCGTGGTCTTCTCGATCAGTTCGATGTCCTTGACGTTGACCTCTCCCATGATGAGGTTCTTCACGGCCGAGATACGCTCCGCCGTCGCGGGGTCGAGCACCGGGATCAGGATTTTGGTCAGCGGCTGGCGCACCTTGATCGACACCTTGCGGCGCAGGGCCAGCACCATCGACGAGACCTTCTGGGCCAGCGACATCATCTCTTCGAGGCGGGCGTCGATCAGCCGTTCGTCGGCTTTCGGGAAGGCCGCGAGATGCACCGACTCGTCCGTGTGGCGGCCGCTCACGGCGTTGAGGTCCGTGAAGATGCGGTCGGAGATGAACGGTGCGAACGGCGCTGCGAGCATCGTGACGGTCTCAAGACAGGTGTACAACGTCTGGTAGGCCGCCAGTTTGTCCTCCGACATGCCGCCTCCCCAGAACCGTTTGCGGTTGAGCCGCACGTACCAGTTCGAGAGGTTTTCGCCCACGAACTCCTGGATGGCGCGGGCGGCCGGGGTCGGGTCGTAGTTTTCGAGGGATTCGGTAACGTTCTTAACCAGCGTATTTAAAAGCGAGATGATCCAGCGGTCGATTTCGGGACGCTGCTCCATCGGAATCTCCCCTTCGCGGCCCGTGAAGCCGTCCACGTTGGCGTAGAGGGCGAAGAACGAGTAGGTGTTGTAGAGCGTTCCGAAGAACTTGCGGCGCACTTCGTCGACGCCGTCCCTGTCGAACTTGAGGTTGTCCCACGGCTGCGAGTTGGAGATCATGTACCAGCGCGTCGCGTCGGCTCCGTAGGTGTCGAGCACTTCGAACGGATCGACGGCGTTGCCCAGGCGTTTCGACATCTTGTTGCCGTTCTTGTCGAGCACCAGACCGTTCGAAATGATGTTTCGGAAGGCCACCGAGTCGAACAGCATCGAAGCGATGGCGTGCAGCGTGAAGAACCAGCCGCGCGTCTGGTCGACGCCCTCGGCGATGAAATCCGCGGGGTAGACCTCGCTGAAGCCCTCCTTGTTCTCGAACGGGTAGTGCACCTGCGCATAGGGCATGGCGCCCGAGTCGAACCATACGTCGATCAGGTCCGATTCGCGCTTCATCGGCTCGCCCTTCGACGAGACGAGCACGATCGAATCGACATAGGGGCGGTGCAGGTCGATGTTCGCCGTCGAGTAGTTCTCCTTCGACATGTCGCCGACCCTGAAATTCCTGTACGGGTTTTCCTGCATGACGCCCGCCGCTATCGAACGCTCTATTTCGCCCATCAGCTCTTCGACCGATCCGATGCACTTCACCTCGGAGTAGTCCTCCGTGGCCCATACGGGCAGCGGGGTTCCCCAGAAGCGCGAACGCGAGAGGTTCCAGTCCACCAGTCCCTCCAGCCACTTGCCGAAGCGGCCCGTGCCGGTCGATTCGGGCTTCCAGCGGATCGTCTTGTTCAGTTCGATCATCTTGTCGCGCAGCGCCGTGGTGCGCACGAACCACGAGTCGAGCGGGTAGTAGAGCACCGGTTTGTCCGTGCGCCAGCAGTGGGGGTAGGAGTGGGTGTGCTTTTCGATCTTGAAGGCCTTGTTCTCGGCTTTCAGCATCACAGCGATGTCGATGTCCAGCGTCGGGTCGGTGTCGCACAGCCGCTCGTCGTAGGCGTTCTTCACATAGCGGCCCGCATACTCCCCGTATTTCGCGGCGTCGACGTGCGTCTCCACGAACTCCGGGTCGAGGTCTTCGATCAAAAAGAATTTGCCCTGCCTGTCGACCATCGGCTGGTTCTTGCCCGCGCGGTCGACCATGAAGAGCGGCGGGATGCCGGCGACTTTCGCCACACGGTCGTCGTCGGCGCCGAACGTCGGGGCGATGTGCACGATGCCCGTACCGTCCGAAGTGGTCACATAGTCGCCGACGATCACGCGGAACGCGTCGCCCTCCGGCTTCACCCACGGGATCAGCTGCTCGTAGCGGATGCCCTCCAGTTCGGGGCCCATCCATGTCTTTTCCGCGATCTCGTACGTGCCTTCCATCTTCTTGGTGAAGTAGGAACCCAGCAGGTCCTTGGCCAGGATGACCGTCTGCGGCTGGTCGGTGTAGGGGTTGCGGCACTTGACCTTCACGTATTCGATCGCCGGGCCTACGGCCAGCGCGGTGTTCGAAGGCAGCGTCCACGGCGTGGTGGTCCAGGCCAGGAAGTAAAGGTCGCCCTCGACGCCATCGAAGAGTTTCTCGCTCTTCGCGTCGCGGATCACGCGGAACTGCGACGTGCAGGTCGTGTCCTTTACGTCGCGGTAACAGCCCGGCTGGTTCAGTTCGTGGGTCGAGAGTCCCGTTCCGGCGGCGGGCGAGTAGGGCTGGATGGTGTAGCCCTTGTAGAGCAGGCCTTTGTCGAAGAGCTGCTTGAGGAGCCACCACAGCGTCTCGATGTACTTGTTGTCGTAGGTGATGTACGGGTCGTCCATGTTGACCCAGTAGCCCATCTTGCGCGTGAGGTTCTCCCACTTGCCCGTGAACTCCATCACCGCCTCGCGGCACGTGCGGTTGTACTCCTCGATGGAGATCTTCTTGCCGATGTCCTCCTTGGTGATGCCGAGTTTCTTCTCGACGCCCAGCTCCACGGGCAGTCCGTGGGTGTCCCATCCGGCCTTGCGGTGCACGAGGTATCCCTGCTGCGTCTTGTAGCGGCAGATGATGTCCTTGATCGTGCGGGCCATGACGTGGTGGATGCCGGGCATGCCGTTTGCCGAGGGGGGACCCTCGTAGAATACGAACGTGGGATGGCCCTCACGGGTCGTGATGCTTTTGTGGAACGTGTCGCGTGCGTCCCATTCGCCGAGCACGTCGGCGGCTACGCCTGCCAGGTCGAGGCCTTTATACTCCTTGAACTTCATATCGGTAAGAAATTTCTTCGCTAATTTTCTGACAATTGGCAAAGATATAAAAAAAGATTTGAAAAACGGACTTGAAGCGTTCGATTTATGGATGTCCGTTTCGGGAAGCGGTGGTTTGCGGGCGGGTGTTCGCCGATCCCTTTCCTGCGTCCGGTTCTTCTCGCCGCCCGGCTCCTCCCCGCGTCGGGGCCGTTCCTGTCCGGCTTCGGGGCGGCAAGCGGTCCGGCCGTTTCCCGTCCGGTTCTGCGCCCGGGGCGGGCGCGGTTTTCCGGGGTTACTCCCCCGAGGGGATGTCGATCCGGAAGCAGGAGCCTTCGCCTGTCACGGAATCGACGCCGACCGAGCCGCCCAGCTGTTCGGCGATCGACTTGCAGATCGAAAGCCCGAGTCCGGTCCCCTGGGTGAATGTGTCGAGTTTGACGAAACGTTCGAAGATGCGTTCCCGGTCTTCGGGCGCGATGCCGATGCCCGTGTCGCGGACGTAGAAGCGAATGTGGCCGGGAATCCGCCGGAATCCGATCGTCACCGATCCTTTTCCGGTAAATTTCAGCGCGTTGCGCGTAAAGTTGTTCAACACCTGGGCAAGCCCCTGCCGGTACTCCGTGATGAAGAGTTCCGGCAGCCCTTCCTCGACGCGCAGTTCCACGCCCGGCCGGCGCTGGAGGCGGAGCGAGTCGGCGATCTCCCGGCATAGATCCCGGGCGTCGAACTGCGTGCGCTCGATGTCCATGCGTCCCGACTCGATGCGCGCCAGGTCCAGCACGTCGGAGATGATTTGCAGCAGCAGGGTGTTGTTGCGCAGGATGATGTCGGTGTACTCCCGGCGGGTTTCGTCCCTGTTTTCGTTTGCCAGCAACTCCGAGAAGCCGACGATGGCGTTCAGCGGGGTGCGGATTTCGTGACTCATGTTGGCCAGGAACGCCGACTTGAGTTTGTTGGACTCTTCGGCGCGCTCCTTCGCTTCGCGCAGCTCCTCCTCGGTGCGTTTGAGTTTGGTGATGTCGTAATTGACGCACGCCAGGTCGATCACGCCCTCCTCCGGACGGTAGTCGCGGCAGATGACGTGCGTCATGAGCCAGCGCATCGGTTCGTCCGGGCGGATGACGCGCACTTCGTCGGCGCAGGAGGTTATTTCTCCGCGTTCGAGGCGTGCGAGCAGTTGTTTCATCCTGTCCCGGTCGTCGGGATGTACGTATTGCCAGGTCCCGATGATCTGCGAGACGGGCGTATCTTCCCTCTCTCCGTAGTTCTGTACCCAGGGACCTTTGGTGTAACCCTCTCCCGTGAGGAGGTTGTAGTTGACGCAGCCCACGTGTGCGAAGTCCGAAACCAGGCTGAAGAGGTTCTCGAAATCGTCCAGCTGTTCGCGGCTGCGCGTGGCGTCGGTGATGTCCTCGAGCAGGATGACCAGTTCGTCGTCGTCGCCCGGCGTGTTATAGATCAGGCAGCGGTAGGAGCGTTTGCCGTCCGGGCTTTTCCCGGTCTGCTCCCAGAAGGAACGGGAGGGGATGTGCTCGAATGTAGGGATGTGTTTCAGGGGGTCTATTCCCACTTCGCGGGCCGTTTTCCCGGCATGGTCCTGCGTGCGGATGCCCAATATGCTGCCGGCCTGCTGGTTGATGTACGAAAGCAGGTAATCGACCGCTTCGCCCGATTTGTCGCGCAGGATGTTGATACGCAGGTAGCCGATCGGCAGGTGCTCGATCAGTTGTGCGAGGTGGCTGTAATTGCGTTGCGTCGCCTTGTAACTTTGATTGATGGAGGCCAGGTCGGCATTTTCGGGAGTGCCTTCCGTGATGCGGCGTACGGTCCCGAAAACCGTTCGGACGCCCGTCCGCGGATCGTTGCCGGCCTCCACGGCTCTGACTTGCAGACATCTGCCGCCGTTGGCCGTGACGAACGTTTCGTCGAGCGTGTCGGAGACCTTGAGCGCGGCGCAGCGGGTGTAAATGCGTGCCCGGTGCTCCTCGCCGGGCAGCAGGTAGATTTTCTCGAACGAAATGCGGGTGCGGTCTGCGCCGAAAAGTTCCGCCGCCAGCTGCGAACAGGTCATCTCGCGCTGTCCGAAGTCGAGCTGCCACCATCCGATACCGGAGGCGTCGAGTGATTTTTGCAGCAGATCGGGGGCGGCTTGTTCGGAGTGCATGGCGGAAATACCCTTATTCGATGATTCTGCAAAAATAGAAAATTTCGGAAGAAAACGAACTGTTGTCCGGATGATTTTTTGCGTATCGGCGGACTATTCGGTTTCGCCTGGCCGCGGCAGCGTGCGGATCACGCGCGCCGGGTTTCCGACAGCTACCGAATCGGCCGGGATGTCGCGCGTCACGACGGCTCCGGCGCCGATGACCGAGCGGTCGCCGATCTCGACCCCCGGGCAGACGATCACCCCTCCGCCCAGCCAGCAGTCGTCGCCGACGGTGATCGGGCGGCCCGCCTCGAGCCCTGCGCGGCGCTGTGCCGCGTCGAACGGGTGCAGGGCGGTGAGCAGCTGCACTTTGGGCCCGATGAGCGTGTGGCGGCCGATGCGGATCGGCGCCAGGTCGAGGAACACGCAGTCGAAATTGACGAACGACCCTTCGCCGACCGAAATGTTGAGTCCGTAATCGCAGCGGAACGGTTCGCGGATGAATCCTTCGCAGCCGGGGCACAACTCGTGCAGCGCGGCGCGGTAGGCGTCGCCGTGGCCGCAGAGTTCGACGTTGAGGCGGTGCATCAGGCGCGTGGCGTTGTCCCGGATGGCGGTGAGTTCCGCATCCCGGGGATCGAACCACTCGCCGCCGAGCATCTTTTCCCGTTCCGTCATTTTAGTCGAAGGATTGCATCTCGATCAGCTTGGCGTAGATGCCGTTGCGTGCCATCAGTTCGTTGTGCGTGCCCCGTTCGGCGATGCGTCCGTGGTCGACGACAACGATCAGGTCGGCGTTGTGGATGGTCGACAGGCGGTGGGCGATGACCACCGACGTACGGCCTTTGAGCAGGTTGTTGAGGGCGTCCTGCACGAGTTTTTCGCTCTCGGTGTCGAGTGCCGAGGTGGCTTCGTCGAGGACCAGGATGTCGGGATTCTTGAGCACTGCGCGGGCGATCGAGAGCCGCTGGCGCTGGCCGCCGGAGAGTTTCACGCCCCGGTCGCCGATGTTGGTCCCGTAGCCGTCGGTGCATTCGCGGATGAAGCTGTCGGCGTTGGCGACCTTCGCCGCCTCGACCACCTCCTCGTGCGTGGCGCCGCGCTTGCCCATGCCGATATTGTTTTCGATGGTGTCGTTGAAAAGCACGGTGTCCTGCGCCACGACGCTCATGTGGGCGCGCACGCTCTCCTGCGTGTAGTCGCGCAGCGAGACGCCGTCGATCAGTATCTCGCCCGCCGTGGGGTCGTAGAAGCGGGGCAGCAGTTCGCTCAGCGTCGACTTGCCGCCTCCCGAGGGACCTACCAGCGCCACGGTCTGCCCGCGGCGTATCTCGAACGAAATGCCGTCGATCACTTCGCGCTCCCCGTCGTAGGAGAAGTGCACGTCGTGGAATTCGATCTTCTCTTTCAGCCCCGTGAGTTCCCGGGCGTCGGGTTTGTCCTGTATTTCGGGTTTCGTGTCGATGATCGAGAAGATGCGTTCGCCGGCGGCGATTCCCTGGTTGATGTTGGCGAACTGGTCGATGAAGGTGCGCACGGGGCGCGTGATCTGCGAGAAGATGGCGATGAAGGCGATGAATCCGCCGGGGTCGAGCGCGCCCTTGGCCACGAGCGAACCGCCGAAGACGAGAATCACGCCCACGGCCGTGATGCCGAGGAACTCGCTCATCGGCGATGCCAGCTGCTGGCGGCGGGCCATCGAGAGGGTCAGGCGAGCCAGGTCGGCGCTGATGGCGTAGTATTTCTGCTTGATGTATTCCGTGGCGTTGTAGCTTTTGATGACCTTGATGCCCGAGAGCGACTCGTCGAGCGTCGAGACCATTTCGCCCATGCGCTGCTGATTGGTGCGGGCCGGGTGGCGGAGTTTCTTCACGATGCTGCCGATCAGCAGGGCCACCACCGGGAGAAACAGCACCGAGAAGATGGCCAGTTCCCACGAAATGGCGATCATCATCGCGATATAGCCGATGATGAGGAACGGTTCGCGGAACGAGACCTGGAGGGTGTTGGTGATGCAGAACTGCACCACGCCCACGTCGGAGGTGATCTTCGAAATGATGTCGCCCTTGCGCTGGTCCGAAAAGTAGCCCACGTTCATGTCCATCACGCGCGAGAACATCTCGTTGCGCATGCGTTGCAGGGTCCGCGTGCGCATGTTCTCCATGGTCCACGCGCCGAGGTAACGGAACAGGTTGCTCATCAAGCTGATGCAGATGGCCACCACGGCCAGCAGCATCAGTACGTTCTGGCGGTCGTATTGTTCGAAGATGTGCGAGTAGGCGAAATTGAAGAGTGTCGCGAGGTAGTCCTGGTTGAACTCCACGGGAGGCAGTTTTTCGACGTATTCGAAGGCGTAGTTCGCGTCGAACATGGTGTTCAGGATCGGGATGATCAGCATGAACGTCAGCGAGTTGAACAACGCGTAGAAAAGCGAGTAGAAGAAGTAGGGGATCGCGTATTTCTTGATCGGCCGGGCAAAACCCAACAGCCGCATGTATGTTTTGAACATTCGGAGCGTATGTTTGTTGGTTACGCAATTAGCGGCGTAAAGATAGGAATAATAACCCGAAAAGCGAAAAATGTACGATAATTCGATGAATTCTGATGAACTTCAGACCGGAAAAACGGAGCGGCGGTACAGCCGTCTACCGCTCCGCGGGATCGTAGCCCGTGTCTTCGAGCCAGTGCGCCCTGTCGTTGGCCGCCGCCACGGCCAGCACGTCGCAGCGGTTGTTTTCCACCGTTTCGGCGTGGCCTTTGACCCAGACGAAACGGACGTTGTGGCGGTTGTACACGCTGAGGAAGCGCATCCAGAGGTCGGGGTTTTTCTTGCCCGCGAATCCCTTGCGTACCCAGCCGAAGACCCAGCCTTTCGAGACGGCGTCGACGACGTATTTCGAGTCGGAGTAGATGACCACGTCCGACCCCTCGAACTTGAGGGTTTCGAGCGCCACGCACACGGCCATCAGCTCCATGCGGTTGTTGGTCGTGAGACGGAATCCCTGCGACAGTTCCTTGCGGTGGTGTCCCGAGAGGAGCACTGCGCCGTAGCCTCCCGGGCCGGGATTCCCGAGAGCCGAACCGTCGGTGTAGATGGTGATTTGCGGCAAAATATTCGTAGATTAGAGATCAAACATAAAAATTATAAGGGATGCCCCGGTCCGGTTTCGGGGGTTGTGCCTGTCGTACCGCCGCCGGCCGTTTCGCGGTTCATTCGGCGGCCGTTCCGCCCGGTTCCCCGCCCAGAATCTTTTTCGCCTGGTAAAAGGCGTTTGTGTAATTGCGGGCCTGTATCGTGCCGTCCGGACCGATCAGAACGAAAAACGGCCAGCCTTCGATGGCATAGGCTTCCATGATCTGCCGGTTTTCCGGATGACCGGTTTCCAGTTCCGCTTCGATCCATCCGTGTTCCAGCATGCCGGCCAGCACGGGGCGTATGTCGTCCACACCCGCCGACGGCGTTTTTTCGCCTGCGGGCAGGCTTTCGTATACGCTCCGGATATCGGCGATGGATTCGGTCAGTCCCACCACCTGCAGCCCTTTTTCCCTGTACTTTTCGGACAGATCGCGCACCTGCCGGTCGATATAGATCGAACCCGGACACAATCCCCAATGGTAGAGCAGCAGGTATCGGTCCTTGAAATCTGCCTTGGTGACCGTGCGGCCTTCGGTCGTTACCAGCGTGAAATCCGGCGCCGGTTTCCCTTCGGCGAGCTGTTCCATTCTTGCCATGCAGTCTGCGTACATCCGACCGAAATAACTCTTTTTCAACCCTTCGGATAATGTCTCGTACGCTTTGTGCGCCTCCTTGGCCGGAGTGTACGACAACATGGGTATCTTGTCGATCAACAGGTACAGGCTTCCGTGCGGATTGGCCGCTTCGTAGGCTTTTCGCAGCATATTCTTCCGGTCTACGCCGGGATTGCCGTCGTAGAATCGGCTGAATTTTTCGCTCCATTCCCGGCTGGCCGCCGCATCGTTTCGTTCCGACGCTTCCCGTGCATTTTCCAGGTAACGGCCCCGGATCCGGCCGAGCGAATCATCGACCGCCAGCAGGCTGGATAACGCAGGCTCGTCGTAAATGCCTCCGCCGAGACGGCAGTAATAGATCGCATCCGCCGATCCGGTCATGTCGATCCGGTCGCCGGGCCTGACGATGACGGGTTTGCCTCCGCGATCCCCGGCCGCGGCCCTTCCGGCTTTCGGACGGTAGGTCATCAGGTAGTACCGGTCGTGTTCCGACTTTCCCCGGTAGCGGAATGCGCCCGGTTTGCGGACTACGACGTCGAATCCCGGGGCGTATTTCCACGAGGGCAGGAGAATCCGTTCGAAACGGAGGGTGTCTCCGGCCTGCAGCCCCTCGATCCTGCCTTCCAGCCTGAATCCCCGGGCATACGCACAGGCAGTCGCCATGGTCAGGGCACCGCAGAGCAGGAAGAGTCTGTATCGTGGGGTCATGACGGCTGTTTTAATGCTTATTTGCCGGACCCGAGCGCCGCCAGTTGTTCGCGGATCGCCGTGATCTTGGCTTCGGCGTCGGCCTGCTTGGCGCGCTCGTTGGCGACGACCTTTTCGGGGGCCGATGCGACGAACCGCTCGTTCGAGAGCTTCTTCATCACCGAGGCGAGGAATCCTTCATAATAGGCCAGATCGTCCGTGAGTTTCCTGCGTTCGGCCTCGGCGTCGATTTTTCCGGCCATCGGCACGAAGTACTGCGTAGTCTTGACGATGAACGCCGCGGCCGCCGGGGCCTTCTCCGCCACGGTCTCGATGGCCGCGAGATTGGCCATCTTCTCCAGCACGGGGGCGAACTCCGCAGGATAGTTCTCGTCCACGATGACCTTGAGTGTCAGCGCCTCCTTCTGCGGCAGGTTCTTCTGGTTGCGGACGTTGCGCACCGAGGTGATGATCTCCTTCGCCAACTCGAAGCGCGCCAGCATCGCGGCGTCTTCGGCCACGGGCTCGGGCATCTGCGCCACGCAGATCGAAGCGCCTTCGGCGCGGGGCGCGAGGGCCTGCCAGATCTCCTCCGTGACGAACGGCATGAAGGGGTGCAGCACACGCATCAGGGCGTCGAACCAGCCTTTCGTCGCCTCCATCGTCGGAGCGTCGATGGGCTGTCCGTAGGCCGGCTTCACCATTTCGAGGTACAGGCCGCTGAAATCGTCCCAGAAGAGGCGGTAAGCCTCCTTGAAGGCCTCCGAGATGCGGTACGACTTGAAATCCTCGGCGATCTGGCGCAGCGAGCGGCCCAAAGCCTGCTCGAACCACTTGACGGCCAGTCGGTTGTTCTCGCCCTGCACCGCCGCGGTGTCCACCTGCCAGCCGTTGACGAGGCGGTAGGCGTTCCATATCTTGTTGCCGAAGTTGCGGCCCTGCTCGCACAGCGCCTCGTCGAACATCACGTCGTTGCCGGCCGACGATGAAATGAGCATCGCCATGCGCACGCCGTCGGCGCCGAACTTTTCGATCAGGTCCAGCGGGTCGGGCGAGTTGCCCAGCTGTTTGGACATCTTGCGGCCGATCTTGTCGCGCACGATGCCCGTGAAATAGACGTTTCCGAAGGGCTTTTCGCCGCGGTATTCGTAGCCGGCCATGATCATGCGGGCCACCCAGAAGAAGATGATGTCGGGACCGGTCACCAGATCGTCGGTGGGGTAGTAGTAGCTGATCTCCCGGTTGTCCGGGAAGCGGATGCCGTCGAACACCGAGATGGGCCACAGCCACGACGAGAACCACGTGTCGAGCACGTCCTCGTCCTGCCG
>CDYX01030655.1_pt1 | contig 10854 bp, 8 predicted proteins | sample 554871 | NCBI WGS metagenome assembly CDYX01 (sample SAMEA3182061, study PRJEB8094) | gut metagenome | biome: human; feature: gut; material: Stool; isolation source: human stools | place: Canada | collected 2013-01-14 | reverse complement strand
GACTGCACCGAGGCGATCAGGTCCCACACCCACGGCGCGCTCTTCCGGTTCGGGTCCGCGATGCGTTCGGGGTCGAACGTCCATATTTCGCCGTTCGGATGGTCGAGCCTGCGGATCGGGGCGGTCACGTCGAGGATATCGCCCTTGTTCGAGGTCGCCAGGCACGGGCCCGGTGCCGAGAGCACGGCCGGGATCGCGTAGCACAGGGATTTGCCGGAACGCGGGCCCGCCAGAACGATAGCCATGTCCTCCCAGCTGGTGTACATCGACGTGTTGTCCACGATGTTGAGCCCCAGCGGATATCCCGGCGACATGCCCTTGCGGTAGCGGTCCGCTTCTATGAGCCTTGACGCCATGGCCTCGGCGCGCTGGCGCGTCACCTTCTCCACGGCCTCGCCATGGCCCATCGCAGGCGCGTACACGTCCACGCGGGTGCGTGCCTTGGCGCCGGTTGCCCACGGCACGGCCTTGCTGGCGATCAGCCACGCGCCCACGCCGCACGCCACGGCCAGTACGACGAGCACGGCCACGGCCAGCGCCCACTGGCCTGCGGTCAGCGACCATTGGCCGGAGACCAGGTACATGAGCGCGAAGATCTGGAAGGGATGCCCCGCATGGGAGCACACGAGGGCGAACGTCGTGAGGATCAGGGACACCGCGACGATGATCGCCAGTTCGATCTTGCGGCTGGGACGGACCGTGCCGCCCAGATCCTTCACTCGGTTCGATTGCAGTTTCGGATCGACGTCGGCCAAGATTCATTTCTCCTTTCAAGCATGACGGCGGAACCGATGGAAGCGGTCCCGCCGTCGATGCGCCAGGGCTTGCGTCATGGCTAGCGGGCGTTGCCCGTCGTGAAATCGGATGGGGTGGAAAGGAAATCCGGTGCCGCAGGGTCCGCCGGAGCGGGGGCCGCGCCCGGCGTCGGATAGCCCGACAGCGGTTCGAAGGGCTCGCCGTTGAAAGTGCGGGGAACGCCGTCGCCAACGTATTCGCCGCGCGAGGCGTCAACCTGGTCCGTCCATGGATCCGTTCGCCCGGCATCGGCCACGGCACCGGCCTGTTCCTTGTCCTGGCGTTTGCGTTCGCGGGCGAGCTGGATGCGCTGGGACACGATGGAATCGATCTGCATGGAATCGCCGATCACGACCGGGCGTGCGTATGCCTTGCCGTCCTTCTGGCTGATGAAGGCGTCGGGATCGCCCATGCGGCCGGTCGCCACCACGGCGTCGCCCTGGCGGAAATCCATGCCGTGCAGGAGCTCGGCAGCCTGGCCCCAGAATTTCACGGTGGTTCTCACCGGGCCGAGCGGATTGTCCGTATAGCTGCCGTCCTTCTGACGGACTCGCGGGCGGTCCTCGTACACGGTGGCGCGCAGGTACGCCGAGCTCGTGGTGCCGTCCGCGTTGGTTTTCGCCGGCCAGTAATCGGGGTTCGCGGCGAGGAGACCGCGAACCACTTGCATTGACTGTGGCATGATGATGGTCCTTTCATTCGGGGAATACCAGCGCCTTCAATGGCGGCGGCGACTCCCATCATCCGGCCGGACCGGTGGCATCGCGGGGTACGGCGTCTACGTCAGCGCCCCAAATGCCCGCCGTTCTCCCACACGTTCGCCGCCTCCATGGCGGGATCGGTTTCCGGCAGACGGTCGAGCACGCTTGACGCGAACCGGTCCGAGGCGTCGTAGCCGATGGCCTGTTCGGCGAGTTCCCGCGCCTTCTCGCCGTCGCCCATGGCGAGGCTGAGCATGGCCTTCAGGCCGATGATCCGGTAGCAGGCGTCCGTCGGCGCGTTGGCCTCCAACGGGCCGAGGATCCCCATCGCCATGTCGATGCGCGCCGGATCGGGCGTGGTGCCGTTGTCGATCAGCCGGGAAAACAGCAGGTCGGTGTTCACCATGCCGTCCGGCGTATTGATGCGTTCGCGCAATGCCGGAAGGGATAGGGGAGCGTTCTCGGCCAGTATGTCGCTGGCGATCATCATGCATGTTGATTCGGGCGCGAACTGCATCATCACGCCCAATACGGCGAGCCGGTTCGCGTCGGACGACCATTCGCCCGTGGAGCGTGGTTCGGCCATGAGCTTCGACCAGTCGTAGGCGGCGGCGTTGCGCCAGGTGGTGCGCACATGTTCCGAGAATCCGTCGTAGGTCATGCCTGAGTCCAGATATTCGTGTGTGGCTGCGGTGATCAGCTCGTCCAACGGCGGTTCGTCCGTATCGGCGGCTGTGGCCTCGCTCTCCACGATGAACGGGATGCGGGGTTCTTCGGAGGCCAGGCCGTCCGTTTCTTCCGGCTGCTCCCCGTTGATGCGGTCCGCTTCCATGCGGTCCACTTCGCCGGCGAACCATTCGGAGCCCGCGAAATAGGTGCCGTCCATCGAGGAGAGCACCGGCTGGAGGATGGATGCCAGTTCGTCGTACACGGCATCGGGGTTCCGCAACGCCTCGATGGTTTCAGTCGCCGCGTTGTATTCGATGATGCGGTTCGCCAGCCGCATGGCACCGTCATCGGGTCGCACGTCGTCATACGATTCGCCCCAATGCTCGATCCATCCGATCATCGTTTCCCGTGTGATCCGCTCTTCGGCATCGGTGTTCTCCAAAGGCATGTTCGGCTCCTTGACAATCCTCGGCGGCAACCCGCTGTTCCCGCCATGACCCCGATCATCAGTCCAAGGCCATGGCGGGGTGGGGCATGGCGTCTACAGGGTTCTTACAGGTTTCGTCCCGTGCGGCCGGTCAGGTCGTCCACGAGGCCGAGGAGTTCCGGTTCGGGCCAGATGGAGTTGGCGAAAAGGCAGTCGTCCGTCAGGGGCCGGTCCTTGAATATGGTTCGCGCGTCCTCCCGGATCGAGGCCAGCGAGCCGTCGGCGATCATGCCGGTGAGGTCCTGTGTGCAGTACAGGTCGTATGGCGTGAACCCTTTGCCGTTCCAATCGATGTGATGGGTGATCGAATACTCGTATTCGTTCCAGTGCTCCATCCATGGAAGGGCGTGGTCGCCTTCACGGGTGACGACCGAGTAGCGGAACCAGCCCTCGGGAACCTGTATGGCATCGTCGTCATACGGGTCCGTCAGGGAATCGAGGTAGCCGGCGACGATGGATTCGCCGGCATGGAATTCCGTGTACCATGCGAGGTCGGGATTGCGCAGCGCGGCGTGCAGCGAGTCGAGCAGTGCGGCGTCGTTCATCGTGGTCCTTTCACCGGTTTTCCGTTTCCGGCAGGATGCCGGTGTTGTCGTATATTCTGAACGTTTCGACGGCGTGCGCGACCCGCGCCCTCGATTCGCCATAGGTGGCGGAATCGACCGTCTCACGCCATACGGGTTCACGGGTTTCCGCATTGCCGTACGGCTTGGGCTCGGTGGGGGTTATCGACATTTCGAAGTCCCATGAGGATGCGCCGTGCTCGGCGGGGCGGAAGTCGAGAGTGCTGCGGTTGCCCGTCAGCCGCAGCAGCCGGGATCGCTCGCCGAGCCGGTCGGAGAGGGATGCGGAGCGTGCCACGGTGCGGATCATGCGTTTCATGCCGGTGGCGAGGTGGTCTGTCATCGCAGGGTTCCCTTCTAGGCGTGCCATTTGAGGTTCGTATCGTTGAACCCGCTTTTTTCGAGCGGGCACATCTCCACGTTGATGGGGATTCCGGGCAGTCCTCCCAGTTTGATCAGGAAACGGCCCAGACCCTTGTGCGAGGCGTCGGAGCCGAAGTTGACGGGCGTGGCCCAATCCTCCAGCATGTCCTCCTCGCGCCGGGATACGGGCAGTCCGCATTCGCCGCGCAGGTAGCGGTCCACCTCGATGCGGCTCAAAGCGCCCAGCACCTTGATCTCGCTGCGTTCCACGAAGCCGCGCGCCTTGGTGTTCTGCGCCGGGGTCTCCATGCACATCAGGTCCTTGAACGTGTGTGTGATCATGATCTGGCCTACGCCCCACTGCCTGTTCAGACGGGTGAGCAGGTCGAGCTTTTCGACCATGAGGGGGCTGGCGCGCAAAGCGCGGTGCATCTCGTCCATGATGATCACGTGGTTGCGCCGGGGCTGTAATCCCTCCTCGGCGAGCACGTCGGCGGCGTTCTTCGCGGCGAACGCGCTCGTCCATGTGGTCGCCAGCACGGCGGCGACCACATCGTCGCCCGACTGGGCCAGGGCGCTGATATCGAAGTCCACGGGCCTGGACAGGTCGATGCGCGCGGTGGTCTGGTCGCCGAACAGACGGCCGAACTTCGTCATGCGGTTCGAGAACCCGTGCAGGTCGGCCAGAAGGCCGCGAACCTGCGCCCTGTAGAGCTCGTCGTTTTCCGGGTCGTCCCAGACCGCCGCCATACGCACCTCGTCGGGCCCTTCGCGCAGCAGGTCTCGCAGGTCCGCGATGACGGGAGGCTGCGGGTCGTCGCCGTGCCGGTCGTGGAGCACGCGCACGGCCACGGAAAGGATATCGGATTCGCGTGCGGTCACGCCCCTGGCACCGCCCACGTCGTCGGCCTCGCGGCCGGTGCGCATGATCGTCAAAAGCACCTCCATGAGCGCCGCCCTCGTGTCGTTGTAGTAGTCCGTCAGGTCCTTGCGCGCCTTGCCCTCCAAGCGTTGCAGCGCATAATGGAGGTCGCCGGGGTCCAGGGGGTTGACCACGCCGATGCCCGCTCCCAGCCGGATGACCTGGCCGCCGAGCATGTTGACCAGTGAGGCGTAGTCGGGCTTCAGATCGCCGGGGATGATCGCGTTCATGCCCAGGGCGCTCAGTCCCAGCACCTCGCGGCGCACGAACGTGCTCTTGCCGATGGCCGGCAGGCCGAGCAGGAACATAGAGGGCTGTTTGATGATGCCGGCCTTGAACCAGCTGATCGGGTCGCAGCACACGCCGGCACCCGTCATCAGGCTTCGCCCGACCGGCACCCCCTCGGCCGGCAGGGCCATGTCGGTGCCGAACGGCCAGAACCCGCCGCACACCTGGTTCGACGTGCCGAAGAACTCGTCTATCGTGGGCATCAGGGCCGCATAGCCGCCTCCACGCGAGCGTTTCCCCCGCCACGGCATCGGGGGCACGGGCTCGTCCGGTTTGGCCTTCAACGGACCGAGCAGCATGGATTCCATGCGTGCCACGGGGTCCGTGGCCGTGGCGCTTGGCATGGTTCCCTTCCGTTTCGACGGCTTCCATGGCATCGGCATCATGTGTCCTCCGTTCAGGACAGGAGCCGGCCGAGGGGGCCGGCTGGAGTGTATGATCTGACGTTCAATCCAAGGGGCAGGCTTGCGGCGAATCCCGTGTCCTGTGCCCCGTAGCAGGGGCGCAGGTCGATCTTCGCGCCGCCTGCGGCCTGTTCCACGGCGCGTGACGCGGCTTCGAGTCGTTGGCTTTCCTGTTCGCCCCTGGACACGGTGACGGTGACGAGCATCCCGAAGAACACCATGACCGCACCCTGGTTCGTTTCGACGGCCTGGCGGTTGGCCTTGCCTATCTGGCTCATGGACCTCACCGTGGCGCGTTTCTCCTGGCTGACCTGGTTGGCTGCCTTCTGCCGGTTCTGTTCGGCCATGAACATGGTCTTGTCGGGCGGCAGCATCCGGTAGAGCACGGTGACGCGCTTGCGGTCGCAGTCCGCCAATGGGCTGAGCAGTCGGGTGAGCGTGTCGGCGGTCACGTTGCTTTGCGGCGGGTCCACCATCTCCCATGTGCGGCTCAGCCCGGAATCGTGCGAATAATGGCTCCAGCCGGCCTCGTGCATGAGCGGCCCGCAATCCTCCCATGCGATGTACGGGGGCTCGTCGGATTCCTCGATGGTCTCCTGCGCGGCCGGATCGTAGGCGACGCGGACCATGCGAGTGATCTCCTCCATGCCCAGGGCCCTCGCGGCACCGCCTCCCGCCTGCGCTATCTGCTCGCGGATCGAGGGCAGCAGCAGGCTTATGCGACGCGCGGCCTCCCCGGCCTCCAGGTATTTGCCGTCACGGTCGGTGTAGCGGAAAGTCAAGGTGAGCGTCACGTCGTTGGAAGCGCCGCCGGCTGCGTACTGGTCCATGATCTGCGCCATGGCGCGCGCCGCGAGCTCGGGAGCGTCCTCCACGATGCGTTTGCTCAGCGTGCGGCGGAAACGCACGCCGGAATCGGGTGCCGTGTCCACGGTCACGGCCAGTTGGGTGACGCCGGTCTCGGAGGCGAGCGATTCCATGAGCCCGGCCCACGAGGCCACGTACGAGTCCTCCACGTCGTCGTCGGCGAGGCTCGCGCCCTGCGGCTGGCATGACAGGAGCAGCGAGTATTCGCCGGTGTGCGAATGCCGCACCAGGCAGAACTCGCCGCCCAGCCCGTCCAGGGCGGAGGTCAGGCCCACCCGTGAGAGGATGCCCGGCAGCATGGCCTTGCCGCCGTCGATCGGCGCGAGCAGGCCGGAACGGTACAGGTTTGCGCCGGTACGCTGCGCGGCCATCCACGTGCGTTTCTCCACGGCGCGATCCACCATGTTGCGGTGCTCGCGGTCGCGGATGGCCAGCACGAGGATGACGCCCATGCCGACCACGAGGATCGCGATGGCCGCGACCACGCTCGCCATGCTGACCAGCAGCGTGCAGGTCAATACGCCCATGCCCGCTATCGTCAACGGTATGCCGATGTTGCGGATGCCTCCCGGCATCGGCCGCATCCAATCCCCGTATGTCGTGTTCGACGCCATGATTATCCGAATCTCCTTAATGCGTCAGAATGTCTTGCCTTTGCGCGTGGAGGAACGGTCCGCGCCGTCCGGTGCGCCCTCGCGGGCGAACCCGCCGGCATCGTTCGTTCCCTGCGGCCTGTTGCCGCCTGACGGGTCGGGTGGCGCGCCATCGGGTGCCGGTGGAACCGGGCTTCCCGTGCCATTGCCGTTCGTTCCCTGCGGTTTGCCGCCGTTGCCCTTGCGGTTCGCTCCCTGTGGCTGGTCGCCGGTGTTCTGTGGTTCGCCGCCCGTGGGATTGCCTTCCAGCGGCTTGGCGTGCCTGCCGCCGCCGTTCGTTCCCTGTGGTTTGCCGTCGCCCCGGCCGAGTCCGGAAAGCAGTCCGGCCAAACCTCGGCCGGCACCGGGTTTGGCACCGTCCGGTGACGCTTCGCCGCCACCGCTGTCGCCGCCTTTCCTGCCGCCCTTGCCGCCCATGGCCTTGCGCAGGCCGCCGCCGGCCACGGCGACTCCCATGCCGAGTATGGAGGGCAGGATTCCGCCGCCGCCACCGCCGACCGAGGATTGCACGGCGGGCACGATCACGCGGATCATGGCGGGAAGGAGGATGATGACGCTCAGGGTGAGCATCAGCGTGATGGCCTGGCTGTCGTCGCCGGGCCCGGCCGTGGCCATGATCGCCGAGCCGGTCGCCATGACCAGTGCGGCGACGGGCTTGTAGGCCAGGAACGCGGCCAGCCAGCCGATGGTCTTGGCGAAAGCCTGCTTGCCGGTCTCCATCCAGCTCATGGCGGCCCACATGGGTGCCACGCCCACCAGGATCGGCAGCATCCCGGCGCGGAAGTAGGCGAATATCTTGCTGATCAGCCCGCAGATCCACATCACGATGGTGAGCACGATGGCGACGGGCGCGCCGAGATTGAAGAACGAGCTCGCGGCCAGGCTTTTCGATTCCCAGGCGTCGTTCATCATGCCGCTTGCGGACCTGAGCACGTCGGCGGTCCACGTGTCGAATGTGGCCTGGAACGTGTTGACCAGTCCGGCAAGGCACACGGCGCTCAGGATCGCCCACATGAACGCCTTGCCCAACGGGATCAGGTCACGTCCCTCCTGTTGGGTGACGAGCTTCCAGCCGGCCGCGATCACGCCGCACACGGCCGCGATGATAAGGAACGGGTCAACCTGCATACGGATGTAGTCCGACAGGAAGAACGTGGTGCCGCCGCCCGGCGTCCATGACGGCAGGTCCGGATTGCCGCCGGACGAGCGGGAGAAGAACGTGAGCGCGATGCTCGCGCACGAGGAGCCGAGCAGCACGCCGAGCAGTATCCAGCCGATGCGGTCGAGCAGACGGCCCTCGCCGCCCTGGCCGATGTTCCACACGATGCGCGCGCTCAGCACGATCAGGCTGATCGCGGCGGCTGCGACGAGCACGCCCTGCGCGATGCGCAGGTACCGGTTCACCGGTGCGAACCATGAATCGTAGTTCGGCGTGGCGTTCGCCTGCAACGTTGATACCGTGTCGTTCGCGGCGACCAGCGTGTTGCGGCTGGTGGACAGCCATTCGATCGTGGAATCCGATTGGACCTGGTACATGTTCCACAGGGTCTTCTCCAGCCAGGAGAGCTTGCGCTGCTTCCGGCACGAGGAGTCCTTGTACTCCCATTTGCCCTCGTCGGACGACTCCTCCTGATACGTGTTCTCCAATGCCCTGCATTGCAGTTCCGGAGACTTCCTCAGCAGATCCTTCGCCGCCTTCTTGGTGCCGACCGCGACCGCGCCGGTATGGGCGGGCGGGTCGCCGTACTGGTCGATGACCCATTGGATCTGGCTGGGGCCGATCAGGTCGCCGAGCTTGCCTTCGGGTATCTTCATCACGTAGGTGGTCTGGGTGTCGCTGATCTGCTTGTCGCCGAACGTGAGCTCCTTGCTGAACGATCCGAAGTCGGGTCCGCCGCAGGCGGCGAGGCCGGCAAGGCAGGCGAGGGCGAGCGGCAGCGCGCACAGGCGCTGCCGTATGCGTCGAATCCCTTTCATGGCTTTTTCTCAGCAGCTTGCGGTGACGGACAGGCCGAGTGCGGCGAGGATGGCGACAGCGCCCGCACCGAGGAAGATGCCGATCACCCAGTTGACGAGCTTGTCGAAGGTGTCGTCGCGGTCCGGCACGCCGTCGCCCTGCTGGCGCAGGATGTGCACGCCGATGCGCACCAGCGCGACCACGCCGATCACCAGGCTCAGCGCCTTCACCCAGCCCAGGGCGGTGGATACCGGGCCCGAGAATCCCGGAGGCAGGCACGGGGTCGGGTCGGAAAGGGTCTCGGCGAGGATCACGCATGTTTCATGCAGCATTGGGTTGTTCCTTTCGTGTTAGGTTCATGCACCATCGTCAGCCGACATGGGCCGTGGCGCGGGGCATGGCGTCTACGTCCTTCACGAGCCGTGAGTACGCGGCCGGATAACGCCGGGGAAACCCGTCGAGTTCAAGCCCTTTGATATGGGGCAGCCGCCACACGCGGACGGCGGATGACAGTTGGATGCGCGCCGCCACCAAAGGCCGGGGCATACGGGGCACGGGGTCGGTGATGGCCGCGCCCAACAGGATCGATGCGCCGAACAGTCCGGCCGACTGGTCGGCGAGCAGCGCGCGCAACGATTCGAGGCCGCGCCCCGTGCCCATGGCGCACAGGATGATGCGCGAGGGCATGGAGGGATCCTGGCTCACCGGCAGCGCGCGGCCGGCGTCGGCGAAACGTTCCGGATCCGAATGGCGGATCGTGGTGCATCCGGCACCGCCGTGCGCGCCCACCAGCCACACGCGGTCGGTGACGGGTGCCGCGAACGACGGGATCAACGTGGTCAGTTGTGGCATGGTGTTGGTCCTTTCATAGGCTCGGGTCGGTGCCGGGCAGTTGCGAGGGGTCCGGGTTCGCGGGCACCGACCAGCCCGGAGACGCGGAACCACCGGTCGAGCCGGCGGAACCGCCGGAGGAATGGTATCCGCCGCCCGTCGGGCCGGAACCCGGGCCCGAAGCGGAGCCGGAGGACGTGTACGAGTACTGTTGCGGTGCCGGCGTGCTCTGCGCCTGCGCCGCCGCAGCCGCTGCGGCCTCCTCCTGCGCTTTCCTTTCCTCGTCGGCCTTGGTCTTCGCGTCGATGGAGGCGTTCACCTTGTCCATGGCGTCGGTGATGGCCTTCTCGTCGCGCTTGTCGATGGAGGCGCGCAGCAGGGCGCGAGAATATTCGTCGGCCACCTTGCCTTCGGAGGAGGAATACAATCGTTCGCCCTGTTCGACGGTATGGGCCAGCCGTGAGGAGAACACCGCGCCCGCCGCCTTCTTCAGCCGCGAGAGATTTCCCGTGTGCTTCTTTTCGATGGCTTGCAGCTTGGATGTGGTGGCGTTGGCCGTTTCCGTGTCCGTGGCGGCACATGCGGGGATTCGCTCGCCCTCGGAATATTGTTCGGCCAGCTTGTCGAGGGTTTCCAGGGTTTCCGGGTCGGCGAGCTTGTCGGCCGTGACCGCTTTCGCCTGTGCGAGCCGGTCGCCGTCGAGATATTCGACCAGCTTCCGTTCGGCTTTCTTCGCCGCAGCGTGGGCGGTGGCGCAGTCCGCCGTCGCCTGTTCCAGCTCGCGTGCGGCCGTGGCGGATTCATGCGATCTCCACGCGGACATGCCGGCGACCGTGACGCAGGCCGCGAGCAGGATGCCGCCCGCGGTCGTGGCTATGCGCCTCCATTCGCGCACGGGCATGGCGGCATCCCGGTCGCCGACCGGCGTGAGGTCGATCGTGTCGGCGAGATCGGCCGGCTCCACGGCACCGCCGACGTGCTGCGGTTCCGATGCCGGGGCATCGGCCGGGATATCATTCCCCACCGGATTCGAGGCCGATGGCAGCGGGCCGATCTCCCACGGATCGACGGCCGGGTTCGCCCGGTCTTCGCTTCCGGCGTCGTCCACGCATCGCGCATCCGGCTCCGCTTCGGGCTCGGGTTCGGGTTCGGCCGGTGGCCGGCGTTCCGGTTCCGGTTCTCGTGCCGTGTCGATGGCGACGGCGGTGCCGGCGGCGATTATGGGGCCCATCTCCCATGGGTCCGTGCCGGAGGTGTTCATCGGTTCGGGAAGAGGCGCTGGCGGAGGCTCGGGCGGTCCGGCGCGGTGGCGGCCATGCCGTCGGCGGCGTCGGCCTGCCGTTCGCGCAGCTGC
>CDYX01027956.1_pt1 | contig 10899 bp, 10 predicted proteins | sample 554871 | NCBI WGS metagenome assembly CDYX01 (sample SAMEA3182061, study PRJEB8094) | gut metagenome | biome: human; feature: gut; material: Stool; isolation source: human stools | place: Canada | collected 2013-01-14 | reverse complement strand
CGGTCACACAATCCAAAGGGACTGTGTGACCGTTATTTATATCAGTTGTTTTGCCTACGCTGCTGCGTCAGCTTTTTATTGGCGCTGTTCGCGGATGGCGGCCTGCGTAGTGGCTACTAAATCGCAGAATAAACAGGCATCTTCAATTGCTATATTACGACTGCAAAGTAAGTTATTCAATGGGCAAAGTGTAAACAAAACCGGGGGGATGATTTATTCATCCCCTTGGTATCTCGGATCATTTTTATGAATTGCGGTCTTTTTTCTGCTGATGTGCCCGTAATGCCCTCATCAATATATTGTTTTACAAGAGTCCAGTCAGGTTGTGCCCCATGTGGCGCATACAGCCGCTACGATGCGCAAGAAGGAGTTGTATATTTATGACAAAGGATGAAGGAATTGTTTGGTCGAATTGTGCAAAAATAAAAAGGTAGGTGACATCTATGGGCATAGTGTATACAATAATGAAGACGAAATTCAAAGACAGAGTTGCATAATTATAATGCAGCACATACGCAGGAGACAACCTTAAAGGGGGAACAGCAGATGGCAAAATACATCGTCAAACGTCTTTTGGTTCTGATACCAATTTTGCTGGGAGTAACGCTTATCATCTTCACAATTATGGATTTTACGCCGGGTGACCCTGCAGTACGTATCCTTGGCCCGGAATCCTCCATTGAGGCGAGGGAACAGCTGCGAGAGGAATTGGGATTAAACCAGCCGTTTTGGGTAAGATTCTTTGACTATGTGAAGGATGCGTTTCTCAAACTGGACTTCGGCAATTCCTACAGAACGGGAAAGCCGGTGTTTGATGACATTTTCATGAGATTACCGGTCAGTATCAAAGTGGCCTTTCTGGGAATGCTGCTGGCTACTGTGATGGGCCTGCCGCTAGGGGTACTCTCGGCAGTAAAGCAGTATTCACCGGCAGATAGCTTCCTGCGCGTGGCCTCTACAGTCCTAGTGGCGATGCCAACATTCTGGCTGGCGATGCTGCTGATACTGGTGTTTGCCCTATATCTGGGGTGGCTGCCGGCGGGCGGTGCTCTAACGTGGCAGAGTTATATCCTGCCCACCATCACCGTCGGAGTTCCCTACGGTTCAAAGGTACTTCGTATGACCCGCTCCACCATGCTGGAGGAGATTCGTCAGGATTACGTTCGTACGGCTCGCTCCAAGGGCGTGCCGGAAAAGAAGGTCATTTATGGCCATGCCTTGAAAAACGCATTGCTGCCGGTTATTACCACGATCGGTTCCGCCTTCGGCGCCATTCTGGGCGGCTCGGTCATTGCGGAAAGTGTGTTTAACCTGCCGGGACTGGGCTCACTGATCGTGCTGTCCATCAAGGCGAAGGACACGCCCAGCGTACTGGCCAGTGTTCTTCTGTTGGCGGTGTTCTTTGCGCTCATCATGCTGATCGTCGATCTGGTCTATGCATTTATTGACCCGCGCATCAAGGCAAAGTATGCCAAGTAACGGTGGAGGGAGGAGACCCACATGAAATCCTTTGCTACAGAAAAAAAGAAACAGTTGGACAACATTGCCGTGTCGGGCACGCGTCGCCACAGCCGCGTTGCAGATATTTGGCTCCGTCTGGTACGAGACAAGAGCGCAGTGGTTAGTTTGGTGCTGCTGGGAATCATTATCCTGCTGGCCATTTTTGCCGATGTGCTGTTCGATAAATCTGCGATAACAACCCAGAACATCGATCTTCGCAACTGTCCTCCTTCGTGGGAGCACTGGTTTGGAACGGATCTTTACGGTCGTGATATTTTCATCCGTATGGTGTTCGGCTCTCGTGTATCGCTGCTTATCGGTATTGTGACCATGGTGGCCAGCATGATCATCGGCGGTCTGCTGGGCGCGGTGGCGGCCTATTTCGGAAAGACAACTGACAGCATTATCATGCGCTTGACGGATATGTTTATGGCAATCCCCGAAACGCTGCTGGCGCTTTGCGTGGTGGCGGCCATGGGTGCCAGCGCTGTCAGTCTGATCGTTGCAATGACGGTAGCTTGCGTACCGGGCAACTGTCGGCTCGTGCGCTCTACGGTGCTGAGCATCGTGGATGCGGAGTATGTAGAAGCGGCTCGCGCCTGCGGTATGAGCGATTTGCAGATCATTGTCAAGGAGATCATTCCTAACTGCCTTGGCCCGATCATCGTTGTTTCTACTCAGGGCATTGCCGGCATTATGCTGACGGCTTCCAGCCTCAGCTATCTGGGAATGGGCATTCAGCCGCCTAACCCGGAGTGGGGCGCCATGATCTCCGAAGCCCGTGAGTTTCTGCGCAGCGCACCCTATACCTGTATTATTCCCGGTATCGTTATCGTGCTGACAGCGCTTTCGTTCAATCTTCTGGGTGACGGACTGCGTGACGCGATGGATCCGAGACTGAAGGACTGATGAGGAGGACTGGATATGGCGGATAAATTGCTTGAGATCAAAGATCTGGAAGTCCTGTATAAATCCGGAAAGAATCCGGTTCATGCGGTGAACGGCATTTCTCTGACACTGAATAAAGGTGAGACGCTGGGTCTGGTGGGCGAAACCGGCGCCGGCAAAACCACTACGGCGCTTGCTATCCTTCGGCTGTTGCCGGAGCGCACCGGCTGCATCAATCAGGGACAGATCCTCTTCGAGGGCCGCGACCTGCTGACGCTGTCGGAGGAGGAAATGCGCACCCAGATCCGCGGTGAGAAAATTTCCATGATCTTTCAGGATCCTATGACCTCCCTGAACCCCGTTGCCACGGTGGGCGATCAAATCGCGGAGGCCATCATATACCACAGCAACGGGCAGAAAGTGTCGCAGGAGCAGATTGACCAGCGTGTGGGCGAGGTGCTGGAAATGGTAGGCATTCCGGCTGCCCGTAAAAACGAGTATCCTCACCAGTTCTCTGGCGGCATGAAGCAGCGTGTGGTGATTGCTATGGCGCTGTCCTGCCAGCCGGACCTGCTGATTGCAGATGAACCCACTACCGCGCTGGATGTGACGATTCAGGCGCAGGTGCTGTCCATGATGAGTGATCTGCGCGACAAGCTGGGAACAGCGATGATCATGATCACCCACGACCTGGGTATCGTGGCGCAGGTATGCGATAAGGTGGCGGTGATGTACGCCGGTCAAATCATCGAAAGCGGTACATTGGAGGATATTTTCACCTCTGAGGAGCACCATCCCTACACAAAGGGCCTGTTCGGCGCAATTCCTAACCTGAAGGTGGATGCCCGCCGCCTGTCACCTATCGAAGGTTTGATGCCCGACCCGTCGAATCTCCCTTCCGGCTGCCATTTCCATGACAGATGCCCCCATTGTATGGATATCTGCCGGGAACAGGAACCGGCCATCTATTCAAACGGGACCCACTGCATCGCCTGTCATCTGTATGACGGCTGGGATGGAAAAAAGGAGGAGACAACGTGAGCCATACGGAAAATACCCCGTTGCTGGAAGTGCGTAATCTGAAGAAGTACTTCGGAAAAAAGGATCGTGTGCTCCATGCGGTGGACGATATCAGCGTAACCATCCAGCAAGGAAAAACGCTGGGTGTTGTGGGTGAATCCGGCTGCGGAAAGAGTACGCTGGGCCGTACCGTGCTGCGGCTGCTGGAGCCTACTGACGGACAGATCATCTTTGACGGACAGGATATCACCCATGTCAGTGAGCGTGAGATGCGCAAATACCGCCAGTCCATGCAGATCATCTTTCAGGATCCCTACTCCAGCCTGAACCCCCGCAAATCCGTGGCGGAGATCATTGCCACGCCGCTGAAGGTCAATCACATATGCAAGGATCGTGCCTCGCTGCAAAAGCGTGTGCGTGAGCTGATGGATACCGTTGGTCTGGCTGAGCGGCTATATGATGCCTATCCCCACGAGTTGGACGGCGGCCGCCGCCAGCGTATCTGCATCGCCAGAGCGCTGGCAATCAACCCCAAGTTCATTGTGTGCGATGAGCCGGTTTCGGCGCTGGATGTTTCCATTCAGGCACAGATATTGAACCTGCTGATGGATCTGCAGGATGAAATGGGCTTGACCTATATGTTTATCACCCACGATTTGTCTGTGGTGAAGCACATCTCCTCGGAAATTATGGTCATGTATCTGGGCCGCTGTGTGGAGTATGCCCCGGCAAATGAACTGTTTGAAAACCCGGTGCATCCCTACACGAAAGCTCTGCTGTCGGCCATTCCCATCCCGGATATTTCTATGCGGGGCAAGAATATCCAGACCATCCGCGGCGAGGTTAGCAGCCCCATCAATCCCAAGCCCGGCTGCCGCTTTGCTCCCCGCTGCGACTTCGCCTGCGAAAGCTGCACGGCCGCCGATATTCCCTTGCGTCAATGCGGCCCCAACCACTATGTGGCATGCTGCTGTGCCGGCGAATAAACCTGTACTCCACGCAGAACTCTGCGTAAAAAAATTAAATTAGGAGGAAAAAAATGAAAAAGAAACTCTCTTTGGTGCTGGCAACCCTGATGCTGTTGGGCCTGTTGGCAGGCTGCGGCGGCCAGCCTGCTGCAAGCGGCGACAAGGATACGGTGGTGGTGTATATCGGCGATATCTTCAACTCCATGACGCCTTATATGACCACGGCCAACTCTGATCAGGCTGTGTTTGATCAGGTGTATGAAACGCTGACTGTAACTAAGGACGATGGTACGGTCGCCCCCTGCTTGGCGAAAAGCTGGAAGATGAGCGATGATTCCCTGGAGTACACCTTCCAGCTGGAGGAGGGCGTTAAGTTCCATAATGGCGAGGTCATGACTGCCGATGACGTAGTGTACTCTTTTGAGCAGTACATTGCTAATCCCGCCAAGAACAACTTCGTCAGCATGATCGATAAAGTAGAGATGGTGGATGCCAATACTGTGAAAGTTACCCTGAATAAGGTAACGCCCCTGTTTCTGGTCTATATCAATGAGCTGCCGATCCTCAACAAGAAGTTCGTGGAAGAGCACAATGGCAACATCAGTGATGTAGCCTGCGGCACCGGCCCCTACAAGCTGACCAGCATCGATCTGGCTACCTCCGCCATGCTGGAGCGTAACGATGACTATCGTCTGGCTCCCGCTGCGATCGAAAAGGTCGAACTGCGCTACGTTGGTGACAGATCTACCGCTAGCGTGCAGCTGGAAACCGGCGACTTGGATATTATGTCCATTGATCCTTCCCAGCTGGTCAGCTTTGAAAACAATGACAAATTCACCGTGGAGAAGGTGCAGACCCTCAAGACCGCTCTGCTGGCCATCAATACCACGGTGGCCCCGCTGGATAATAAGCTGGTGCGTCAGGCTATGACCTATGCCGTGGATAAGCAGAGCATCATTACCATTGCCTATGAGAACTGCGCAGTGCCTGCTCGCCTGCAGGCCAACGATACCAACTGCTTTGGCGTGGATTTCTCGGATGCTACCGATTTCTCCTACAATCCTGAAAAGGCTAAGGAGCTGTTGGCCGAGGCCGGCTATCCCAATGGCCTGAACTTTGCAGATTACGGCATCCAGATGGATGTTCTGGGCGGTACCTACATGGAAAAGGCCGCGCAGGTCATGCAGCAGAACTTTGCCGATGTCGGCATTACCATCGAGCTGCGCAACACCTCCACACCCGATGAAGATGCGGAGAGCGGCAACTTTGCTCTGATGACGCAGACCCTTTCCTACCGTGCCGACTTCTCCTATAACGTGTGCCATTACGGCAGCGTCGGTATCGGCGGCAATAACTTCTGCCAGATGAAGGACGCCTGGGTGGATGAGATGTTTGCCAAGGCTGAGAGTGAGCAGGACGAGGAGGTTCGCAAGGATATCTACCGTGAGCTGATTGCTTATCTGGTGGACTACTGCCCCTCCATCCCCCTGTTCCATCATGAGCTGGTATACGCTTGGAATAGCCAGCTGAATGCCACGGTTCACGATTCGTCCGTGCATCCCTACTACTGCTACGAGTGGAGCTGGAAGAACTAAACCAATCGAGAAAGATACCGGTACGACCGCACGCTTACTGCGTGCGGGCGTACGCGGTAAGAAGAGGTGAATTTCTGACATGACAATCCTGAACGGCTATCAACCCGCCCATGTTGTGCGCTATTTTGAGGAAATATGCGCGATTCCGCATCCCTCTCACCATGAGCAGGCACTGTGTGCGTATATCCGCGGCTGCGCGGAGCGGTACGGTCATCGCTATGTTGAGGATGCTGCGGGAAACCTGATGGTATACCTGAACGCAACGCCCGGGTATGAGGACAAGGCGCCCATGCTGCTGCAGGCGCATATGGACATGGTTTCTGCCAAGGAACCGGGCTCCAACCATAATTTTCTGACAGACCCCATCCGCCTGCACATCGAAGATGGGCACTACCTGTATGCCGATGACACTACACTGGGCGCCGACAATGCAGTTGGACTGGTGAATATGCTGGCGCTGATGGAGGATGACACCGTGGTGCACCCGCCTATGGAGCTGCTCTTTACCGTCTGCGAGGAGGACGGCATGGAGGGCATCCGCCAGTTGGATATGAGTACGATTCGCTCCCGCCGGATGCTGAATATGGATTGCGGCGACCCCGATGTGATGTGTGTATCCTGCGCCGGCTTCGTTCATTACGTGATGCGCCTGCCTGTTACTGCCGCCGGCGCTGCCGGACAGGCATATACGCTGCAGATAGCCGGTCTGGCCGGCGGGCATTCCGGCCTGATGATCGGTAGTGGTCGGGCCAGCGCCGTGGTGCTGATGGGCCGTGTACTTTGTGAGCTTCTTCGAAAAGTTCCCTGCCGTATCGTGTCGGTAGACTGCGAAAGAACAATGGGCATCGCACCGCATATGCAGGCAGAGATCGTTCTAAAGCCGGAGCAGGAGCCTGATGCGCGGAAGGTGCTGGAGGACCTGCTTGCGGCGCTGCGTGAGGAATATGCAAACACAGATCCGGAGCTTTCTCTGACTCTGGAGCCGTTGGGCCATGAGGCAGATCAGGCTATGGATGAGGCATCCGGCCGCCGTTGTGCAGAGTTGATGTATTTGCTTCCCTATGGCGTGATGAAATATGACAGCTGTGATCGTGATGTGATCCTGAATTCTGTCAATACGGTTTGCGTGACCTGTGAGAACGGCGTGGTGGAGTATGAGCAGATGATCCGTTCGCCTATTGATGCCTATAAGTGGGAACTGGTGGATCGGCTGCGGATTCTTGCAGAGCTGACGGGCGCATCGTTGGTGGTGCAGGACAGCTATTCCGGATGGCCCTTCCGGAAGGATTCACCGCTGCAGCAATTGTGCTGCCAAGTGTACAATCGCTTGACGGGACAGGAGTTGAAAATCGAAAAGTTGAACAGCTGTGCTGAGACCGGCGAGATTGCAGGCGCAATCCCCGATATGGACATTGTGGCACTGGCACCTTGGGGACGCGGCGCACATACGCCCCGTGAGCATCTAGATCTGGATACGCTGCAGCCCTTCTGGGAGTTTTTGACAGCGCTGCTGCGTGCCATGTGCGAAGAAGCCTAACGGCGAAAAGCGCACGATTCCTATATAATATAACAAAAGCCGAAGTACTAAATTGTACCTCGGCTTTTGTTGCTTTCATAGCTATCCCAGATTCTGTGTAAACACCAAAATGTGGTGCAAATAGAACGAACCCACTACGCAGATCCTGCGGCGGATCGCCGTTACTGATAACATGGACACGGAAAACCTTGTCCTCACGGTTTTAGGAGGACTGGATCAGCGTCTCTTGTTCGGGGCACTTCATGATCTCCCGGATGCGCTGGCGCTTGGTGATTTTCAGCTCTTCCAGAAGGTCACCCAATACCGTATTCAGCCGGTCGGCGGAGATTTCCGTCTCCTCCACCTGCTCCTGCTCTCGGGCAAGATCTCCGTTCAACTGCTCCAGCATGGAGGCGGCATTTTTCATCATCTTTTCCACATAGAGCTTCATCAGCGCATCCAGCCGGTCAACCCGAATGTGGTGGCTGGTGCAGCCGGAGCGTCCCCGGCGGTGACAGGTGTCGCAGGTGTAGGCGGGCTTTATGTCGCTGCGGCTCATGGAAAACATGGGACTGCCGCAGTCCCCACATTCCCAAAAGCCTGAATACACATTGTCATACTTTTTCACACCCCGGTAGTTGCTTCGGGAGCGCTTTTCCTGGAGGGCCCGGGTGGTGGCGAAGGTGCGGTAGTCAATGATGGGCTGGTGGTGGTTCTCAATGGTCTGCATCAGTTGGGTCATTCCCTTTGCCGGAAGATATTGCGCCTGCACGGGAATGATTACGCTATCTGCCGCTGCCAAAGCATTCAGAGTTACCATACCGAGCGAAGGCATACAATCAATCAGTACATAGTCATAATTGTCTTTGACCTTGCTCAGATAGCTTCTCAGAATGGTTTCACGGCTCATTGCGGTGACAAGCATCATTTCCATAGCAGACAGCTCGACGTTGGCAGGGAGCAGATCGACATTTTCCTCGTGATGCAGAATGCCGCTTCGTGGGTCTATATGATCTTCACGGATAACCCCGGATTCAGCTGAAAATGGGCAAAAAATAACGGTCACACAATCCAAAGGGACTGTGTGACCGTATTTATATCAGTTGTTTTGCCTACGCTACAAGCGTCAACTTTTTATTGGCGCTGTTCGCCGATGGCAGCCTGTGCTGCCATCGGTACATAGCGCCAATCATTTCATATCCACACGCTCACATTCAAGTCCGCCTACTTGTAGACTCTCCTGCGGGTCGAAAAGCTGTAGATATACTTCTTTGCATCGTCGATCGTCAGCGTAAAGGCGCCGATTTTGATGTGGTCATCAGGGTCAAATTCGCCATCTGCATTGTTTCCGGTTCTCAGATACCAACGGAACTCATCCTTTGACACCCAAATGTGCTCAATAAACGCCTCCACAATGCTTTCTGGGATAACCGAGTAGTCAAATCCGGTGTACTCCTTCAAACGCTCTCGCAGTTCCAAGAGCTTAACGGAATTCTCAATCGTTTTTTCAACCTCCGGCAAAGTCCAGTACCAAAGGAAGCCGTCCTTCACAGAGCGAACTCCGGCTTTCTTTTTGGACTTCTTGTAGGTTGATTTCTTGAAGCCTGCGGCTTCAAGCTTTGCTTCGCAATCGGAAGCCAGCCGTCTGCCGCCCGCCAGCAGGGAACGGATAAAGTCCGTTGCCGCTTCCTCACGGGCATTCGGTCTGCCCATCCTCGGCGCAGAAGCAGAGAAAGCGTCCTCCGCACTCAGCTCCAGCTCATCAAGAAAGTTCACGCCCTTGTCGGCTACCTCAAAGAGAATAGCCGAGCCCATCGGCGCAAGATTGCTCTTGACCTGCACCAGATAACGCTCGGCGGGGTTCTGCTTATTTGCCGTGCGTGTGACGGCAAGAATGCTTCTCGCAGCACCGGCAATGTCGATAGAGCCGTTGGTACGATAGAGGGGGCTTGTGTCCTTCGCCTTGTTCATATGGGCTATGATAACGATGGCGCAGCCGGTGTCCTTGGCAACAGCAATCAGGTGGTTGAACTCAGCTCTTATTTCGTTGGCGTTGTTCATCGAGCAGGTGTCACCGATATACGAACTCATCGGGTCGAGAATCAGCAGCTTGGCGTGGTACTTCTCCACGGCTTCACGGATACGGTCATCCCCGAAGGTCAGGCTCTTTTCGTCCTCCTTGATGAAGATGAGCCTGTCTCCATCACCACCTGCCGAATTAAATCTCGGCACAACGGTATCGTCTGCATCGTCCTCGGCGGTCTGATAGATAACGGTCATCGGCTCGCCGCTCTCGTCCTCATCGGCAAAGGGCAGCGGCGCTCCCTTGGAAAGCAAAGCGGCAAGAGAAAGCATCAGCTTACTCTTGCCGTCGCCGGGGTCGCCTTGCAGCAGTGTGACCTTGCCGAAGGGGATATAGGGATACCACAGCCAACGCACCTCCTTGGGTATAATCTCGCTGGCCTTGATGATTTCCAGCTTTGCTGGGGTGTTGTTCGGATAGTCTGTCATTGTCTTGTTCTCCTTTTCGATAGATAGTGTGGGCATTGGATAACGGCGGCACGGAAGCTCTGCTTGCAGCTCCTTTCGCATTTCCTGCAAAGCTCGTTGTATTTCTTCCTGCCACGCTCATCAAGAAAGAACGCCCATTCTCTCTTGAGGTATTTCGGCATACGGGGCATAGCGAGCACCTCCTTTTCGCTGCCTAATTGCCGATTTGCTCCCGAAACGCAGAAACGCCCAAAACCTGACCCCGCTGTATGGTTTCGGGGCGATTTTGGGCGTTTTCTTTCGATATGAGCGGCTTTGTTTTGGCGGCGGTATTCTTACCGCCCGTCATTCACAAGTCGCTGTTTGTCGCTTCCGGGTAACAAAAAAGCGCCGTATCGCTACGACGCTTTTGTCTTGCTCGGAAGTTATCTTATTGTTATGGCAATATCAATCTTTTGCACAATCGCTCGATTTTGCCTGTTCCCTTTATCCAAACTCTGCACCTATTTTCTCGCTCAAATCTGGTCAGCCGTTTCAGCTCGTTCTGCAATCGCTTCTCCTTGTGCTTGGCTGCGGTCAGCTTCCTCTCCGCAACATACTGTTTGCGTCTCAGCTTTTCCAATTCTTCGCTCATGGGCAACTTCTCCTTTCTGATAATGGGCAAAACAAAAGCGACCAACTTTTTACGGTTGATCGCCTTTGGCTTGGTCAATATTTTTTACTGTTGCTTATAATCCGTTGCCTTATAGTCTGTGTTTTATTACGATATATAATAAGTTTTTGTATGCAGGAGGGATGATAATGCTTATACAACAAGCGTTTGGTCAGCGAATCCAAGCATTAAGAAAAGAACAAGGTCTTAGCCAAGAAAGATTCGCTCTCATCATTGAGATGGACAGAACTTATTATGCTTCCGTGGAGG
>CDYX01027587.1_pt1 | contig 10911 bp, 6 predicted proteins | sample 554871 | NCBI WGS metagenome assembly CDYX01 (sample SAMEA3182061, study PRJEB8094) | gut metagenome | biome: human; feature: gut; material: Stool; isolation source: human stools | place: Canada | collected 2013-01-14 | reverse complement strand
GCATTCTGATTTAGGGAATCCCCATTTGCTTTCACAATAACTGTTTGGCTCGGCAGACTGTCGGATGCGACTTACGTTCCTATTCCACTTATTGTGGTTGCTCTGAAGCCAGCTCCTGCTCCATTGTAATTTCGGTTTACATGGGGTGCTTCAGCCCGACGTGAATCAAATACCTTTCGTCGGGGCTGGTACGTGTGCAGCAGAACTATCGTTCAACCAATCAGGCTTCATCCTTGTGTCTGTCTTTTCCTCTCGCCATGCAGTCGCAGCTTGGTATTTAGCTGACTAATGACTTTACCGACATGCTTTTGTCACCTTTGGATTTCTCCTCCAGCTAAGTCGTTGAGGATAGGTCTGTTGAACTCTAACCTAATCTCTTGCCATAGAGATATTTATTGTGTAGCCTATATGGGCGCATTGAAATCGTACCAAAAGTATTTAATTTGGCTGCCATAGCGTTCACTTCAGCAGTTATCAAATTAGGTCTGCCATTGATTATATCTTCTTTCTGTTCTTCAGATATGTAATCTCCTTCAGGAAATTTATCCAAATCGCAAGATGCCATTAATAAAGCGACACTTGCAAATGCTATATATTTATTTGACAATTTCATATTCTTAAAAATGGGTTGCTAAATTAGAAATTTAAAGATATACCTCCGGAAATTGTGCGGATAGGTGAATATACATTGTCAGCAGCCACATAACCTTGACGTGGGTCCAACCCTTTGCGAGCTGTCAGCAAAGCCACATTATCTGCAACAAAGAATACACGGACACCGTCAATCTGCATTTTACGTGTCAGACTCTTCGGCAAAGTATAACCCAATGTAATATTCTGCAAGCTTAAATAATCCGAACTAGTCAAGAAACGATCTGTTAATCTGTTCGTATATTGGTCATTAATATTCATACGAGGAACATCCGTATTTTTATTTTCAGGAGTCCATGCTTTTAACATATCTTTATGCAAAGCACTACCCGTGGCTGCCACATCCATTAATCCTTGATAAGTATAGTCCAGAATACGTCCACCAAGCTGATATGCAAACGAAACAGAGAGATCAAAGCCATAGGCTGTGACACTTGTTCCAAAACCACCATAAACTTTAGGTAAAATGTCACCTGATGCGAATCTGTTTTCAGAAGCGACAGAATAAGATTTCGTAACTGTATTACCATTCTCATCCGGAGTCACCAGCGCCCACAGACTCTCTCCTGTTTCAGAATCCACACCTACATATTTAGGTAAATAAAGCTGGTACATAGACTCATCTTCACGATAAATCCGAGCACCGTCAATCAATTGTCCATTCAGTTCTGGAGATAATTCCAAGACTTTATTCTTAAAATGTGTAAGATTAAAGTTTACATTCCAGGAAAAATTCTTGTTTTCAATTATATTGGAATACAAGTCCAATTCAACCCCACGGTTTACCATTGAACCCACATTCTCAGGAAAACGGGAATAACCCATTGAAGCTGCTACCGGTTTGAAATAAAGCATATCGGTTGTTTTACGTGAGAAGTACTCAACAGAACCACCTAACTTACCACCCCAAAAAGCGAAATCAAATCCAGTATTAAAGCTGTGTGAAGTTTCCCAAGTAATTTCCTTATTACCTTTATAATATAGAGAAGTTGAAAAATCGCCATTACTGTTTGCCAATGTATACTGGTCTTGATACGGATAGTAGTTACGGTACAAACCACCTTGGAACATCAAGTTATCATTACCTTGCAAACCATAGCTGATTTTAAATTTCAACATATCAATCCAAGACTGGTTTTCCAAGAATTTCTCTTTGCTTAATAACCATCCAGCTCCTACAGACCAGAAGTTACCCCAACGATTATCCGGGTGAAAACAAGAAGAAGCATCACGACGGAAAGAAGCTGAAACAAAATACCGTCCATCATAGTCATATTGTGCACGGAACAGCCATCCTTCTGTTGCATAATTACGAGAATATGAATTATTGCTCTGGTTCATAATACCATTGCCTAATTCAGGAACATTCGGATCATACAATTTCTCACGTTGTCCGTACAAATATTGATATTTATAGTCATAACTTTCATGTCCGGCCAAAATATCCACATTATGAACATCATTAAATGTTTTGTTGTATGTCAATAAATACTGCTGATTTACACTAAATGTACGCTCACTAGATACACTGATCAAACCTCCGACTCCGCTAGTTTCAGAATACTGTCCGTAGAAGGGGTTAACCATCTCTGTAGCACGCACATTATTTACATCAACACCTATATTCACTTTTGCCTTGATTCCATTCCAAATATCAATATCAGCAGACCATTTTCCACTAACCACATCACCCGAATATTTCATTTTATCCAGCATATAACTTGCCAACGGATTTGCATTAGGAATCGTATTACGGCTACCATTTGAATCTTGTCCTGGCTTTCCATAATCATAACGAAGGAAACCTCGATTATCTACCATAATATTACCCTGTGCATCACGAACATACATAGGATAAATGGCTCCCATAATATTTGATGCATAAAAGATGTTTGCATTTGATGTACCACCCTCAGTATCCTGTTCACGGCTATCATAATGAGTAAATGATACATTTCCTTCCATCTTCAACCAAGGCTTCACTTGATAGTCAGCTTTCAAACGTGCAGAATAACGTTGGAAACCAGAGTTAGGAACAATTCCCTTATCATCCAAATAGCCGGCCGACATATAATAATTCATTTTTTCAGTCGCACCGCTGATACTTAAATTATACTCTTGACGCAGGTTATTTTCAAAAATTTCATCCGACCAATTATCCGGAGTATAATAATATGTACCATCAGAATAACCTAATGTCGCATTAGGATTCAATTTGCCATCCATACCGATCAGTTGCTGTCCTTGAGGAATGGAATACACCTGATATCCCAAATATGTAGAAGAAAGCATCGCTTGATTAGCGTACGCATTAGCTTTAGCCAAATCTCCGGCTGCCGCATATCCTTTCAAATCGGCATTATAAATAGAAGAATAGTTTAATTCATAGAATGTAGCCGGATCCGTAATTGTTTCATAATTAGGTACTCCACGTTTATTTACACCCCATTTAGCGTCAAAAGTGACACGGGCTTCCCCACTCTTACCACGCTTGGTAGTAATCAAGATTACACCATTGGCACCACGTGCACCATACAGAGCGTTAGAAGCAGCATCTTTCAACACTGTCATTGATTCTATATCAGAAGTACTGATAGCAGAAATTTCACCATCATACGGAACTCCATCTACCACATACAAAGGCTTGTTACTAGCCGATATAGATCCAATACCACGAATACGCACTTCAGCATCTTTGCCCGGCTGACCATTATTACTCGTAGTTTGTACTCCGGCTACTTGACCCGCCAAAGCATTTGTCACATTTGAAGTTTGTCTCGTCGCTATTTTTTCATTTTTTATAGTAGCAGCCGAACCTGTAAATGCAGATTTTTTCGCTGTACCATAAGCCACCACCATTACCTCTTCAAGCTGTTCTGTATCAGACTTTAATACAATATTCAAGTTTGCTTTAACTGGCACTTCTTGTGTAGCCATTCCGATAAAGGAAACTACCAAAGTCTTTGCGGAACTAACAAAATATATAAAGTGTTTATAATCAAAAGATTAAAATTTGTCGATTCTATTTATTAACTCTGCGGGAATTACTTTAAACAAAGTTATGATAACCTTTTTTCTACTTTTGTTCTACCTCAGAATTACTTTATACGATAAAAAAGTCTAATTGCGATAAATCTCATTATGATAATTGTATTGTAATAAGATTATAATCTTTTTCTTAAAAAAATGCATGAAATAATGAAAGAGGAGATCCAAATTGGAATTTAGAAATGGGAGAGAGCAAAAAACGTCTGTTACTTTGGACGAAATACTTAGCTATCTAGGAAAAGCAGACAAAATCTGCCTAGTGGCGATTGACTAATTTCAAGTTATTGCTCAAGATCCGATTCGAGAAAGAACGTTAAAGCCATTTTGAGCATCGATATATAACATTGTACAATGCCCATTTTATATATTTAGGTTCACAATGTCATATGACGGGAGAAATTTTTATAAGTCTTCCGGCTTTTTATCAAAGTACTATGATTTTGGATCAACAATCTATCAGACTGAAAGAATATACAAAATTTGTTACACACCATTTCCAGAAAAGCGGGAAGTACATTAATAAAAATGTTATATCTGAAATATATCAACTGTTTGACGGCATAATATGCTATATCCGGTCTATGATCGTTTTTTTGAGTTTTGGCTGGGAAGAACATTAAAAAACTGATGAAAGATTCCGTGTGTAATCAGAATTTGACTTCCCGTCAGGAATTACAATCAGTTCATAAGGATTGATGGTGGTTTGTTGTGTTCCTTCCAAATATGTAACTAAATATTTAACATATATGTCTTTACAGGCACATTTATATAGTAATCGAATTTGAGTTAACAGATGTTTATCGATAATTTCCAAAGACCGATTTACTATATAGATTTACCCAAGTATACATTATTTTTGTATACTTGGGTAATAATCTATTGGATAATTAAGGAGAAAGCTTCATCTTTTCCTCATATCTTAAATCTAAATTATTTAGCAGGTAGGTAAAGTATTTCTTTAAATTCACCAAAACCACCAACATTGGGTACATCATGCGACAGCTTCACAGTAATAACTCCGTCTTCCAAAGCACCTTTGCCTGAAACAAAAACTTCTCCATAGGATGCGTGCTTCCATGCCGGCTGAGATTCTACAGTGACCTCATTGGCTTCATTAACTTTGAAGACAATGTTATATCCTTTTTCATATAAGTTCATAGCTTTATACCATGATATCTGGTCTGCTTTTTGAACTTCTACTTCCCAAGTTGTAAAATCTTCCCCTTCCTCTGCCATAGCCGCAGATTTAAATGTTCCAGTTCCTAATGAAGAAAAAGTATAATCCCTATAAACAGTTATGACTTTATCCGAAGTCTGGTCTATCGTAACCATTTCCTCCGGCAAAGATATCTTGACTTTATAATTCTGTCCAGGAGTTATATCTCCAACTGTAACATGAATATTGGTCTTAAATTCCCCTGCTGCGAATGAAACCGAGGAAGGTACGGTAATGGAGGCAGGGAGTTCCTGCTCTTTATCACCGACAACTAATGTTGCTGATAAATTAATTGTAGTAGCTTCCGAAGATTTCGCGCGTAAGACTTCCACATCAAAACCCTCATATCCTGTGGAAGGAAAGGAAACCGATTGTGTACCTGTGGCGAATGTCACCCCCATTGTTGTGCCATTGTATATATCTCCTTCATTGTCGGTGTTGCACGATACAAAAAGAGTTGCAGTGGCAACAAACATGCCGATTATATATTTATTTACTTTCATAATTTACTTGCTTACAGATTAATACTATTTATGATCACCTATCGGATTCTGATCTTTGCTAGGATCCATGTTCGGATTACCATCAAATTCCGTTTGAGGAATAGTTAATACCCATGCATACGACTCAGGATCTTCCGTATCTGTACCAGCAATTAAAGCACTGGATGGCCAGCCCATGTCTGCAGTACGTCTGAACCCTTGTTTCAGACGACGTATATCATAGATACGTCCAAATTCTCCCCAAAGTTCAATACGGCGTTGAATTATAATTTCTTCAAGTAAAGAACCGGTTTCATCCGAGGTGAGCTTACCTAATGCCGTTCCTGTTTTTTTGCAAGTGTAATCCTCATCACGTTTTTGCATTAAACTGTTCAACATCAGTCGTGCGCCTTTGTCATCATTTAAACGACAAGATGCTTCTGCTGCGGTTAAGAACATTTCCTCAATACGCATAAAAATATAGTCACCTGTCCATTTCGCATAATCTTTAAACTTGAATTTTTCTTGTTGGTAACCATTCTTTTCATTATTCTCGTCTTGTGGATTCCACCATTTTTTGCGGACATCATTTGTGCCTAGCTTTGCATAAAGCAGTTTGTTTATCTGTTTTCGAGCACTAGCTCCATATTTCCCTTGATCCGCATCCATGTGTGTAAAGAAACCTGCATACATTCCGGACTGGTCGGCTATGATTTCGGCCGCCCACATCACATTATTGGCAGTAGCATCATTCATTCCACCGGTTACCGCAGTTCCAGTGCCGACACTACACCCGCTTTTGCTTATTGCGGCATTCGCGGCATCCAAAGCGGTCTGCCAGTCTTCCATCACTAAAGCGACACGAGCCTTTATACCTGAGGCAACAGCCTCATTGATATGGCTGATATGTTTTCTTTTACCTGAGTTGCCTAGCATGGTAATTGCTTTGTCAAGATCCGAAGTGATTTGTTGATATACTTCTTCAATCGTTGCGCGCCCTTTACCTTCTGTTGCAATATCAGTCGGTTCTGTATAGAGTGGTACACAAGGTTCGCTTTCATGTCCTTTATAAGTGCGAGAAAACATTTGCGCCAGCATAAAATAACTGTAAGCACGTACAGCGTAGGCTTGTCCAAGCACATAATTCTTTTCGGTTTCACTTCCAGACATGGTTTCCTCTTCTGCCAAAATGTAATTGACATTAGAAATCCAAGTGTAATAGCCATTCCACATATCATAAGAACGCCATCCGGTAGAGGTATATCTTGATTTTACATTGTAAACGCAATCATACCAAAACCAGCCGCTACCTTGTCCGTTCATAATGCAATCTTCACCCATAACATCTGCCACCAGATTATAAGCTGTGATACCGAAGCATTGATGAGTGTTAGAGCTGTTTGAAACCCCTGCTGTATACATTGCTCGATATACACCATTCAATGATACTAATGCATTAGTTGCTGTTCCTAATAATTCGTTGCCAGAAACAGAAGATGAAGGACTGGTTTCCAAAGCATCCTCACTGCAAGCTACCACAGACATTGCAGCCATCCCGGCAAATATGTATTTAAATATTTTTTTCATACTTTCCTGTATTCTTTTAAATTGTTAGAAATTAATTTCAAAACCTACTGAATAAGTCTTGTTGGGAGCATAAGAATAGTCTGTTTCGCCCTTGAAGTTATACTGTGGGTCCATACCGTCCAAATGAGAAAATAAAGCGAGATTATCTACCGATCCGAATATGCGGACAGACTCTAGCCCGGCCTTCTTTAGCCATTGTTTGGGAATAGTGTAGCCCAAAGTGATATTTTTGATAGCAAAGTATGAAGCATCAACTAAAAAACGGTCTGAAGTTGTGTAGGAACCTCCAATTTGAATACGAGGTACATCTGTGATGTCACCAGGTTGTTGCCAACGTCTCAAAGCATGTTTGTTCCATGTATTGCCTGCATACATAACCTCCATAGAACCAGCGTATAATGAATCATAAACTTTACCTCCTATAGAATATGTACCCAATATTGACAAATCGAAATTCTTGTAAGAGAAATCGGTATTGATACTACCATATAAATCAGGTATACGGCTGCCGGAATAATATTTGCTGTTCGCAGCTTTTTGATAGTCACTGCTGATATATTCGTTAGTGATGTTGCCATTATCATCCTTATCATATACCCAATAGAGCTGCGCTCCTGTTGCAGGATCCACACCGGCAGATTTAGCCATATAATATGTATTAATAGGCATTCCCTCTTTAATACTGAAAACTCCCTTGATAATTTCAGGAGATTCCCCAGTCAGTTTCAGCACTTTATTGGTTACAGTAGAGCCCATCCAAGTTAAGTTCCATATAAAATCAGTGGTTTTGATAAGGGAACCACCTAAGCTAAATTCAAACCCGGTATTACGCATAGAACCGATATTCGCGTTGTATTCAGAGAATCCACTAGAAGTAGCCTTGGGGTATCCCAGCAACATATCCGTTGTTTTGCGGTTATAATATTCAGCACTGACATTCAAGCGTCCGTCAAACATACTTGCCTCAATACCGACATTTAAATTACCGCTTTTTTCCCATGAAAGTTTTTTGTTTTCCAAAGCACCGATCAGGCCTCCTACTTGATTCGCATTCGGATATTCCAATGGATAGAGTCCTTGCCAAGGATAATAATCTGGTACATATCCTCCTTCAAGACTATCATATCTTAACAGATTATCATTACCTTGTTCACCATAACTGATTTTAGCTGATAAATTAGAAATCCAAGTCAAATTCTGCATAAACTTTTCTTGTGAAATTCTCCAGTTGGCACCGACAGACCAGAAAGTACCCCAACGGTTATCTTTTTGGAAGCGTGAAGAACCGTCCGTACGGATAGAGGCTGAAAAATAATATTTTTCATTAAAGTTATAATTGAATCTCCCAAAGAAGGATTCCACACGATAATCTTCCGAATATGAATCCGCATTGTATAGATTTGTACCCGGACGCAATTCAAGAATACCATCTACTAAATTGGTTTTTCCGGCAGACAGAAATTCATATTTATATGCATAAAATTCATGACCAACCAAAAGATCGATGTTATGAAAGTTAAAAGAACGCCCCCATGTCAGTAACTGGTTAAAAGTATAAGATTGGGTTCTTCTGTTATATTTCATCAACAAACCGCCGGCAGCTGCCTGATTACCATGGTGCATATTCATATATGATTTTTGAGATTTGTTCCGGTAGTCCAGACCAAAGTTCAAAGTCAGCTTAATACCTTTAGCCCATCCGGCATCTTCCGAATCTGAGCCGAATGCCAAAAATGTGCGCAAACCAGCTACATCTGTTTTTATATCAGCCTTGTCATCTACCAAACCGCCTACGGGATTGAAATCACTATACTGTGGGCGTTGTACACTACCGTCACCGTAGTCCAGTTGGCGATTTCCATCAGCATCTAATACATCTTTACCATCTTCTCCCTTTATATACACCGGGTAAATCGGAGCCATAAATTGTGCAGAGTACCATACATTTGAATTAGATGAACCTTCGTAATCACTAAAATTTTGTGTGGAATTGGAAAGTGACACATTCAATCCAGTCTTCATCCATTTATTCACTTCAGTGTTTATGTTTGCACGGGCATTATAACGTTGGAAACCGGTATTAATCAAGATGCCATCTTCATTTAAATATCCCAAAGAGAACATATATTTGGTCTTTTCTGTACCTCCATTAACAGACAACTGGTGTTCATGACGAAATGCATTGTCTCTTTGTATTGCATCCATCCAAGATTCATTCCATGCGGATGTAGCATCACCCTGCACTCTACCTGTTGCAGGATCTATAATTGTTCCCCATGTGTAATTTTTAAATGGATTATATTGTTCTCCACCTAAAACGCCACCTAAATCTGCTGATGCTTGTCTACCGGCAGCTTCCCAGTTATATCCATTGTCAAAGATATATCCGTTGCGTAAACCTTCATACGTTAACTGTACAAATTCTTTTTGGTCAACCATGTCATAGGCTTTCAAGGAACGTGAAGACCAACCTGCCGTAGAACGCCAAGATACCTTAGTCTTGCCTTCTTTTCCTTGTTTGGTAGTAATCATAATTACACCATTTGCACCACGGGCTCCATAAAGGGCTCCGGCTGAAGCATCTTTTAAAACTGTCATGCTTTCAATATCGGCAGGATTGATAGAACTCATATCTCCACTAAAAGGTATTCCGTCAACTACATACAAAGGATCTTGTGAGGCATTGATGGAACCGTAACCGCGAATCACGATCTTGGCAGCTTCGCCAGGTTGACCTGAGCCTGAAGTTGTTAACAGACCTGTAGTCTGTCCTTCCAATCCTTTAGTAACATTACTTATAGGACGTAATTCCAGTTTCTTATTATTAATAACGGATGCTGATCCTGTAAAAGATTCCTTTTTTGCAGTGCCATATGCAACAACCATCACTTCTCCAAGCACTTTAGTATCAGATTTTAAAATGATGCTAACATTCTGTTTGATAGAAACCTCTTGACTAGCCATTCCGATAAAGGAAACTACCAAAGTCTTTGCGGAACTAATTATTTATGTAAAGAACTGACAATCAACACAAAAGTATTTCTTCGCTTTGCCTGCTTTTCTACTATATAAATTGTTTGAGAAGTATAAAAAAAATAATTTTCTACCTTTATTCTACTGAAATAAGTAAACCAATTTATATAAATTCGCTAAATTTGCCATTGTTCTATTTATTTATGAAATGAAATTCCATTTTATTTTAATCAAATAAACATTACAATAGTCATATCACAATATTTATTACTGGAATAAAACGAATGCTTGAAACAAAAACTAATTGTAAGAAAAGCTTTTTATTATCATGAAAAAGACACTATCAAAGGTATTTCTTTAAACTTTATAGTGAAATATAATTGTAGCTATAATTATAAAGGAGGTGTGTCGTAATGCACGATGCACCTCTTTTTTTGTTCATCACTATACAAATCTGTTCACTTTCTTTAAGCTGCGATCTTTTGAAGATTTCTTTGATTTATGTGTTCCCAGCATCTAAAAACAGCAGTTGTAAGCTCATAAAACAGTCTAATCAGCCAGTTCATACCCTTTTTTGTCAGTTTTGCACACATCTTTTTTATATTGAAGGCAATGGCTAGGAAGGCAAAGTCCATGAAGACCTTGTCCTTTCCAAAATGTCGGAAACGTTTGTAGTTCATATTGTTTTTAATTTGTCCGAACACGGCTTCCGGTTCTATGCATCTCTGCCCTCTGTGTTTCAGTCCTTTCTCAGAGCAGAGCAGTTCTTTGGCTCTCCGCTTGTATTGTCTAAGCCTATGATTCAGTTCTATCGTCCTGTTTCCTTTTGCTTTAAAACAGCGGCATCGCAGGGGACATCCTTCACACCTGACAGCTCTGTACCGTGCATTTTCGTTGACATATCCGGATGCGGTTTTCACATTCCTGGTGCCTATCCTCCGCATCCTTTGCCCC
>CDYX01034096.1_pt1 | contig 11002 bp, 10 predicted proteins | sample 554871 | NCBI WGS metagenome assembly CDYX01 (sample SAMEA3182061, study PRJEB8094) | gut metagenome | biome: human; feature: gut; material: Stool; isolation source: human stools | place: Canada | collected 2013-01-14 | reverse complement strand
CACATATACTATCCCCTCTGCTGTTGCTGGGCATCAAATCGAATCAGTAGCTTTTGAGTATACCCGAGGGCGTAAAGAGGGGCGGAATGTTCAGGCAATCTCAACTGAATCAGCTCCGCTGTGACACGCGCCGGTTACCTTTAATGGATATGAGGTGAATGGGGCGATTGTTTTGCTATACTCTCTCCGCACGGGCGATTGGCGCAACGGTTAGCGCAGGTGCTTTACACGCACAAGGCTGGGGGTTCGAATCCCTCATCGCCCACCATTGAATTGGAAACGGTCCTCGAAAGGGGACCGTTTTTGTTTGGGCCCATTTCATGGGATTCGAACCCGCAAGGGTGCGGAGCTGAGGAAACGCGAAGCGTTTTCCAGCGCAGCACGCGAGGAGCGAAGCGACGAAGCGGATGCGGGCGGCGGAGCCGCACGCGGACATCCCTCATCGCCCACCACTGATTTGATAGGCCTCCAGCGATGGAGGCCTTTCCTTTTTCATGCCCAGCGCATGGGATTCGAACCCGCCAGCACGTCTGTCACAAAGGCCGTGGTCAAAAAATGGCAAAAATGAGTACTGCTACTTTGTTTGCAACATATAAAAAGACAGTATTTGCTTAAGTTACGCAACATATGTCCATTATAAGGACTAACAGTTAGATCAAAATCGTGTATTCATCGCCATTTCGACTTGATATCTGGCCTTATTAGTCCAAAACTGCTGCTACCAAATCGGTAGCAGTACTCATATTTACTGTTTTTTGGTCAGCAGGTCCCCCTTGCCTTAGCAAATCTAAGGCAAAACGGGCTCCAGACCGCTGAATCATGCCGCATAGGGCACGTCAGCAGTCCGGAACCCGGTCCAAATTGAGTTATTGCACCGCGTTAGCCCAAGACACCCGACAGGATCTCAATCAGACTATCCACGTCGGCTTCCTCGCAGACGAGCGGCGGCAGGAAACGCAGCGTATGGGCACCCGTAGCGTTAATCACGGCACCGGCGGCCAGCGCGCGGGCAACAATATCATGCGCATCGCCCGCAGCATCATCCAAATCACAGCCGAGCATCAAGCCGCGGCCACGCACCTCGGTCACGTGCGGCAGCTTAGCGAGCTTTGCCTCCATATAGGCGCCTACCTTGGCAGCATGGTCGGCATAATCGCCGCGCACGAGCGCGGAGAGCGTCGCGGCACACGCCGTGATGGCCAGGCAGCTACCGCCAAAGGTCGAACCATGATCGCCGGGCTTAAAGACGTCGGCGATTTCCTTCTTTGCCACCACGGCACCCATGGGCACGCCGTCGGCAATGCCCTTGGCAAGGCTCATGATGTCAGGCTCCACGCCATAGGTTTGGAATGCAAACGGCTTGCCAGAGCGGAAGATGCCGCACTGGACCTCGTCGGCGATAAGCACGGCGCCCACTTCGTGTGCCAGGTCGCGCGCCGCCGCCATAAACTCCTCGGTCATGGGGTGCACGCCACTCTCACCTTGGATCGGCTCGAGCATCACGGCGCAAATTTCACTGCCCAGCTGCTTAAAGATCGCACGCAGTTCATCGACATCGTTGGGCGTGCAGGCCACAAAGCCACCCGGCAGTGGGCGGAAGCTGTCCTGCAGCCAATCCTGCATGGTGGCGGCAATGGTCTCGAGCGTACGGCCGTGGAACCCGCCGCGCATGCACACGATGGTGTTGCCGCCATTACCGGCACGCTTGGCGTACAGGCGCGCGAGCTTCATCGAGCCCTCGTTGGCCTCGGCGCCAGAGTTGGCAAAGAAGGTCTCCCAAACCTGCTCATCCGCAGCCGGGGCACCAAGAGCAGCTGCCGTGGTCTCATCGCCGGCGACAACGGCATCGGCAAGCACGCGCGCACCATCTACGTCGTCGTTAGCAAGCTTGGACAGCAGCGCCGCGACCTGTCCGCGCTGCTCGATGTAGAAGTAATTGGAGACATGCATGAGCTTTTTGGTCTGTGCCTCGAGCGCCGAGAGCACAGCCGGGTCGCCATGACCTAGGCTGCACACGCCGATGCCGGCAAGAAAGTCGAGGTACTCACGGCCATCGTCGCCGGTGAGCTTCATGCCGTGACCCTCGACAAACTCGACCGGAGAGCGGCCAAAGGTATGCATAACGTAATGGGATTCAAGCGATTGCTGAGCTGCAAGTGACATGGGATGCCTTTCGTTGGGCGCCAGACGGCGCGGGGCTATGGGTGCAGGAATGGGGCGGCTGCGGGTCAGCTAGACCGTCTGAAGCTTCTCGACCTCGTCAAGGTTTTCGGTCAGACGCGCAGCAAACGTCGAAAGCGGATGCGGATGCGTATCGAACTCGTAAGCCGTCTCGGTGGAATGGATCACGGTGCCGACGCCGGCATCGGTCAGCAGCTCCAGGAGCAGCGAATGCGGCGTAGTACCGTTAATGATGTGGGCACGAAATACGCCGCCGGTAAGCGCATCGACGGCCGCGCGCAGCTTGGGAATCATGCCCTTATCGACCTCGCCGCCGTAGAGCATTTCGTTAACCTCGTCGAGCGTTAGGTTGGAGATAAGCGAGTCCTTGTCGCTAAAGTCCTTGTACAGGCCATCGACATCGGTCAAAAAGATCGCCTTATGCGCGTGGAGCGCCGCGGCAACGGCACCGGCGGCGGTGTCGGCGTTGATGTTGAAGAAACCGCCGTCCTCCCCCGCCGCGACGGTAGCGATGACGGGGATGTACTCGCTATCGAGTAAGCGCTCGATATAGTCGGTGTTGACGTGCGTCACTTTGCCCACGCGACCGAGCTCGGGGTCGAGCGGCTCGGCGATGAGCGTGCCGGCGTCGCTGCCGGACACGCCCACGGCCAGGTTGCCGTGGTGGTTGATGGCAGCAACCAACTCCTGGTTGACCTTGCCGCCCAGCACCTCGCGCACGATATCCATAGTCGCCGGCGTGGTCACGCGCTGGCCGTTCTTAAACTCGACGGGGATGTCATAGTGGCTGAGCGCCTCGTTGATAGCCTTGCCGCCGCCGTGCACGATGACGGGGCGCATACCGATGATCTTGAGCAAAACGATGTCGCTCATCACGTCGCGGCGCAGCTGCTCATCAACCATGGCGGCTCCGCCATATTTGATAACAACCGTCTTGCCGGTCAGGTTCTTAATCCACGGCAGCGCTTCGAACAGCAGCTGCGCGGTTGCTTCGTTGGATTCGCTCGAACGACAATCGCGTGCGAATTTCATAATCTGCCTCGTCTTTCGTATCGTTATCGCGCCGTGCTCCGCTGTCCGCAATCGCGGCAAGATGCGCAGCGTGCCCGGAATCTAGGAACGGTAGTCGCTGTTGATGGAGATGTACTCATGCGTGAGGTCGCAGGTCCACACGGTCGTTGCCGCGTCGCCTGCGCCCAGGTCGGCCGAGATCACGATCTCGGGCGCCTCGAAACGTCGTAGAGCCTCGTCCTCATCAAAGGGAACAGTCAGACCGTCGCGACAGACAGGCATGCCCATCATGTCGATGGAAACGTCTTCCTGATTAAACTTCACGCCGCACTTGCCAAGCGCCATGGCAACGCGGCCCCAGTTGCAGTCGTGGCCGGCGATGCAGGTCTTAACGAGCGGCGAGTTAGCAACGGCACGGGCGGCGATATCGGCCTCCTCGTCGTTCACGGCGCCGGTAACGTTGACCGTAACAAGCTTGGATGCGCCCTCACCATCGGCGGCGATATTGCGCGCCAGGCTCTCGCACACCTCGTGCACGGCAAATGCCAACTCGTCGAAGGCATCGGAGCCCTCGACGATAGGCTCGGCATCTGCGGCAGCGGCGCCGGAGGCAAGCATGATGCAGGTGTCGTTGGTCGAGGTGTCGGAATCGACCGTTACCTTGTTAAAGGTCTGCTTGACGGTGGAGAGCAACAGGGCGTGGAGCGCCGCCGGCTCGACGGGGGCATCGGTAGTGATGACCGCGATCATGGTGGCCATGTTGGGCATGATCATGCCCGAGCCCTTGCACATACCGCCCACCGTATAAGCGTTGCCCGCATGGCCCGCAGCCTCGCTGCGATAGCGAACGGCATACTCCTTGGAATGCGTATCGGTCGTCATGATGGCACGGGCCGCATCGGCACCGCCATGGGCAGAGAGCGCCTCGTAGGCGGACGGGACGGCTGCCTCAAACGTGTCGATCGGCAAAATCTGTCCGATCACACCCGTCGAGGCAACCAGGATCTGCTGGGGCTCGCAGCCAATAACCTGCGAGGCGATGTTGCACATCTCGCGCGCGCAGGCTAGGCCGGTCTCGCCCGTGGCAGCGTTCGCGTTGCCGGAGTTGATTGAAACGCCGGCGATGATGCCATAGCCCTTGTCCGCACCGCCCAGGTTGACACGGCTCACCTGCACGGGCGCCGCGCAAAAGCGGTTGGTCGTAAACACGCCGGCGCCGGGACAGGGCTTATCGGGCACGACGAGCGCATAGTCCAAGCGCTCGGGATTCTTCCGGAATCCCGCATGGATGCCTGCGGCCTTAAAGCCAGCTGCCGCCGTAACGCCACCCTCGACGGCGCGTATCTTAATATCAATCAGGTCGGTATTCATCGTCCCTACGACTCCCTATATCAAATAAAAAAGCGGGCATCGGCTGGCACGCCATACCGGTCGCAACTACTAGACCAGCTTAAAAGTGGCGCCCAACTCGATACCCGACTACCAAATCGCTAACAATCGAATGTGCTACACCGGGCACGCCACTGTGAGCAAGCCTCGTCGCTCGTCAAAGCCAAAAACGATGTTGGCGCACTGGACCGCCTGGCCCGCAGCACCCTTGCACAAATTGTCGATGGCGCCCGTCGCCACCAGCACGCCTGCACGCTTGTTGAGCGCAAGGCCAATCTGGGCGGCATTGGTACCGACGACCGAAGCCGTCTTGGGCTGCTGGCCGGCATCGAGCACGCGCACAAAGGTGCGACCGGCATAGAACTGCTTGTAATAGTCGACAACGTCCTCAAGAGCCAAGGAGTCGATGGCCTGCGGCGCGAGCGGCATCGTCACCGTGGAGAGCAGACCACGCTTGAGCGGTGCCAGGTGCGGGGTAAAGACGACGCGATCGGTCAGGCCAAGGATTTGCTCAATCTCGGGCGTGTGGCGATGCTTACCCACGCCGTAGGCCTCCAAGTTCTCGTCGGCGCTGCAAAAATGCGTACGAGCGTTGCAGGACTTGCCGGCACCCGTCACACCGCTGATGGCATCGACAATCACGGGACCGTTCTCGGCCACCCAGCCCGCACGCACGGCAGGAGCGGCAGCAAGGCTCGTTGCGGTGGGATAGCAGCCGGCGCAGGCGACCAGCACGGGTTTGCCGTCGGCATGATCGGATGCAGCGGTCTCCAAATCCTGGGAGAACAGCTCGGGCAGACCGAAGGCGCGGGTCTTGAGCAACTCGGGGCTCGTGTGCTCGGCGGCATACCAGGCCTCAAAGGTGGCCGGATCGCTCAGGCGATAGTCGGCCGAGAGGTCAATGCAGGAGACTCCCGCGGCAAGCAGGGCGGGCACCTGAGCCATGGCAGCCGTGTGCGGCACGGCCAAAAATACCGCGTCACAGTTCTTGAGCTTGGGGGCATCATGCGTCGTGAAGACAAGATCGCTCACGCCGGCAAAGCTCGGATAGACCGAAGACAGCGGCTGGCCAGCATCGGCGTTGGACGTAATGGCGACAAGTTCAAACTCGGGATGGCCGAGCACGAGGCGAATGAGCTCGGCTCCGGCATATCCAGCCGCGCCGACGATTCCAACCTTTAAAGACATATCAGACTCCTTGTCTGCGATTTATGCACCGATGCGCATTTCGCAGTGGTCGTTATGAAGTGGGTTGAAACTTTAGCACCAAAAGATGCATGAACACGTAAATGGCTTGCATATTCATGCATTGAAACAATCCCGACACATTCGCTTGAAGGAATTGACAAATGGAGCGGGCCCCGTATTGACCGGCGCTCCTAACGGCACCGGGCAATACGGGGCCCGCCCATGCGAAAACCAAGTTGTTAGGATGAGCCAGCCGGCTAGAGCTCGACCGGCACCCATTCGTCGTGATTGCAGATAAAAGCCTCGGGATCCTCGACGCTAAAGAAGACGAGCGTGGGGTCGTTAGGCCCCTCATAGTGCTCGCCCAGGTGCTCTAGATGCTTCCACCCGGCTTCGCGCATTTCGTCTAAAGCCCGGTCATCCAAGCCGGCACGCCCGCGCAAGATGAGCCAGCCATGGCCCGGCCACCAACTCGTGGCCTCAAAGCGCTGGTTTTGCAGCAGCTCTTGCCACACATCTTTGGTGCGCGCTGTTACAAACCACAGCTTGCCATCCTGGATCTGCGCAAACGAAAACGGACGCACATGAGGCTGTCCGTCAACGCTCGTCGCCAAATACCATGCCGGCACCGACGTCAGATACTCCAACACCGTATTCAATCCGTCCACGTTTCCTCCTGTACTAGTTAGTTTGGGAACCTGGTTTGTGCGAGCTAGAGCTCCAGGCGCTCCTCGCTGCCGTCGATATCACAGAAGCGCGCGGCAATATTGCGGACCGAAAAGAAAGCAAGGCGGCCGTCGTTGGCACTCTCGTGTTCCTCGCCAATGCCCACCATGTGCTTAAAGCCCGCTTGACGCACCTTGTCGCTCGCAACTGCGTCGTCCTCAAGTGCGGCTTCGCCGGTCAATACGATCCAACATTCCCCCGGCTTCCAGCCCGAGAGCTCAAACTTGGGATTCGCACTCAGCTCCGCCCACACATCCTTGTCGCGCGATGTGCAAAACCACAACTTACCGTCATCGACCATGGCAAACGAAAACGGTCTCACGCGGGGCTGATGTCCGTCGGCCACATCGGTCGTGGCCAGATACCACGCCGGAATGCGCCTGAGATACGAACAGGCGCGCTCAAGCTGAGCCGTGCGGTCGTTGTCGGTCATAGGGACCCCTTTCTTGCGCTCGAATCGCGCCTAAACAAGTTGAAGGTTGATGACGATGACGCAGATGAGCAGCAACGCCGTCACCACCGCCGCCAACGCATCGCCGCGGCCAAACGTAAGCGCATGCAGGCGCGTGCGGCCCTGCTCGCCATGATAGCAGCGTGCATCCATGGCAGCAGACAGCGTCTCGGCATGGCGGAACACGCCGGTGAACAGCGGGATCGCCACACTGCCGAGCATGCGTACGCCACCGAGCGGACCGCCCGTCACGCGCGCACCGCGGCTTGCCTGTGCATCGGCCGTCTGCTTCATCTCAGTGGCAAACTGCGGCATAAAGCGTAGCGCGATACCCATGATCATGCCGAGCTCGTGCGCAGGAAGTCCCACACGCGCAAGCGGCGCGAGCAGGCGCTCAAAGCCCGCGGTGAGGTCGAGCGTCGGCGTGGTGAGTGTAATGGCGCTCATACCGGCCATCATCAACGTCAGGCGACACGCCATAAAGGCGGCAGAACGCAGTGAGCCCTCGCTTATCTGCAGAAAGCCGGGCTGCCACAGGATGCGCCCACTCTGATCGGTAAACAAGTTGAGCACCGCGACCACGACGACGATTGCCAGCAGCGGCGCCATCGACGACAGAACGCGACGAACCGGCACCCGAGACACGGCATAGGTCAGCACAACGAAAATTGCGACCGGGGCCAGTCCGCGGAAGCCACTGACCGTGAGCGTCGTGATCAGAAACACAAAGCCCAAGAGCAACTTGGTTCGCGGGTCCAGGCGGTGGATTGCACTATCGCCGGGATAGTAGCTGCCAAACGAAAACGCCTCCATCAGCAGCCCTCCTCTCGCGCGACCGTCTTGGATTTAGCAATGTCCGAGACGTTAGAAGAACCGCCCGAGCGACCGATTAGCAGGTCCACCAACTCGTCTGCCAGCGACTCAACCGTATAGAGCCCGCCGCGACGCAGCGGCACGCCCGCCTCCGTAAGCGCCAGCGCCATACGCTGGGCGGCGGGAACGCCCAAGCCGATCGACTTGAGCTCATCGGCATGCGCAAACACCTGCGCGGGGGTTCCCTCGGCAAACACCGCACCTTCGTTCATTACGACGATACGGTCGCAGCAATTGGCCAGGTCATCCATGCTGTGCGAAACCATGACAACGGTCAGGCCCTCGCGATGGAGTCGACCGATGAGCCCTAGGAAATCCCTGCGCGCAGCCGGATCGAGCCCCGCCATGGGTTCATCGAGCACCAGGACTTCGGGCTCCATGGCGAGCACGCCGGCGAATGCCACACGCCGTTGCTGACCGCCCGAAAGCTCAAAGGGACTCTTGTCGCCGACCGTGGAAAGGTCGAGGCCCACGCGCGAGAGCGATGACTCGACACGACGGTCGACTTCATCTTGCGGCAAGCCAAGGTTGTGCGGACCAAACGCCACGTCCTGCGCCACGGTTTCGGCAAACAGCTGACGCTCAGGATATTGAAACACCACGCCGACCTTGGCCTTAACCGCGGCGGCGTCTTTCTTGTTTGACAGATCGAGCCCCAGCGCGCGAACGGATCCCTCCTGGGGGCGAATCAAACCGTTGAGATGCTGGACCAGCGTCGACTTACCCGAACCAGTATGACCTGCCAAGCCCAGGAACTCGCCGCGACGCACCGTCAGCGATACATCGCGCAGTGCCCACGGACTGCTGGGGTCGTTTCCCCAGAGAGCCTGTTTGCTCGATTTGCCCGCAGTGGCCGAGCGCTTATGCCAGCGGCGGCGCTCGCGCGGACTGAGCGAATAACTGTACGAAACATGGGATAGCTCTATGACGGGCTCCGACGCGTTGCCCTCGTTGTCTACCGGAACAGTGCCGTCAGCGATTTCCAACTGGGATGCGGAAGACTGCCCCGCGGTGCCTGCCCCACTCCGCTCGGCATAAGCCTGCGCAATCTCGGCGACCATATCCGCCTCACGCACCTGCGCGCAAACGGGCACGCCCTTCGCACGAAGTGCCCTACCTAGGCAGCACGACGCCGGCATATCCAGGTTGAGCTGCGCAAGCTCATCCGCCCGCGTCAAGATTTCCTCGGGCGTACCGAGCATGGCAACGTGCCCCGCCCGAAACACCGCGACACGATCGGCCTCGGCGGCCTCCTCCATAAAGTGCGTAATCATCACGATAGTCATGCCACGATCGTGAAGTGCGCGGCACGCTTTCATAAGACCCTTGCGTCCGCGCGGATCGAGCATCGAGGAGGCCTCATCCAAAATGAGCACGCGCGGCTCCATGGCGAGCACGCCGGCAAGCGCCACGCGTTGCTTTTGACCACCCGAAAGCGCATGGGTCTCGTGGCGCTCAAAGCCCACCAGGCCCACGCCCTTCAGCGCCTCGCGTACGCGCTGCGCAATTTGCGCCGATGGCACGCCAAGGTTTTCGGGACCGAACGCAACGTCATCTTCGACAAGCGTTGCCACCAGCTGATCATCGGGATTCTGGAATACCATGCCCGCGGTCGAACGAATGTCATAGACCAGCTCGAGGTCGGACGCATCCATACCGTTGATACGCACCGTGCCCGCATCGGGCTGCAACAGTGCATTCAGATGCTTGGCAAACGTCGACTTGCCCGACCCATTACCACCGAGGATGCAGAAAAACTCGCCGTCCTCGATGTTTAGATCGACGCCGTCGAGCGCCGGCACGGCACCGTCATAGCTAAAGGAAACGCCCCGACACTCAATCATGCGCGGCCTTTGACCTGGTCCTTCTTGGGCGTGATGAGATTAGAGACCGCCTTGTACACCGCCAGCGTGAGTACCGAGTTAAGCACAGTCTTGATGAGGTTAAACGGCAAAACAGCGGGAAGCATGAGCGGCAGAATCACATCGGCCGAGCCATACCAGAACCATACGCCAATAGTAAGGTTTGCGACCATAGACAGCGCTGTAGCGGCAATGACGCCGAGCACCAGGCCAATCACGGCACCCTTGTAGGTGTGCATCTTCTGATAGACGATAGCCGCAGGCAGAATATAGCCCAGCGTGGCAACCAAGTTCATAAGCGCACCGACCCAATCGCCCGTGGTAAGCGCATGGATAACGATCGCCATAGCGGCAACAGCTGTGCCGGCACCAGGGCCATACGCAAATCCACACACCATCGCCGGCACCAGCGACGGGTCATACGTCAAAAACGGCGCCGAAGGAAGGATAGGCAGCTGCACGTACATAAACAGGGCGCCCAAGGCGCACATCAACGCCATGGTAACGAGCTGTTTGGTGCTCCACCTATTCGTGTTCTCAAAATGGATATGCTGCGACTGTTCAGACATAAGATCACCTGCCTCTTTCATCCGGACTCTAACCGTTGGTACTGGGATCTCACCAGTTCAGCCGGCATGCGAACCAACACACGCACGGGTCGCGGACTCATCGGCTCGGTCGCAGACACCTCGCCTGCGCCACGGTGCCCCTTTGACACCGCCCGATTTACCGCCAGTGGGGAATTCCACCCCGCCCTGAAACAGCAATTGCAAGTGTAGCACGAGCAATCGTTCGCGCAAGTATGCCGAGGGTAATTTATGGTGGGGATCAGCTGCCGCAACAACCACGTTCCCCACCCATCCCAAAGTAACGCGCTTTTCGCGGCAAAGCCGCGAAACAGCGAAAGGGACACGTATCCCCATCAACCACATTCTCCGCCCACGCCGACCTCAAGGCCGTAAACGCAGGGGATCCGGGGGCGTGACGGGGTTTCTCTCCGGAACATTCCGCAGGACGCAAAGAGGCTCCGCAGCGCGAAGCGCGATACGGAGCCTCTTTGCATGTCCGAGGACGTTCCGGAGAGAAACCCCGTCACGCCCCCGGATTCCCGGTGGGAAGTTCTAGACCTTGTCGGCCTTAGTACATACCGCCGCCCTGCTGACCAGCGGTAGCAGCAGCGATAGCGTCCTCAAGCTGAGTGTTCTTGGGCACATCGGAGACGGTAGCCTCGGTGATGAGGATCAGGCTGGCGACAGAAGCAGCGTTCTGCAGGGTGACGCGGCTGACCTTGACGGGGTCGAGGACGCCCATCTCAATCATG
>CDYX01040678.1_pt1 | contig 11017 bp, 10 predicted proteins | sample 554871 | NCBI WGS metagenome assembly CDYX01 (sample SAMEA3182061, study PRJEB8094) | gut metagenome | biome: human; feature: gut; material: Stool; isolation source: human stools | place: Canada | collected 2013-01-14 | reverse complement strand
CTCGGCTGGGGAGTGGCGGGAGCTGCCATTGCTACTGTCTTTTCGCAGGGGCTGTCGGCTGTCCTTTGTTATATTTATATGTACCGGAAGTTTGAAATATTGCAGGGTAGTCCGAAAGAACGCCGGTTTCAGGCGAAACTGGCAAAGACATTGCTTTACATCGGTGTGCCTATGGGATTACAGTTCTCTATCACGGCTATCGGCAGTATCATGCTTCAGAGTGCGAATAATGCATTGGGAACGGCGTGTGTGGCTGCTTTTACATCTGCCATGCGAATCAAAATGTTCTTTATCTGTACGTTCGAAAGTCTGGGAATTGCGATGGCTACATATAGCGGACAGAATTATGGGGCGGGGAAACCGGAACGTATCTGGTTGGGAATCAAGGCGAGTGCTTTGATGATGATCGTTTATGCGGCATTTACGTTCGTTCTTCTGATGGTGGGAGCCAGATATTTCGCGTTGATCTTTGTAGATCCGTCAGAAACGGAAATTCTGTTGGATACCGAGCTATTCCTGCATATCTCCTGTATGTTCTTCCCGATGCTTGGATTGTTGTGCATCCTGCGCTACACGATTCAGGGAGTGGGATATACCAATCTTGCCATGTTTTCGGGAGTGGCGGAGATGATTGCGCGTATTCTTGTCAGCATTTACGCTGTGCCTGCATTCGGCTTTGTTGCTGTCTGCTACGGTGATCCGATGGCTTGGATAGCGGCAGACTTGTTCCTCGTGCCGGCATTTATCTACGTTTATCGCAGGTTGAAAAAGCAGGTGTTCACAAGCACGGTTGCAGCTTAGAAGTCGGCCTCTTTCTGTATGCATAGAATCTTTCCGCTGATGGGATGACGGAATTCTATATATTCGGCGTGGAGGTATAACCTGTCCGCTTTCTTTCCATAAAGTTCATCCCCAAGAATGGGGCAACCCAATCCCTCCGGATGGGCGGCGTGTACCCGTAATTGGTGTGTTCGTCCGGTCAACGGATAGAAAGTAATCCGGGTATATTTTTCGGATTCACTGATGATCCGGTATTCTGTAATCGCTTCTTTCCCATGTTCTCTACTGACGATTTGCCGGGGGCGGTCGAGGGGATTCAAACAGAGAGGAAGGTTGATTCTTCCTGCTCTTCCAAATGGTAGTGTTGTCTTTTCCGTTGATACTGTCTGCTCTGTTCTTGCTGTTACCCCATCTAATACAGCGGTATAGCGTTTCTTGATACTTCTGTCAGCAAATTGTGCCTGTAAATGTTGATGTACCTCTTTCGTTTTCGCTACGAGCAATAATCCGGAAGTTGCCATATCGAGGCGATGTACAATCATAGGTCCGGTAGCATCGGGATATTTCTTTTTCAGGCGATGATAGACTGAATCTCTGTCCTCCGCCTTTCCAGGAACGGATAACATTCCTGCCGGTTTATTGACTACCACTAGCCATTCATCTTCATATACAATTTCCAGTTCTTCATCCTCATGGATGGAGTTCAGCAGCGGATTCTCGTCTACTTCCAGTCCTTGCAACATGTGCAGCAAAATAGGTTCACACTTTCCTTTGCAGGAAGGATAATAATATCCGTGATGCCGGATTTCGTTTTTAGGAGAGTCTCCCCACCAGAATTCAGCCATAGCCAATGGCTTTAATTGGTGAAGATACGCATATTGCAACAATTTAGGCAAAGCACATTCACCCGCACCGGCAGGAGGAACTTTCTGAACTGTCTGTTCGAAGATAGTGTATAGGTCTTTCACTTCTCCTCTGGCATTCAGCATCCGGAACTGCTCGAACAACTTTCTTTGCAAGGCTGCCGAACGTTCCTTCCGTTCGGTTTTCAGTTGTTCTATTTCAGTCTCGAAGTGTCTTGTTTCCGTTTCGAGTTCTTCTAATCGTTTCTTCCATTCTTTTTCCAGTCGTTTGTATTCCGCTTTCTGGTGTTGGCTTTCCCGGATCAGGGAGGCTTGTTCCTCTTCGGAAAGGGCGGGGGATGATTGGCGGCGAATCTCTCTCGCCTCCTTTGCTGCTTTGAGTGCTGCTTTAGCCTGATTCAACATAGCTTTAGCCTGTTCCGTTTCCGTCTTCCACTTTTCTTTTGAATCGAGATAAGAACGACTGTTTTCTAATTCACGAATACGGATATTGATGGAAGATATTTGTTCTTCTTCCATTTTGAAGAATCCTTCCGGTTGCAATAAGTCGTAGACAGGAGGGACAAAATAAGGATGCAGATTCTTCCCAGCCAGATTGCCGGAGAAAGCAGCGAGATAACCAATTTCATTGACCGCTTCTTTTTTTGTAGTCTCTTGCTTATTCTCTTTTTGTACAATCAACACCCCGAACATTTTTCCGAAAGCTAACTCTTCTTGCCATTCCTTCCGGCTCGCGATATGTTTTTTCACTTCTTCCGCTGCCAACACGCACAATGGATGAGGCGTATAGTGGAAAGGATAAGTGAATTTATCCGGTAACTCAAGGTGAGAAATAGGTTGCTTGAAAAAATGTATCATCGGTTTATATATATGAATGAATGTGATTACCTTTGCAAAAGTAAAGTAAATCCGTGAATTATCGAATGAAGTAACATGAATAGAATGGGAGAGAAACCTAAATTTGCCTTTCTTGGCAACAGTCACATGGCATTTTGGGCATTGGATGTCTACTTTCCTTCATGGGAATGTCTGAACTATGGTGCTCCTGGTGAAGGACTGGTTTATGTGGAGTCTTTTACCGTAGACACTTCCGATTGCCAAGTCGTCATTCAATTCGGAACCAATGATATTTATCAGTTGAATGATGAAAATATGGACGATTATGTGGAACGTTATGTAAAAGCGGTTCTTGCCATCCCTTCACTGAAAACATATCTTTTCTGTATTTTCCCACGTAATGATTACGATGATTACAGTACGGCTGTGAATCAATTCATTCGTGTCCTTAACCAGAAGATATACGAGAGATTGCAGGGGACGGACATTGTCTATCTCGATGTTTTCGACCGTTTGTTGCTGGATGGCAGGCTGAATCCGGAGTTGACTCTCGACGATTTACATTTGAATGGCAAGGGTTACAGTATTTTGTCAGAAGCACTGAAACGGGCTTCCGGTTTGTAAAACATACCTAAATACTTCATTCCTTGCTTTTATTTATAAATTTGGTGGCATATCAGTTTATTTTTCCTATTTTTGTCCCCAATTTAATAGTAAATAACCCCCATAAAAACGATAAGACTTATGGAAAAAGTAATTATCAATTCGTATGAAGAATTTGAAAAACTAGTAGGCCAACAGATAGGTGTTTCCGATTATGTGGAACTCTCGCAGGAACGTATTAATCTTTTTGCTGATGCAACGCTGGATCATCAATGGATTCATGTAGATACGGAACGTGCGAAAGTAGACAGCCCTTATCATAGCACGATTGCTCATGGCTACCTGACATTGTCTATGCTTCCTTATCTGTGGAATCAGATTATACAGGTAAATAACCTGAAGATGATGATTAACTACGGTATGGATAAGATGAAATTCGGTCAGGCTGTCTTGTCAGGACAGAGCGTGCGTCTGGTGACTACTTTGCACTCACTGACCAATCTGCGTGGTGTGGCAAAAGCAGAAATTAAGTTTGCTATCGAAATAAAAGACCAACCGAAGAAGGCGCTGGAAGGAATTGCTGTATTCCTTTATTATTTCAATTAATGGCAAGCTGTTAAAGAAACAGATTTTATCCCCGGAAATGATCGAAATACGTCTCAAGAGTTAGATACAAAAACTTTTTGGGTGTGCTTCAGACGGATCGTTTCCGGGGATAATTTTATCCTTTTACTCCCATAAATCTGAACGGCTGTGCCGGTTGAAACTCTTTCGTTGCATTTCCATGATAAGTTTCACCGTTGGCGATAGACAATTTGAGTACCGGAGCTCCTTCCGACAAGTCTGTTTCCCGCAGATTTACCCAGAATGTATTAGGTGTCAGACTTGATTCGAAGAAGTAGAGCAGATTCTTACTATCCGATACCGTTCTCCATTGTGTGGTGGAAATTTCCGGAAATTCGGGAGTGGATATGCCATAAGGAACAGAAGTATTACGGATAACGCTGAATACACTTGCCACGGCTATCCTCACATCATCTGTTGGGGGCAGGGCATTGATATAAAAACTGGCTCTTGCAAAACGGTCGGACGGTCGGTTGGTTCCGGGCAGGAAGCTCAATCCTCCTATTGATTTCCAGTATTCGTTTAGTGCCAGTTGTTTGTTGTAGGTAGGGGAGTTGGTCATCACTTTGTACTCCTTGCTGTGGTAGACAGTCAGCTTTCCACCCGTATATTCGAATATCGCACAATCGCCCGTTGCGTCGGAAATGGATAAATGCAAGGTTGCCAGGCGGGAACCATCCGGCATCATGTCCGATACCACTTGGAAAGTATTCTCATCGATGAAAGCGACGGCCTCTTCTACGGTGGCGAAGTTATCCAGCATATATTGTACCCATGCGGTAATGGCAAGTCCCGGTTTAGTTTGATCTCTGACCGGATACTCCGTTTCGGGCAGCCACAGCAGATTGGCAACCAGCCCTTTCTCATTCATTCCGTCCGTACTGGCAATCTCGAAAGCCGAAGTTACCACACTGCCATACTTGGAAGTCCATTTCAGGGAGTTGGCTCCCGTTTCTCCATTTCTTTCCATACCTTTGGGAAATACCCAAAGATTACTGTGCATTTCTGTTTTCCAATCCATAGACCGGCCGGTTGCCACCATTCCATTTTTTCCCGAATAAACGACTCTTGTACACATAATTTTAATTTCTAGTTAAAGGTTTATTATAAGCTGCTTTCACGAGGAATTCAACCGATGCGGATTCCTTTCGCAAAAGCATATTCTCAAAACAATAACGTTCCATTTATGTTTTAGATACATATCAGATATTAATAAAGTATCAAAAAACAGGTATTATGTCATTAAGCAATCTTCTTATCATATTTTCGTCATCGTTTATGGCACTGTTTCCGGTGATAAATCCTTTGGGAAATGGTTTTGTCGTTAATGGATTCTTTACAGACCTCGATCCTCAACAACGGAAAGCAGCTATTCAGAAACTGACACTCAATTTTATAATGATCGGTGTAGGGACATTGGTGATAGGGCATTTGTTTCTGTTGATTTTCGGTCTGGCTATTCCTGTTATTCAGTTGGGAGGTGGAATACTGATTTGCAAGACGGCAATGGAGCTGTTGGGGGATTCGGGTTCGTCTGATAAAGAAGAAGCCAGCAAGAATGTAGACGGTTTCAGATGGAAAAACATCGAGCAGAAGATATTTTATCCCATCACGTTTCCTATCAGTATCGGGCCGGGCAGTATATCGGTTATCTTTACTTTGATGGCGTCTGCAAGTGTTAAAGGCAAGTTGCTGCAAACCGGAATTAATTATTTGGTCATTGCACTTGTTATTATTTGTATGGCAGCCATCTTTTACGTTTTCCTTTCACAGGGACAGAGGTTTATTCAGAGGTTGGGACCGGTGGGAAATCAAATCATTAATAAGCTTGTTGCTTTTTTCACTTTCTGCATCGGTATTCAGATTTCGGTGACGGGTATATCCCAGATCTTCCATCTGGATATACTCTGATCAAACGATGAAAAAAAAGGCGATGAAAACAATCAGCTTTTCTTTGCTTGTATGGCTTTCAGCGTGTTTCTTCGCACAGCACGGATAGCGGGAACCAATAAGTCGGGTTCCATGATTTCCAACATGGTGCGTAGTTCCTGTTGCAGTTCCGGTATGGAGCGTGTCAGTTGATAAGCCAGTTTCATACAGAGCGACTGTACGCCCGGTGGTTCCTCACGGGAGATCATACGTTCCATGCAGAAATCGAGGAAATCCACTCGTGGCGGGTCGGCGGCAGGTTGCTGGCATATCAGGTTCAGAATCATTCTCCGTTTTCCAGAGTGTGGGCAGGTCATGGCAGCGTCAATCAATACGTCTTGTTTCCCGCTTAACCATTCTACATCTGCCTTTGAGAAATGAGTACATACCCACAATGCCTGATAGGAGACGATAGCATCTTCGTCGAATATCAGTTGGTAGATTTCTTCTCTAAGCCGTTCATCATCCTGTATAAAGTGGAGTACCTCTCTGATGTCTTCAATGTGTACTCGTTCGGATAATCTTGCACGTAGGTTCATGTAACTTTCGTGTTTTGGGGAATTAATCTCTATTATCGGAATCAGCTTCCGGCAGTTGTAAATGAAGAATGGGGAAAGGTTTGCCCATGCTGTCCGTTTCATCTCTGCCGATGACTTGGAATCCTAAATGGAGATAGAATTGGAGTGCCTTTTCATTCTGCTCGTTTACATCTACTTTATCCATATATTTTTTATCTTTTGCGTATTCTATTAATCGTTTGCCATATCCTTTTCCTTGTTCGTCGGGGTGTACGAACAACATTTCGATCAGTTCATCGCTCAGTCCCATAAAGGCGGCAATCTTTCCGCTGACATTCCGGATCACGAAAAGTTCAACGGCAGGTAAATAATGATCCCGCACCAGTGGTTTATAAAACTGGATATGTTCTTCCGTCAGGAAATCATGTGTGTGGCGAACGGACATTTCCCATACATCGAGGATTTCATCATAATCTTCCGGGGTAGGTTGGGAGATGCCGGGCAGATAGTAACACTGGTGGTCGTAGATGTTTCCGTTGTAAGTCAGTTCTGCCTGATGAAGTGTACCTTCGTAGATGAAACCGTTCTTTTTCAGTACTTTCTGCGAACGTTTATTGTGCGGGTAACAAGTAGCTGTGATGAGGCTAAGCCGCAATTCTTCAAAGCCATAGTTGAGGACGGCTTGCACTGCTTCGGTCATATATCCTTTGCCCCAATAAGTCTCGCCGAGCCAGTAACCCAACATTCTCACTTGTGGATTTTCCCGTTTGGGGTCGGGAATAATACCAACGGAACCGATCAGTTGTTTCGTGTCTTTTAGCATCACCGCCCATATACCCTCCTGATTGATAAATGTGGAATGAAGGATCTGGCGGGATTCATCCAATGTACGGTGAGGCGGCCATCCGGCGTTGTTCCCCAGATTCGGGTTCTGGCAACAAGCGAAAAACGCTTCTGCATCTCTCTCTTCGAAGGGGCGGAGAAATAAACGTTCTGTATGGAGCGTTACGGGGGGAATACTTTCAATTTCAGTTTTCGGCTCAATTTCAGTCTCCTCTCCAGCTTTAGTTTCCGGTTCGATTGCTGTTTTCCGGTATACACATTCGATCCGGTTTCCATCAGGATCGAGGACTACACTTTCAAAGTATCCGTCTCCCGAAGTACGCGGTTCGCCGGCGATGGTATATCCTTCCGAACGCATTTGTTCGGTGAAGCGTAATACTTCTTCCCGGCTGGGGAAGGTGAAAGCGAAATGTGTCAGTCCAACCCTGTTTTCTTCAATGGGAGTGTTCTGTACATCTGTACGACTCATCAGTTCCAAGTCTGTTCCCTCTCCAAAGGAGATAAAATAGGACTCGAATCCTTTCTTGGGATTGATATATTTTTCGTTGCTTTTTCCTCCGAAGAAGCGGACATAGAACTCTTTTAATTCTTCCAGACGAAAAGTCCAGATAGCGATATGATGTAGTTTCATATAAATGAATTTTCTAATTTCTATTACTTTGTTTCAATCTTCATTCGTACCGAACGTACTTTGTCTCCATTTTAATGCTGCATTACATATTCGTAAACGATACGGGAAATATCTGCGATAATCTTACTGTTCGCCTGATTGTTTTCTTCAGAATCCTTCACGAAGACAGCTATGCTGTAACTACGTCCACCGGGCAAAAGAACGAAACCGATGTCATTACAGCCGATTTGTTGTCCTTTCGCATTAAGATCTCCCGTTCCGGTTTTATGGCCTACGGTTACTTTTTTGTCGAGCAATGGAGCGACCAGACGGTCTTGTCCAGTTTGACATTCCACCATTGTTTGAAATATGAAGTCTTTGTACACTTTGGGAAACAATGGCTTCTTACGGAATATTTCCACTAATTCGGCTGCGGCTAACGGAGTAGTCCAGTTTTCATAACATAGGTTCAAGTCTTCGTGCATGGCAGTTTCCGTTCCGATAATGACACATTCCCGGATTCCTAGTGAATGGATATACTTGTTTACGGCATCCGGACCTCCTTGATAATCAAAAAGAATATCGCAGGCATTGTTGTCGCTCTGTTGAAGTGTATATTTTAGCAGGTCGGCAATACTCATTTCAATTCCTCCCTGCGGATATTTATCCCGTAGCGGACTGTAAGTATCCGGCTTTAAATCCGATTTTTTTATGGCTAACCGGGTTTCCAGCGATTGCCTCTGTTTTCCCATATAATCGGCCAATGCTAATGCCTGATGAAACTTGAATACGCTCATCAGTGGATAGTGAATATCATTATTGACAGTTATCGTATCTTTCCCATCAATAATGACGGCTATTCCTATTTCGGCTTTCTTTCCCTTGATGGCTTCTTTCAACTGTGTCTCCAGTTGAGTTTGTTGGGCAAACAGGAGGGTGGGGACTAAACAAAGAAATAGGATGAATGAACGCATAATCAATTTCTCTTTTATAACAGGTTACTAATTCTCTATTAAAATCATCTTCTCTATTGAAGTCACAAAGGTATAAATAGTAATTGCCTTTGCAAATTCTCATTCAAAAATAGTGATGTCGGATAAGAAATTCCTACTTTTGTGAATTAATCAATAAGTGAATAGATGTTATGTTAAAATGTCAGTCGGAATTGTTTCAGCCGTCGTTGAAATTGGTGGATGGCTTAAAGATGAGCACAAAAGAGGAATTAAAGCGGATGGCGAAGATCTTGCTTTTGCCTGTTCCTACCAAGTTGTGCAAAGATGAGTATGTAACTTATTTTGCAGAAGCTGTTTTAACCTGTCCTGAAATGTGGCTTTCCCGGTTGACACATTATGAACTGACATTACTTGATAAGTTGGTGAAAGCGGGATCCGGTAGTTATGTAGAATGTAAGAATTCATTTTTAGAGACTACTCTGGAAACTCTTTCTTTCATAGCAACGGACTGTAATCACATGGATGAGAGTAAAGTCCGTTATATGATCTGTGATGAGTTGCGTGAGGCAGTAGCTCCTTATCTTAGTAAATTGTTGACTTCCAAAAAGCAATCTGTTCATTTTATGATAGAACAGTATGCCTGTGGAATCGTAAATTTATATGGTTTTCTCTCTTATTCGGACTTATTGTATATACTGGTGGGCTATTTACAGCATTCGGCTACAAGAGAAGAAATAGCTGACAGTTTGGCTAATTCGGCATTGATACAGCGGCTAACCTTTGAGGTGGAAGATGGTTATAATATAAACCTTTACATAGAGTCTCCTTTTTTGGATGATTTTGAGTCTTTGGAGGAACAATTGTGTCTGCGCCGTGATATACCGGACAGGAAGAAGTTCTCTAAAGAAGAAGCCTTTTCAGCGGGAACGATGCCATTGAGCATCATTCCCAATCCGTGTTTGGATGAATTGAAGGAATATATGATGAAGAAACTGCAGTATACGGAAGAAAAGGCGGATAGCAGTTTGTCATACATGTGGTATGTTGCCCAAACTGTAGAGAATCCAATGTCTATTATCAATTCTATGATTAACCGTCAGCTTTCTTCCATGCAAGAACTGCAAGAGGCCATTGAAATATTTATGGATTATTTGAATCATTCTCCCCGTTGGTTATTGAAAGGTTATTCTTCAGAGGAGGCATTCGTTTTATTTGAAAAAGAAAAATTGAAAAATAATCCTCCCCGTATTGTTGCAGGTCCGAATATGAAGGCTGCCGGTATGGAAGTTACTTCAGAAATGCAGGCGATAGTGGACAATATGTTTCATGCTGTACCTACTGGTCACACAGTCGGAAGAAATGATCCTTGTCCCTGTGGAAGTGGGAAGAAGTATAAAAAGTGTTGTGGAAGAAATAATTAAGAGGAAGATAATTGTGACAAAAATGTAACATAAATACAGAAGAGGGTATGAACAAAAAGGTTATGTAAAAGAGTAAAATATTCATTATGATTGCATTAGATAATTTTGAGAGCTGTGTGCCATATAGAATATTAGTGCGCGGAGAAGAGTATTATGAAATAGGGGCTGTTTCTGAATTGGAAGAAGATTCGCCCGGTGAATGGACTGCGACAGTAGAGGGTACGGAGAATTATAGCGTAGAGATATCTATGGACGGAAAGGAAATAGAGTCTTGGTACTGTGATTGTCCGTATGATGGGGAGATTTGTAAACATGTCGTAGCCACCTTACTGGCAATTCGTGATAATGAGAAAAAGGTGAATCGCAGTGCCTTTTCCAAGATGAAAGTAGAGGTAGAGGAAGCCGTCGTTATAGATGAAACTGTGGACATACAACAATTGCTGTCATTCGTTAACCCACAAGAACTTTCACAATTTATATATGAATATGCCTCTATGCATCCGGAGTTTAAAACAGCCCTTTTGAATCGTTTTATGGCTAAAGAGTTGTCCGCAACATCAAAAGAAAAGGATTACAGAGCAGAGATTCAGAAAGTGTTTAATGACTCTTATTATAACAAAAAGTCTCGTTATCATAATCGTTATGATGATTTTGACTGTGATTGGGAAACTGTTTTCAATCGGATGGACACTTTTTTGGAGAAAGCAGACTTCTTTTTGAATGTGGGAAACATAGATACTACTATTGATATAGCTCTTCAAACTCTTCGTTCAATCGGTGAGAATTATGAGGATGAACTTTTGTATAATGATGATCTCTATCCTTCTGATTATTGTGAGCAGGCAGGAGATTTGCTGATAAAAGTAATCGAGCACCCTAAGACCACCCCAAAGCAAAAGACAGCGATTCTTCAGGAACTAGGTCAGCTGGCTAAACTATCTACTTATCGTGATTATGACCTTTATGATATAGACGAATTGCTGATGCAAATAAATCTTTCCATTCAACCGGCAGAAAAAGCGTTGGAATTGATTGA
>CDYX01026610.1_pt1 | contig 11075 bp, 8 predicted proteins | sample 554871 | NCBI WGS metagenome assembly CDYX01 (sample SAMEA3182061, study PRJEB8094) | gut metagenome | biome: human; feature: gut; material: Stool; isolation source: human stools | place: Canada | collected 2013-01-14 | reverse complement strand
ACTTTTACATGAAACGGATGATCAAGGTCCTGTTGATCCTTGCCGCCACAGTCGCCGCTGTTGCGGCTCTTGCGATCACGGCAGGCGCCACGGAGCTCAAAACCGGTATCGGCATTGTCGAAGCGAACGGCGGCCTTCGCCTTCGCTCTCAGGCATCGACGAGCTCCGATGTGCTCTCCACGGCGCATAACGGGGACAACGTCGTCGTCATCCGTCAGGTCGGAAACTGGTATCTGGTCAACTACAACCTGAAGATCGGCTACATGCATTCCGACTATATCACCTTCAAGGAGCGCGAGAATATCGAGCTGGGCTACGGCTCCGTCGATCCCTATCTCGCCAATATCCGCAGCGGCCCGTCCACTTCCTCCGGTCTTGTTGATCAGGCAGGCAGCGGCGCGAAGGTCTTCATCTTCGGCTTCAACTGCGGCTGGTACAAGGTGAAGTACAACGGCCAGATCGGCTACATCCGCAGCGACCTCGTCACCCTGCTGGAAAAGCCCTACTGCAACAGCGGTTCTTCAAGCAGCGGCTCGAGCTACTCCTCCGCCACCGGCTACGACAATTCCTATTCCTCGGGCAGCAGCTCCTCGAGCAGCACGTCTCTCGGCCAGCAGATCGCAGTCTTTGGCATGCAGTACGTCGGTTATCCTTATGTCTACGGCGGCACTTCTCCCTCCGGCTTTGACTGCTCCGGCTTTGTGCAGTACATCTACCGTCAGTTCGGCTACAGCATCAACCGCACCGCGACCGCGCAGCTCGCAAACGGCTACTACGTCTCCTATGACAGCCTGATGCCCGGTGATCTTGTCTTCTTCGGCAGCGGCTCGTCCGCTTCCCATGTCGGCATGTACATCGGCGGCGGCGAATTCGTCCACGCGGCCAATTCCCGCTCCGGCGTCAAGATCTCGAGCCTCTCGGAAAGCTGGTACGCAGCCCGGTACATCGGCGCCCGCCGCATCGTCGGATAAAGCAGAACATACTCCCCTGCGCAGGACAAGCTCCTGCGCAGGTTTTTTTACAGTTGATACCACGCATTTCCCATGGTATAATGAAGCAAATATAGTAGGAGGAGCAACCATCATGAGGTACAGAAGATTGGGAAAGACCGGGCTGAAAGTCAGCGAGATCGGTTTCGGCGGAGAATGGCTGGAGCGGCACCCCGAGGCAGAGAGCATTGAGCTGATCCACCACGCAGCCGCACAGGGGATCAACATTCTCGACTGCTGGATGGCAGACCCGACATCCCGGGACATCATCGGCAAAGGCATCCGGGACAACCGCAGCCACTGGTATATCCAGGGCCACATTGGCTCCACCTGGAAGGACGGCCAATATTTCCGAAGCCGAGACATACAATACGTGCGCCCGGCGTTCGAAGACCTTCTGCAGCGCCTGCAGACGGACTACATCGATCTCGGCATGATCCACTATGTGGACTCCGAGCAGGATTGGGCGCAGATCCAGCACTCGGATTATCTGGATTACATCATGGGCCTCAAAAAGGCCGGTGTCATCCGCCATATTGGCATCAGCTCCCATAACCCGAAGGTCGCAAAGCTGGCTGCGGAGTCCGGTTATGTCGAGATGATCCTGTTCAGCATCAACCCCGCCTTCGATATGCTGCCCGCAAGCGAGGATATCGACGCGATGTTCGCGGAGGAATTCAGCGCAGAGCTCAAGGGAATCGATCCCGAGCACGCAGCGCTCTACAGCATCTGCGAGCAGCACGACGTCGGCATCACGGTGATGAAGCCCTTCGCCGGAGGCAGGCTATTCGACGCGAAGCGCTCCCCGTTCGGCGTAAGCCTGACGCCGGTGCAGTGCATCCACTATGCCCTGACCCGCCCCGCCGTCAGCTCGGTCCTATGCGGCTATGACACGAAGGAACAGGTCGATCAGGCCGTTGCCTACGAGAACGCCTCGCACGAGGAAAAGGACTTCGCTTCGGTCATCGCCAACGCGCCGCTCCACGCCTATCGTGGCCAGTGCACCTACTGCGGGCACTGCAAGCCCTGCCCTGCCGGCCTTGACATCGGCATGATCAACAAATTCTATGATCTCGCCACCATGCAGCCGGAGGTCCCCGCCACCGTGCGCTCGCACTACGAGGCGCTGGAGCACACCGCCTCGGCCTGCATCGGCTGCCGCTCCTGTGAGTCCCGCTGCCCGTTCGGCGTGCCCATTGCGGAGCGGATGGAAAATGCCGCAGCCCTGTTCGGCTGCTGAAGTTCCTTCTGAAACAGCAAATCACGCAGGCCGATTGTCAGCCTGCGTGATTTTCATTTCGATCTTTTATTTTTCTTCCGGCTTTTTCTCCGAGCAGAGCTCCGCTGCCGCATGAAGCCGCTCCGTGGACTCACGGAACACGTCCTGCACGCCGTCAAGCGCCTGCTTCAGACGGTCATAATCCGCGTGGAACCGATCGGACAGGCCTGTAATGTCCTGCCGTCTGGCCTTGAGCTTTTCCTCGGCCTGCTCGAACGCGCTGCGCATCCGGACGGCAGACGCCGCGGCACGCTCGCGCGCCATGCGCTCTGTCTGCTCAGCACGGCGGTAAGCCGTCAGCTCCATCTCATCATAGCGCGGCTTCTGAACGGCCGCTGTGGGCTGCTCTGCGGGCTCCTGCGCCTGCCGGAGCGCAGCGTTCTGCTCACGCAGCTCGGCAAGCTCGGCGCGAAGCTGCGAAAGCTCCTGCTTCTGCAGCTCCGACTCCTCCTGCCGAGCGGCAAGCTCCTTCTTCTGCTGCTCCAGCTCCTCCTGCTGGCGGGTGCGCTCCTCCGCCAGGCGGCGCAGCTCCAGCTCGTGCTCGCTCGTCGTCTTCTGAATGAACTGCACCACATCCATGCGGTTGAAGCCGTGCAGGGAGCTGCGGAAGCTATCCGTCGTCGCTGCCATTGCCATTCCTCCCGATTCTCTCCCGATTCGGGAGTTTTTTCTCATTATAGCACGCGGAACGGCGAAAAACAATATATACCACGGAATTTTGACGGATGTTCTCTCCCCTGCCCGGCAAGTTTTCCCATTTTTCTTCTTTACTTTGTCCAAACTATCTGCTATAATAATGGATGCAAATGCGCCGGTGGCTCAATGGATAGAGCATCAGATTCCGGTTCTGAGGGTTGGGGGTTCGAGTCCCTTCCGGCGTGCCATCTCCGGATCAGGCGGGCGGACGATTCATTCGTCGGCCCGTTTGTTGTTTATGCCGGAAAAAACGCGGATGATGCGCCTGTACTTTCTTCTTTCTCCTGTTTTCCGCTATAATCATAGCTGCGGTATCCCGCAAATCAGAACGAGGAGAAAGAAAATCATGAGAAAATGCATCCGCACAGCAGCCGCTCTGCTGCTGGCCCTCGCCCTTGCAGCCGGACTTTTCGGCTGCAGCAAACTTGCCCCGATCGTCAGTGGGGGCGACAAACCCCACACCACGGAGCCTGCGGCCACGGAGCCGGGGACGGACACAGAAGACATGCAGAACACGGAAAATGCAGAAGGCACCGGTGAGCAGGACTGGGCCGGCGAAGAGGAGTCCTCCGATCCGGCGCCCGTGGAGACGGACCCGCCTGTGTGGGAGGGGCCGGAAACCGTAGTATATCTCGCGCCCTATGACGCGCTGGCCGTGGAATACGGCGGCTATTTCTATTATGTGGACCGGGACGACAATCTCTGCCGCACGACCACGGACATGACGGACTATACGCTCTTCTGCGAGGCGCAGATCCGGGGCGACGTCCGCATCATTGGCATCACGGACGCCGGGAGGATGTACCTGAGCAGCGGCGGGCAGTCGTGCTATGTCGATCTGGCCGAGGGCTGGGACGGCATGGCGGCCGACTACGGCATGGTCGAGTCGCAGACGTTCACAGGCGCTGCCCTCTCCATCGGCATCCGCGCCCTGCGCGGCGGCTGGATGTACTACACGAAGTCCGGCGAAAACGGTCTGTTCCGCGCAAAGATCGGCGCAGTGCCCGAGGAGGAAAACTGCATCGTTTTCGACAAGGACATCCGTGAAGCGGCCGTGACCGGCGATTACCTGATCTACACCTACAACAGAGGCAGCCGCGCCGACCTGCAGGTCACGCTGGCAGACGATCCCGACAGCCTGCTGCTCACGATCGAGGGCAACGGCACCTATCCGACGACCATGCTCGCCGGAACGGACGACCGGAGCGGGACGCCCCTGCTGCTCGTCTCGCGCTATGAGCTCATCGACCGCGGCGCCGAGTACTCCGTCTACGACCTTTCGACGCTTGAGCTCGCGACAAACAGCATGCTCGACAGCGCCAAATTGCAGCGTCTTGGATATTGCTTCGGCAAAAATGGGGACGAGATCGTCTGCTTCAACAACTGTCTCCGCTTCAATCCCTTCGGGACGTTCTCAGACGGCAGCAGCCAATACTATCCGAACGCCTACTATACGGACGACTATCTCGTCAGCTTCTTCAGCATCACCTATGCCGGGAACGGCTGGTACTTCTTCGCGGACGCGGATCAGGGCGGCGCGACCCATGCCATTGAGGAAGGCGGCACCGAGCTCATCCCGCTCGTCTGACCCATAAAATCAGCCCGGCTGCCAAATGGCAGCCGGGCAAATTTAGCTCAAATGTGGTGTCAGGAACGCCGCAAGCGTTACGCTTTCCAGATAATTCTGAATGAGATTGTCCAGCTCCGTCCAGATCGGTTTCGTGCGGCAGTCCTGCGTGCGGTCGCAGGAGCACTGACCGTTTTCCATGCACGAAACAGGGGCCAGCGTGCCCTCCGTCAGGTTCAGAATTTCGGCCAAGGTGTATTCCTCCGGTCGGCGATTCAGCCGGTAGCCGCCGCCCTTGCCGTGAATAGCATCGACGAGCCCGGCCTTCGACAGGACGGTCATGATATTCTCCAGATATTTTCTGGAGATCTCCTCGCGGTCTGCGATCTCCTTCAGTGGGACATATTCCTCCAGCCCGCTTTCCGCCAGATCGATCATGACGCGCAGCGCATAGCGGCCCTTTGTTGAAATCATCATTGCGTATTTCTCCTCAGAGGATCGTTCCGCCGCCAACGACGGTATCGCCGTCATACAGCACAACGGCCTGCCCGCGTGCAATGGCGCGCTGCGGCTCGTCGAACGAGACATGCACCGTGCCGTCCGGATTCTGCGTGACGGTCGCAGGCTGCTCCTGCTGGCGGTAGCGGATTTTTGCCTTGACGTGCAGCTCGGCGGGCGGCGTATCATAAGCGATCCAGTTGAAATCGCCCGCATCCAGCTCCGTGGTGAACAGGGCCTCATTCGGGCCGAGCACGACGGTGTTGTCCTCCGGGCGCTTCTCACAGACATAATACGGATGCTCGATGCCGAGGCCCAGTCCCTTGCGCTGGCCGATCGTATAGTGGATGATGCCTGCATGCTCGCCCAGCACATGGCCCTCCCGGTCCACGAATGGGCCGGGCTTCGCCTTTTGGCCGGTGCGCAGCTCAATGACGCGGGCATAGTCGCCGTCCGGTACGAAGCAGATATCCTGACTGTCGCGCTTTCTGGCGTTTACAAGGCCATGCTTCTCGGCAATCTCACGCGCCTCGGTCTTGTGCAGCGTGCCGAGCGGGAAGCGCAGATGCGCCAGCTGGTGCTGATTCAGGAAATACAGCACATAGCTCTGATCCTTGCTGTCGTCTACGGCCTTTTTCAGGAGCCAGCGGCCGTTCTCCTGCTCAATGCGGGCATAGTGCCCCGTGGCGACAGCATCGCAGCCGAGCAGCTCCGCCCGTTCGACAAGCTTGGCGAATTTCATGTAGCGGTTGCAGTCGATGCAGGGGTTCGGTGTCGCGCCGCGCTCATAGGCATCCACAAAGCGATCCATCACCTGCTCGCTGAAGCCGTCCGTGAAATTGAACACATAGAACGGCATACCGAGCTGATAGGCCACGCTGCGCGCATCCTCGACGTCTTCGAGCGAGCAGCAGCTCTTTTCGCGCGATACCCCGGCGTCCTCATTGTGGAACAGCCGCATCGTCGCGCCGACACACTCGCAGCCTGCCTCAGATAGCAGGAGGGCGGCGACGCTGGAATCCACGCCGCCGCTCATCGCGATCAAGATCTTCTCAGGCTTCACAGTGGTCACAATGCGAGCAGTCCGGGAACTTGGACTCGTCATAGGCGATGCCGTGCTTGTCGTAGTAGTCCTTCACCGCTGCCTTGATGGCCTCCTCCGCCAGAACGGAGCAGTGCATCTTGTACGCGGGCAGTCCGTCCAGCGCCTCGGCAACAGCCTTGTTCGTCAGCTCAAGGGCCTGAGACAGGGGCTTGCCCTTGATGAGCTCCGTTGCCATGGAGCTCGAGGCGATGGCGGAGCCGCAGCCGAAGGTTTCGAACTTGACATCGGAGATCTTGTCGTCATCGATCTTCAGATAGATCTTCATGATATCGCCGCACTTGGCATTGCCGACCTCGCCGATGCCGTCGGCATTCTCGATGATGCCGACATTGCGCGGATGCTGGAAATGGTCCATCACTTTTTCGCTATACAGTGCCATAACTGATTCCTCCTCAGAGAATAAACGATTTCTTGCCCTCGACCAGATCGCGCCAGACCGGGGACATGCCGCGCAGATAGGCGACGATCTCCGGCACGCAGGCCAGAATATGGTCGATCTCCGCTTCCGTGTTGCTCTCGCAGAGCGTCAGGCGCAGCGAGCCGTGCGCGACCTCATGCGGGCGGCCGATGGCCAGCAGAACGTGGCTCGGGTCGAGTGAGCCGGACGTGCAGGCGGAGCCGGACGAGGCACAGATGCCCTTGCCGTCGAGCAGCAGGAGCATGGACTCGCCCTCGATGCCCTCAAAGCAGAAGTTCACATTGCCGGGCAGGCGATGCTCGCGGTCGCCGTTGAGCGCACAGTGTGGAATTTTCGACAGGCCGTCGATGAGCTTGTCCCGCAGGGCCGTGACCTTGGCGATGTTCTCATCCATATGCTCGCAGGCCTCGCGGAAGGCCGCAGCCATGCCGGCGATGCCGCCGACGTTCTCGGTGCCGGCGCGCTTGCCGCGCTCCTGGGCGCCGCCCTCGATGAGGTTCGTCAGGAAAATGCCCTTGCGCGCGTACAGAAGGCCGACGCCCTTCGGGCCGTGGAACTTGTGGGCCGAAAGGGAAAGCATGTCGATGTTCTGCTCGCGGACGTTGATGGGCAGATGACCGGCAGCCTGCACCGCATCGGTGTGGAACAGGACGCCGCGCTCGCGGCAGACGGCGCCAATCTCGGCGATCGGCTGGATCGTGCCGATCTCGTTGTTTGCATACATGACCGTCACGAGGCAGGTATCCTCGCGGATGGCGTCCGCGACCTGCTGGGCCGTGACGAGGCCGTTTTCATGAACATCGAGCAGCGTGACCTCAAAGCCCTGCTTCTCCAGCCGCTTCAGGCTGTGCAGGATGGCATGATGCTCAAAGGCGGTGGAGATGATGTGCTTTTTCCCCTTGCGCGCGCCGAGCGTGGCCGCCGTCAGCAGGGCCTGATTGTCCGCCTCGCTGCCGCCGGACGTGAACGTGATCTCCCGGGCGTCGCAGCCAAGGTACTTTGCCATCGTCTCGCGCGAAGCCTGCAGGGACTCCGCAGCCTTCTGCCCCAGCGTATACAGGCTCGAGGGGTTGCCGTAGCTCTCACGCAGGAAGGGCAGCATGGCATCCACGGCGGCCTGACTCATCCGCGTGGTGGCAGCATTGTCAGCATAAACGTTCATGTGGATTCTCCTTTATGGTGTCTCCGGCCGGGCCGGAGTTGGAATTGTAAGATGCCTCCGGAAGAATTTCCCATCATCCCGGTAGGTTAATAGGATGATATCATATTTTACCCACAAAGTCAATGGGTAGTCCAAAGATTCCCGCGCGTTCGCGAAAAAATCTCAGAAAAGACTTGACTTTTGGCGAAAAATCGAGTATGATATGCAAGCTGATTTCAGTGATCTGATATCGGCGCAAAAGTGGAGAGGTGGCTGAGCTGGCCGAAGGCGCACGACTGGAAATCGTGTAGGCGTTAAAAGCGTCTCGCGGGTTCGAATCCCGCCCTCTCCGCCAGGAAAAAGAGCACTTGCTGATGCAAGTGCTCTTTTTCAGTATAATCCACCCTTGCGGGTGAGGGAAATACCGCTCCGCGGTGTGATATCCGCCTTCGGCGTGTGATATCGCTGCGGCGGTGGGTGGATTTTATTTCACTTTCTGCAAAGCAGAAAATTTCACGCGCGTATCAACGCGCATTTCATATTTTGCGCCAGCAAAATATTTCACAATAAGCTCTTTTGCAGCCATGCGTCCGTTTTTCCTGCATGCACTTGCTTTTCGCAAGTGCTCTTTTTCAACGAAATCCACCCTTGCGGGTGGGGGAAATACCGCTGTGCTGTGTGATATCCGCCTCCGGCGTGTGAGATCGCTGCGGCGGTGGGTGGATTTTATGGAACTCCGGATCAATCATCTGCAGTTGATACCGGCTCTCTTTTCGTCAATCCATCGGTATGAACGACCTAAAAAGCGCAATGTATTCCTGTGTTTTTCATACCTCGCATCGCCAATAGTCTCTCGCCATTCACGCTTGCTGATTGGATCAGAACTTCCATAGTAAATACCGCCGGAGCGGCTGCCTCGCAGCGGCTCCGGCGGTTCTGTTTTCGTTCCGTTCAGGACGCCTGTTCAAACTGGCTGTTATAGAGGTCGGCATAGAAGCCGCCTGCGGCCAGCAGGCTCTCGTGCGTGCCCTGCTCGATGATGTCGCCGTCCTTCATCACGAGGATGAGGTCCGCATTCTTGATCGTCGAGAGGCGGTGGGCAATGACGAAGCTCGTGCGGTGCTCCGTCAGTGCATCCATGGCCCGCTGCGTCAAAAGCTCGGTGCGGGTATCGACGGAGGACGTTGCCTCATCGAGGATGAGCATCGGGCTGTTCTGCACCATGGCGCGGGCAATGGTGAACAGCTGCTTCTGCCCGGCAGAAATGGCGACATTCTCGCTGAGGACCGTGTCAAACCCGTGCGGGAGCGTCTCGATGAAGTGATAGATGCCGCAGGCGCGGCAGGCGCGCTCCAGCGTCTCGTCCGAAACGCCGGTCCTGTTGTAGACAAGATTCTCGCGGACCGTGCCCTCAAACATCCAGGTATCCTGCAGGACCATGCCGAACAGGCCGTGCACCTCCTCGCGGCTCATATCCTTTGTGGAGATACCGTCGATGCGGATGTCGCCTCCGTCCAGATCATAGAAGCGCATGAGCAGATTGACCATCGTCGTCTTTCCGGCGCCGGTCGGACCGACGATGGCGACCTTCTGCCCCGGCGCAACATGGGCAGAGAAATCATGGATGATCGTCTTCTCCGGGTGATCGGGGTAGCTGAAGCGGACGTGGTCAAACTCGATCTCACCGCGCACCGGCTGCGGCGCGGGCAGATTCTTCGACTCGTCCGGCAGCTCCGGCTCCTGCAGGAAATCAAACACGCGGTCGCCCGCTGCGGCGGCGGACTGCAGCTGCGTCATGCCCTGCGCGATCGTCGTCAGCGGCGAGGTGAACAGGCGCACATAGAGGATGAAGGCCGTAATGACGCCGAACTTGATGCTGCCGTTCATCACGAGTGCAGCGCCCAGCACGCACACGGCGACATAGCCGAGGTTGCCGATGACATTCATCAGCGGCTGCATGATGCCGGACAGGAACTGGCTCTTGCGGTTTGCCTCATAGACGGCGCGGTTCATGCCGCGGAACATCTCCTTGATTCTGTCATTCGCGCGCGAAATGCGCACGACGTCATGGCCGGAATACATCTCTTCAATATAGCCGTTCAGCGTGCCGAGGCTCTCCTGCCGGTCGACAAAGTATTTTTGCGAGCGCTTCATGATGATGAACATGAACACAAAGCCGATCATTGTCGCCGCGATGGCAGCCAGCGCCATGCGCCACTCCGTCACGAACATCATGATGACGCAGCCCGTAAGCTGGGCCACGGCGCTGATCATGGACGGCAGGCTGTTGGACAGGGCCTGCTGCAGCGTACTGACATCGTTTGTCACGCGGCTGAGGATATCGCCGTGCGCAATGCGGTTGAAGTAGCTCATGGGCACGCGATTGATCTTGGCGCACAGGTCGCGGCGCATCTGCTTCGAGAGGCCGAGCGTCACGGTCGCCATGATATAGTGCTCGATATAGGTCAGCAGGGCACTGAGCGCATAGATGCCGAGCAGCACGCCCGCCACGCGGCCAATGGCCGCAAGGTCGATCTCCCCCATCAGAGAATCGGAGATCAGATTCGTGATCTTGCTGAGCTGATTCGGTCCGAGAATCGTCAGCACCGCGCCCGCGGCCGCGAGCACCAGCGCGATCAGCATCGGGAGCTTGATCCTCTCGGAATAGGAGAACAGCTCACGCTGCACGCCGCGCAAGCCGCGCTTGCTCTTCTCGGCAGGGCGCATGCCGCGCCTGCCCATCGGTCCCATTGCCATCAGACTCCCTCCTTTTCCAGCTCTGCCGCTGAGAGCTGCGACATGGCGATTTCACGGTAAACGCTGCAGTTCTTCATCAGCTCGTCGTGCGTGCCGATCCCGGCCACACGGCCCTCGTCCAGCACGACGATGCGGTCGGCATGACGGATCGTGCCGATGCGCTGCGCCACGATCAGGCAGGTCGTGTCGCTCAGCTCGCGCGCCAGACCGGCGCGGAGGCTGGCATCGGTGCGGTAATCCAGCGCGGAGAACGAATCATCAAAGATGAGGATCTCCGGCTTGCGGGCCAGTGCGCGCGCGATGGAAAGGCGCTGCTTCTGGCCGCCAGAGACGTTTGCGCCCGCCTGTGCGATCGGCGCATCGAGCTTGCCGGGCAGCTTGTCCACAAATTCCGTGGCCTGCGCCAGCGAGAGCGCGCGCTGCACGGACTCGTCGTCCTGCGGGGCGCCGCTTTCGCCGAACAGCACATTGCTGCGCACGTCGCCCGCAAACAGGATGGCCCGCTGCGTCACATAACCGATGCGGTCGTAGAGCGCATCGAAGCTGTAGCTGCGGACATCCTGCCCGTCGATGAGCACCTGCCCCTCCGTTGCGTCATAGAAGCGGGCCGCAAGGCTGACAAGCG
>CDYX01005837.1_pt1 | contig 11155 bp, 8 predicted proteins | sample 554871 | NCBI WGS metagenome assembly CDYX01 (sample SAMEA3182061, study PRJEB8094) | gut metagenome | biome: human; feature: gut; material: Stool; isolation source: human stools | place: Canada | collected 2013-01-14 | reverse complement strand
GGTAGAAGTTCGAGTTCTCGGTGGCTCTCGTTAGGCCATCTTATTGAGCATGTCGACACGGATCTGGTGACGGCCGCCGGCGTACTGGGCGCGCAGGAACTCGCGGGCGATCTTCTTGGCGACCTCGGTGCCCACAACGCCCGGGCCCATGGTGACCATGCGCGAACCGTTGTGCTCGCGGGTCATGTAGGCGGAACGCTCGTCGGAAATGTTGGCAACGACCATGCCCTTGATCTTGACGGCGGCCATATAGGAGCCGACGCCGTACTTATCGAATGCGAAGCCCTGGGAATCCTTGTGCTCCAGCAGGTCCTTGGCAACGGCGGTCGCGGAATCGACAAAGTCCGCGGCAGGGGTCTCGGAATAGTCGACGACCTCGTGACCGTCGGCGATGAGCATCTCCTTGATGGACTCCTTCATCGACATACCGTCGGCATCGGAAGCGATTACAACCCTCATGACATCCTCCTTGAGAGATACGCAGGTGCGTAGTTTCTGTTTGGAAGTGTTGAATCGCGTTCAGGTCCGGGCATCTGAATGTGCGGTTCTTCACTGTTCATGTTTATTTGAACACATTCGAACATCAACTGCAAGAATTATTTGTTTATCTTTGTTCTTTTTTGAACAAATACCGTTCACGGATGATTGCCGACCGTCTGGACCCGGCGCAGACGTAGCGACCGCGTATTCAACAAACAAAAGGGCGGCCGAGAACGTGTCTCGGCCGCCCTTCTTACAGTTGATCTTCCAAAGAACGCTTTGCCGCCTACTCGGACTGCCCGCCCTTCTTGGCATGCTTGGACGGAGCACTCAGAAAGCGGCCCGTCAAATAGTTCGCGGGACCGGAGATATCAATCCCCAGCAGGGTGTGCCCCAGCCACAAAAACGCCGCGAGCACCAGCAATGGAATCACGCACGAAGTCACGATCATCACGATGACGCCTTCGATAAGGTCGGTCACCTGCTGCACGAGCTCATCGGTCATCTGCTTAGCGCCGCTGGTCACCGACGTAACAAGGCTCGAGGCCCCATCAGTCAACTGCTCGAGCACGTTTTTGGACTCCGTGGTCTCGGATTTTTTCTTGTTCGATTTTGAGCTGGTCTCGGCTGACTTGTCCGTGGTGTCGGCCGCGTCCGCAGCCTTTTGCTCAGCTTGCTCAATACTTACGCGATACGTTTCGTCGACCTTCTGCGACACCCATACGCTCGCGGGCACGAGCGCCATGCCGATCACGGCAACCACCAGCACGCGCGTCGCCACACGGCGCAGGACAGTGCTCGTACTCCAGCGCCCGTGAATGCCGAGCGACACCGCAAAGAGCACCAACGCAAACGGGATTAAGATGCCCAGGCCAACCGACCACAAAATCGTGAGCAAATATTTCTCTAGGTAGAGCACGGCAAGCACGATACCAAGGTTGCCTGAAAGCTGTGCGAGCTGCTCGGCAACTGGCGTTCCCGTATCGCCCGGCAGCGCAGTGATACCCGCAGATAGGGCGACGCACGAGGTCGTGAGCGCCAGTACGTTACCTTTCTTTTGATCAATGACCTCGATGGTGGAGTCCCAAGTTTTGGTATCGGCAAAATGCGGACGAGCTACAAAGCCCGACAGCAGCGCCAGTACCACGAGCGCAACGATAAAGCCAATCTGCAGCTTTTTGTTTGCGCACACGACATCGGACAGGCTGGGCTGCAACTCTGTTACCGTCGTGTGCTCGGTTATCTGGACAGGACGCCCATGAGCCATCTCGTGCGCATCTCTTTTTTGTATTGACCCGTTATCCGGCATTTGGATACCTCCTCAGTCCGGCGTTTAATGCGAAAGGAAGTATACCCACCGAGCAAAAATCGAACGGGAGGACGAACGGAGCGCACCAAGACTGTCCCCAATGACTAGTCGTTTAAGAACGTCCCCAATGACTATCTCGGGATGAGTTGCGGGGAGGAGAACAGAAAAAGCCCTGCTGCGGGTAGCGGCAGGGCTTTTGGAAGGGGACTTGGTTGTGCGGGCTCGTTAGGCGAGCTTGGCCTCGAGCGCAGCGATGCGCTTGTAGGCGTCGATGGTAAAGCGGGTCTGCTTCTCCAGGATCATAGTGGTCATGAGGGTGTCCTGAGCGTGAGCCATGATGAAGGTCATCTCCATCTCGCCACCGCCGGCCTCCTGCGAAAGCAGCTTGGTCTGCGTGTCGTGGGCACCGATGAGCGCATCGCTGGCATCCTTGTGCAGCTGCTCGGCCTTCTCAAAGTCACCCTCGCGAGCAGCATCGAGCGCTGCAAGCAGATCGGTCTGGGCGTCACCTGCGTATGCGACAATCTCGAATCCAACCATCGAGATTTCTTCTTTGGTTGCCATGTTGCGTTCCTTTCACATATGAACCAATGGAGAGCATCGCGTCCGGGCATACGCGCTGCGTTGTGTATGTCAGAAACAATAACATTCAAACAAAAAAGAACAGCGCAAAACGTAATTTCGAGCTATGAACGGTCACTTTTCGCCCGTGAACGGTTTTTAAACCAATCTGAACAATATCGAACACAATTAACGGCAACCCAAACAGACCCGCGCTCTAGCGCCAATCGCGCACCGTATCGCCCTCGACGAGCACGCCCGGAAACAGCATGTGCTCTACACCGGGTTCAACGCCCTCGGCGCCGGCAATCTTGTCGACCGCCCACATGCCGACGCGCTTGTTGTCAAAGCGCACCGTGGTCAGGCAACGGTCGGGCACGATATCGCCCAGACTATCGTCAACACCCACCACACTCACGTCCTGGGGCACGCACTTCCCGCGCGACTCGAGCCCACGGATGCAGCCGTAGGCCATGGCGTCGTTGGAGGCATAAATGGCCGTACAGGTCGGATCGTCCGCCAGAGCCTGACCGGCAGCATACCCGCTCTGTGCCGTCCAATCGCCGCGCACGAGCTGCGGGGGCTCAATGCCATGCGCACGCAATGTCTCGCGCCAGCCTTCCTCGCGCCGCATGCCCGAAAGCGAGCGCTCGGGACACGAGATAAAGTGCACGGTTTTGTGCCCCCGCCCCAGCAAGTACTCGACCACCTGGCGCGAACAATCGAACTGGTCGTTATCGACCGTTGAACAGAGCGGGTGTTCCAACATCGTAACGAGCACCGTCTGCATGCCGGGCAGCGGCTCGAAGGTTCCAAAGTCCGCCGGCATGCGGTTCATAATCACAACCATGCCATCCACCGGCAGTGCGCTCATGCGCGACGATGCGCTCTCGAGGGTATACGGATGCCCGTCTACTTTAGTGAGGGTGATGGCATAGCCATGTTTGTCGGCCGCGGCGGCAAAGCCCTCCATACGGTCGAGGTTGCCGGTACCGGCAATGTTGAACATGGCGACGCCGACGGTCTTAAACTTACCGCGGCGCAGCGATCGACCGGCAAAATTGGGGCGATACCCCAGCTCGCGCATGGCGGCACGCACGCGTTCCTTGGTCTCGGGGCGCACGCTGGGCGAATCGTGCACGGTGCGCGAGACCGTCTGCTCCGAGACGCCCGCGAGGCGCGCTACGTCTTTGACGGATACCGATTTTTTAACAGCGGCCATAGGTCGATCTTTCTATGTCAACGATGCCATTGGTGGCACCTTGCGCAGTCATTTTTAACGCCTTCAAGTATATCCAACGCCTCCCCCACCATACGCTCACCACCCAAAACCTACCGTTCACCGACATTTTTGCTTCCCCGAACGGCTTTTGTCGCCCAAATGTTAACGTTGCCATTGTGCAAACACAGAGCCACCGGGCGGCTCAAACGTTTACGCATAAGGAATCGACGGTTCGCAGGCACAGGAACCACCGGTTCGCGTCTTTTTTGTGTCACAAAATGGCAACGTCAACATTTTGGCAACCGAACGTCAAAAGCTACCATCGTTGCTAACCCACCGACTCTTAGGAGCATTGCATGGAGCAACTCATCGCCATCATCGAAAAGGGCCAGCCCTTTTTCAACGCGATCGCCCGCAACAAGTACCTCAAGGCGATCCGCGACGGCTTTATCTCCGTCATCCCCATCATCATCTTCTCGTCCATCTTCTGCCTGGTAGCCTCGGTCCCCAACATCTGGGGTTTCTACTGGCCCGATGACATCAACAACGCCCTGTGGAAGTGCTACAACTACTCCATGGGCATCCTGGCCATCGCCTGCGCCGCCACCACGGCCAAGCACTTCGCCGACGCTCAGAACCGCGATCTGCCCAAGAACAACCAGATCAACTTCATCTCGTGCATGTGCGCGGCCATCATCGGCTTCTTGCTCCTTTCGAGCGACACCATCGCCACGGACGCCGCCAGCGGCTTCAACACCACCTACCTTGGTTCCAAGGGCCTGCTGACCGCCTTCATCGCTGCGTTTGTGACTGGTATCATCTACAAGTTCTTCATTAAGCGCAACATCACCGTCAAGATGCCCGAGCAGGTTCCGCCCAACATCTCGCAGACCTTCAAGGACATCATCCCCTTCTCCGTCTGCATCACCGTCTTTTGGGTTTTTGACATCGTCTTCCGCGCTGCTTTTGGCTTCTGCTTTGCCCAGGGCGTCATCCAGGTGTTCCAGCCCCTGTTCACCGCTGCCGATGGCTACATCGGCCTCGCTGTGATCTACGGCGCCATGAGCCTGTTCTGGTTCGTCGGCGTCCACGGCCCCTCGATCGTCGAGCCCGCCATCGCCGCCGCCCTCGTTGCCAACATGACCGACAACCTGGCCGCATTCCAGGCTGGCCAGCACGCTTCCGCTGTCCTGACCCAGGGTGCCCAGTACTTCGTCGTCTGCATGGGCGGCACCGGCGCCACGCTCGTCCTGGTCTTTATGTTCTGCTTCCTGGCCAAGTCCCAGGAGATGCGCGCCGTCGGTAAGGCCGCTATCGTCCCCGTGTGCTTTGCCGTCAACGAGCCGCTGCTGTTCGCCGCACCCATCGTGCTCAACCCCGTCTTCTTTGTCCCGTTTGTCTTTGCCCCGATCGCCAACATCTGGATCCTCAAGATCTTTATCGACTTCTTGGGCATGAACGGCTTTATGTACACCCTGCCTTGGACCGTCCCCGGCCCCATCGGCACCATCATGGGCCTGGGCTTCCAGCCGCTCGCCTTTGTGATGCTCGCCCTTATCCTGGTCGTCGACTTCGTTCTGTACTACCCGTTCTTCCGAGCCTATGACGCCCAGAAGTGCGCCGAGGAGGCCGAGATCTCCCAGGAGGAGCTCGCCGCCAAGAACGCCGAGAAGGCCGCCAAGCTTAACGATGCCTTCCAGGGCAAGGCCGATGCCAAGAGCGTTGCCGCCGGTGCTGCTGCCGAGGCCGTGAAGTCCGACGTCGCTCCCGCCGCCACCGAGGCAACGACCGCCAGCGACCTCAACGGCAAGCGCGTGCTCGTGCTCTGCCAGGGCGGCGGTACCTCGGGCCTGCTCGCCAACGCGCTGGCCAAGGCCGCCAAGGAGCGCGGCATCAATCTTGAGACCGCTGCCGAGGCCTATGGCAACCACGTGGACATGCTCCCCGACTTCGATCTGGTCGTCCTGGCCCCGCAGGCCGCCAGCTACCTGGCCGACCTGCAGAAGGACTGCGAACGCGTGGGCAACAAGTGCGTCGCCTGCCGCGGTAAGCAGTACATCGAGCTTTCCCAGAACGGCGACAAGTCTCTCGCCTTCGTGAGTGAACAGCTTTCGAAGTAAGTAACGCTTAGGGCCAGCCGACCATCCAAGACCGGCTGGCCCTTCGATTTAGACGATTGGATCATCATGTCCGTTAACCCTGCTAGCGTCACCAACCCGCCCGCACAGTTTCCCGAGGACTTTGTCTTTGGCGGCGCCACCGCTGCCTACCAGGTAGAGGGCGAGACCCGCACTCACGGTAAGGGCAAAGTCGCCTGGGACGACTTCCTGGAGGCCCAGGGGCGCTTTTCCCCCGATCCCGCTTCGGACTTCTACAACCAGTACCCCGTCGATTTGGAGCTGTGCGAGGAGTTCGGCATCAACGGCATTCGCCTCTCCATTGCCTGGAGCCGCATCTTCCCCAACGGCACCGGCGAGATCAACCCCGAGGGCGTGCAGTTCTACCACGATCTCTTCGCCGAGTGCCACAAGCACCACGTTGAGCCGTTTGTCACGCTGCATCACTTCGATACGCCGCTGCCCCTCTTTGAGAAGGGCGACTTCCTCAACCGCGAGACCATCGACGCCTTTGTGGACTTTGCCACCTTCTGCTTTAAGGAGTACGCCGACCAGGTGACCTACTGGTTCACCTTTAACGAGATCTGGGCCGACGCCTCCAACACCTACATCGAGGGCACCTTCCCCGGTGGCGTCAAGGCGCATCTGGCCGAAGCCTTCCAGTGCGAGCACAACATGATGCTCGCCCACGCCAAGGCAGTACTGGCCTTCCACAACGGTGGCTTTAAGGGCAAGATCGGCGTCATTCAGTCGCTGGAGTTTAAGTATCCGCTCAACGAGAACGACCCCGCCGACATCAAGGCCGCCAACAACGAGCACGTGCTGCAAAACCAGTTCTTGCTCGACGCCACCTTCCGCGGCGACTATGCGCCCGACACCCTCGAGTGCGCCAACCGCCTGGCTGCCGTCTCGGGCGGCACCATCGAGATCCTAGACGAGGATCTGGAAATCATGCGCGAGGCCGCGCTCTACAACGACTACCTGGGCGTTAACAACTACCAGTGCCGCTTCTTGAAGGCTTACGACGGCGAGAACGACCTGCACCACAACGGTACGGGCGAGAAGGGCACTGGCCGCTGGCGCGTTAAGGGTATTGGCGAGCATGTGAACAAGCCTGGTATCCCCACCACCGACTGGGACTGGATCATCTATCCCGAGGGCCTGTTCGATCTGCTCGTCTACATTAAGCAGCGCTACCCCAACTACAAGCAGATCTTCATCACCGAGAACGGCATGGGCTACAAGGACCCCTACAAGGACGGTTTTGTGGACGACCAGCCGCGCATCGACTACATCGAGCAGCACCTGCGCTGGTTGCTCAAGGCCATGGAGGTGGGTGTCAACGTGGGCGGCTACTTCCTGTGGAGCCTGCAGGATCAGTTCTCCTGGACCAATGGCTACAACAAGCGTTACGGCTTCTTCTACGTTGACTTTGAAACCCAGAAGCGCACGCCCAAGGCAAGCGCATACTGGTATAAGCACGTGGCGCAGACCCGTCGTCTGGACTAGCGGCTTGCGACGAGCGGTTGGCGGAGTTGCACCGCCCACATAACCTGTCCCCATTTCTCAGCCGGGGGCGGCACGTCACACGGCGCGCCGCCCCCGGCGTTTTTAGGCGGTTCGGGGGCCGCTTGTCTCAATCTGTAACATCTAGCCGAGATTTTCGGCCCTACCTGTTACAGATTGAGACGAACAGGATTGCTCTTTCCGAAGAATCTAAATCTGTAACACGTAGCCCGCTTTTGACCGTCTACCTGTTACAAATCGAGACAAACGGAGTAGGACCTAACCCCGTATGTCCCTAACAGTCGAGCGTTCGACCAGCGTACTCGGCACATGAATCGCCTCGATAGACGAGTTCTCTCCAATCGCCGCCTCAAACGCAAGCTTACCGACACCGCGCAAATCAAATCGCAGCGTCGTCAGCCGATTGTGAGGAACAAGTCCCTCGAGTGCGTCGTCGATACCAACCACGCTCACGTCGTCGGGCACGGACAGGCCCGCGTTCTTGAGCGCGGCGATAACGCCCAGCGCCATCTGGTCATTTGCCGCAAGCACGGCAGTCGGCGCCTGCGACCCGCCGGCAAGCACCTCGGCCGCAATCCGCTCGCCCATGGCGTACCCACTGTCCGCACTCCAATCGCCACGCAGCATCGGAGCGGCATCGACATGAGCACGACCCAGCGTATCGCGCCAACCGGCCTCACGAAAACGCGAGGAAATCGAGTTTTCCGGACCCGCCACAAACCGCATATTCGAGTGACCATGTTCCAGCAGATAATTGGTCAACAGCTCGCACGAACCATACTGGTCGGAGTCGATCGTCGTGCAGCGCGGATGCGCATACATGGACAGGATGACCGTTCGCACTCCCGGCTGGGGAACAAACTCCTCAAAATCGGGAGCCATGCGGTTCATGTTGAGAATCATGCCGTCGACGGGTCGCTCGACCATGCGGCGCGAGGCATCGGCAAGTGCATAGGGCTTGTCGCCGCCCATCTCGATCATAGTGACGGCAAAATCGTGCTCGCGCGCCGCTTGCATGATACCCTCGAGCGTCGCCAGGTTACCGACACGTGTGATGTTGTACATGCACAGGCCAATAGAACGATACGACCCGCCGCGCAACGCCGCTCCAGCAAAATTGGGACGAAAGCCCAGCTCTTCCATGGCGGCCAGCACACGCTTGCGCGTCTTTTCCGTCACGTTGGGCATACCGTTGACCACGCGAGACACAGTCTGGCGGCTCACGCCAGCGAGCGCCGCAACCTCTGCCGCGCTCGCCGAACGACCATTCCTTGTCTGCTGATCCATGCCTTCCACGCTAACCTGCTTCCCAACTATTCCCCGCGCCCATGGCGCATCGTACATACATTGATAACGTGCCCATGATACCCGAGCCATATACCACAACATGAAAACTTCTGTCAATCAAAACCGCTTACCGAACAAATACAACCGTTCGCGGCTGTTTGAAGTTGTTTTGTTTCTATACATCCCAGCCGGATGTTAACGTGCTCATTGTCAAATGTTCACGTGCTCATTTTGGTTCTAATCATTTTAAGATAGTGTTTATCGGGCTTTTTCACCGCTGAACGCTAACCAGGGAGCCTCCTGAGCGCAAACGCACAATATCGAACAGCGAGACGAGAGGGTGTATGCATATGTCTTTGCTAAACCGCGTACAGCAGCTGCCGAAGGGCTTTGTTTGGGGCGCCGCAACCGCCGCGTACCAAACGGAAGGTTCCACGAAGGTGGCAGGCAAGGGTAAGACCATGTGGGACGATTACCTTGTCGCCCAGGGTCGCTTTTTGCCCGACCCGGCCAGTGATTTCTACAACCGCTACGAGGAGGATATCCGCCTTTCTGCCGAGCATGGACTCAACGCCATTCGTGTGTCCATCGCCTGGACCCGCATCTTCCCCAACGGCGACGATGCCGAACCCCTCGCCGAGGGCGTTAAGCACTACCACGAGCTGTTCGCCTGCTGCAAAAAGTATGGCGTCGAGCCCTATGTGTCCCTGCATCACTTTGACTCCCCCGCCGCCCTGTTCAACCAGGGCGACTGGCTCAACCGCAAGACCGTCGACGCCTATGTGCGCTATGCCGAGTTCTGCTTCCGCGAGTTCCGCGAGGTCAAGAATTGGTTCACCATCAACGAGCTCATCAGCCTCTCGCACTCCCAATACATCCAAGGCAACTTCCCGCCCAACCATCACTTTGATGTGACGAGCGGCATCCAGAGCCAGCACAACGAGCTCGTTGCCCACGCCCGCGCCGTCAACCTGTATAAGGATCTTGACGAGACCGAGCACCTGGGCGGACGCATTGGCATGGTCAACGTCCTGACGCCGGCATATCCTGCCACCGACTCGCCCGCCGACCAGCACGCCGCCGACCTGTACAACGCCTTCTACACCGACTTCATCATGGACGGCGCCTTCCTGGGTCACTACTCCGCGCGCACCCTCTCACTCATCAACGAGATTCTGCGTGCCAACAACGCCACACTTACGGTTGAGGACAGCGACATGGAGGAGCTCGCCAAGGCGGCGCCCCGCAACGATATGTTCGGCCTCAACTACTATCAGTCGGCGTTTATCGCCGCCTACGATGGCGAGTCAACCAACAGCTTTAACGGCACCGGAGACAAGGGCACCTCGTGCTTTAAGTTTAAGGGCGTCGGGCAGCAGGTCGATATGCCGGGTATCCCCACCACCGACTGGGATTGGCTCATCTACCCGCAAGGCCTCTACGACACGCTCAAGCACATCAGCGCCACCTATCCCAACCTCCCCGTCATCTATATCACCGAAAACGGCCTGGGCCACAAGGACCCCGAGCCCGACGCAAACGGCATCGTCGCCGATCCCGAGCGCATCGACTTTGTCGACCAGCACATGGAGAAGGTGCTCCAGGCGCGCGCCGAGGGCGTCGACGTCCAGGGCTACTTTATCTGGAGCCTGCAGGACCAGTTCTCGTGGGCCAATGGCTATAACAAGCGCTACGGCCTGTTCTACATCGACTTCGACACGCAAAAACGCTACATCAAGCAGTCGGCACTCTGGTACAAGGAGCTCGCCGACACTATGGCGGACGCGCAGTAGCGCATCGCCTCGCTTTCCCCCGAGAAGGGAGCGGCCCTATGCGATACAAACCCAGCCGCTCCCCTCTCTCCCCCTGGGACCGGCCCCGCCTGCACCCGGGCTTTTAGCAAGCGGGAGACCATATAGGTTTTCAACGTCCATGCCATTAAGATTTCATGCAAAGAGGAGCGTGAACTATGGAATCGATCGTTAAGTTCTTGGAGAAAGGTCAGCCGTACTTCGACAAGGTCTCTAAGAACATCTACCTTCAGGCCATTAAAGACGGCTTTTTGGCAGCAATGCCCATTATCCTGTCTTCTTCTGTCTTCCTGCTTATTTCGACCCTGCCGGGCGTTGTCGCCACGGTCGGCGGCTTTACGCTGCCCGACTGGTGGAACGTCGACGTCGTGAACTTCTGCAACAAGGTTTACAACTTCACGATGGGCGTCGTGGGCATCATGGTCGCCGGCACCACCGCAAGCGCGCTGACCGGCTCCAAGAACCGCCGCATGCCTGCCGGCAAGGCCATCAACGCCACGAGCACCATGGTCGCCGCCATGTGCGCTATGCTCATCTTGGCCGTTACCCAGACGAGTGCCAAGATCGACGGCGCCGATGTCTCGGTGTTCTTTACCGACAACATGGGCACCAAGGGCCTGCTGAGCTCCTTTGTCGCCGCATTTGCCACGGTCAACATCTATGCCTTCTGCATTAAGCGAGACATCACCATCAAGCTGCCCAAAGAAGTCCCCGGCGCCATCGCCCAGAACTTCCGCGACATCTTCGCCTTCAGCTTCTCCATCCTGTTTGTCGCCGTCATCGACGTTATCTGCCGCACCTGCTTGGCCGTCCCGTTTGCCAACGTCATCTCCACGCTGGT
>CDYX01035696.1_pt1 | contig 11156 bp, 12 predicted proteins | sample 554871 | NCBI WGS metagenome assembly CDYX01 (sample SAMEA3182061, study PRJEB8094) | gut metagenome | biome: human; feature: gut; material: Stool; isolation source: human stools | place: Canada | collected 2013-01-14 | reverse complement strand
AGGTTATAAACCAGCTGAAGGAAATGAATGCGGATCATGAGTTCCAGAGGATAAGGCTGAGCGCCGCGTTTGCCTTCACTGTAATAAGGGCCAATCAAAGATTTCAAGTCCTGCCAAGGAATGATGCGGTCTAAAGTCTCCAGGAATTTTGTTCTTCTGGCACCGCCCAGCTGCGGTGAGGTTTCTGCAAATAAATCAGCGAATGTGGGGGCTTTAATCTTCATAGTCACACTTTTCGGTAGTGTGCTAATTATAGCATATCACCCACCTTTTGTGCAGAGGTTCCTAAAAAATCAGAACCTGTTCCGCGGAAGTGAGAATGTTGTTCCAAGACCGTATCCCGCGACAGCTTACAATAGGAGGATTACAAAAAAAACGTGATGGCATCACATATTTATTTTAAAATTCCTGTCCTTCCCATTGATTGAAAGAAAGGCCCAACACATGAAAGGATTAATCGACGTTTTAGAGGGGCTCAAGAGTTGGAAGTTGGCTTTCTTCTTGGCTTTTGCAGATATAAGACAAAGGTATCGGAGGTCAACGTTGGGGCCGTTTTGGATAACAATTTCCACAGCGGTGATGGTCGCCTGCTTAGGCTTGATTTTCGGCTCGATTTTTAAGTCACCATTGAAAGATTTTTTACCTTTTTTAGCTACTGGTTTGATAATTTGGAGTTTTATTTCTTCCTCTCTCACCGAAGCTACGACCGTTTTCTTGTCTTCTCAGGCTGTAATTAAACAATTACCTCTTCCTTTGTTTGTACACGTCTTGAGGATGGTTTTTAGAAATTTTTATATTTTTCTTCATAATATTGTAATTATTCCATTTGTACTTATTTTAGTTCAACGTCCGATAGGCTGGGACATCCTATGTTTTTTACCAGGCTTGTTGATTTTGGCTATTAATCTTTTATGGATGTCTTTACTCCTTGGAATTATTTGTTCAAGATTTAGTGATCTTACTCAAATAGTGATCAGCTGCTTACAAATAGTTTTTTATGTAACCCCAATTATATGGATGCCGGCGCTTCTTCCTGCTCGAGAAAGTGTTATGGTTTTACAACCAAACCCTTTTTACCATTTGATGGAAATTGTAAGATCCCCGATCATGAATATTGCACCCACATCCTTTAATTGGTTGTATTCATTAATTTTGTTGTTGCTAGGTTGGACAACTACCATCCTTATATACAACAAGTGTAGATCCAAGATTGCTTATTGGTTATAGAGAAAGAAATGGGCAAAATTAGTCTAAAAAATGCGACTGTTGACATTCCTGTTTTTAATTCACAAGGAAGGTCATTAAAAAAGAAAATTATGGGTTTGGCGACAGGCGGTAAGATTGGATTAACAGAAGCAGGTTGCACAGTTATTCGTTCTCTTGATAATCTGTCATTGGAAATTCATCCTCATGAAAGAGTTGGGATAATTGGTCATAACGGCGCAGGTAAAAGTACTCTTCTAAGAGTGTTTAGTCGTGTTTATGAACCTACTTCCGGCACTGCAATTATTTCAGGAAAAATTGGATCACTCATAGACATATCTCTTGGAATTGATTCGGAAGCCACTGGCATAGAGAATATTTTTTTGCGTGCCGCGCTTTTGGGAATATCACGTAAGCAAGTCGAAAAAGAACTGAATAATATTATAGATTTCACTCAGTTGGGTGACTTCATAGAAATGCCTGTGAGAACTTATTCAACGGGTATGAACATGAGACTCGCTTTCGCAGTTTCAACAATGATAAAACCAGATATCCTCCTTATGGATGAATGGCTATCGGTTGGTGATAGAGAGTTCCAAGCCCGAGCTGAACACAGATTAACTCATTTAATCGAGAGCTCGAATATATTGGTTATTGCAAGTCATTCTAGAGAGTTGATTGAGAAGTGTTGTACTAGGGTTTTACTTCTTGAACATGGAAAAATAAAAATGGACGGCTCTCCCAACGAAGTTTGTGATGCCTATTTTAGAAGCTAGCAGAATGATATATAGAGAAGAAATAACTTTTTTTTTGATAACACGATACCATTCTTCTTATGTCAAGGCTTTTTATGATCTATGCAAAGATAAGTTAGGCTATTATCAGGGTGTAGTCATAGGCACTGAAGGCGATCTTGAAACCAGGCAGGTTTGCGATAGCTTTCCTAGAACATGGCGTTATATTGAGGCACCTAAAGATTCAGATGCAGATGATAAAACTAAACTTGCGCTTGAAGTTTGTAAGACGGAATATTGTTGGCCCATCGGCGATGGAATTATTCCAGATTTTGATTCCCTAGAGAAAAATGTTTTTACGAAACTTAAAACTAAATTTGATGTTGTTCATTTATTAGAAAGTAACTCTCGAGATACGAAAATCTTCTCAAAAAAATATTTTCCGGAAGGGTATATAACTTCTTTAGATCCAGTTTACATATTTGAGAATTTTTTTTGGTCCTTAACTTTTATGGGTTCGGTGATTTTGTCGAAAAAACTTTGTCTCAGAATCCTTGGTTCATCAATATTTGAAAAGAATTTGGGTAGCGGCTTCGCTCTTCCCATAGGCCTTTTTTCCGAATTTGCCCAAAGACCTGCACTTTGTTGTTGCTTTTTGTGCCACTTTTATATTCCTAATCCTAAAAAGGTTGAGTCAATATGGATGAAGGAAGGAAAGATATTTGAGATATGGGCAAAATGTATGCCGGAATCTGTTAGGACTTTGCCTAAAATTTACGATGACTCTAAGGATTTGGTTATTCGGACAACTTGCCTGAGGAATAATTATTTTACTCTTAGAGGAATGATCAGGTGGCGAGCTAAGGGAGCTTTAAATAATGAAACTTTGTCATTGTATGGGAAACAATTGGCAAATACTTCTTCATGTAATCCATCAACCTTAAGAGTATTGGGATCTCTTCCTATTTGGTGCTGTATACTTCTTAACTTTCCATTTGTAGTAAGAAACTACGTGAAGAGGCATTTTCTTTACTATTATGATTCAATTAAAAAGAGCGGATTTTAAGGCAACTAGCTGCAGTTATATTGAACCAGCTTTCTCTTCTGGAGCAATTGTTGTCGTATTCCAAATATCGCCGTATTATGTCCCCTATTTCAGTGTATGTTTAGAAAGCCTCTTGGCTAATACGACTAATGACAACAACTACGATTTAATTGTCTTGTCTTCTGGCCTGCAGGATTACCAAGAAAAAAGACTAAATTACCTAGTAAGTAACAAGCCTAATATAAGTTTGAGGTTCTTCGACCCTACATGTGTAGTAGAGAAATTTATTAAGAATTCTAGGTATCAATATTTATATTTGAATTATTATAAGTTAGCACTTCCTTGGATACTTTCGAAGTATGATAAATTCATAAGCTTAGGTGCAGACTTATTATTGAATACAGACATCGCCTTATTGTTTGAACAGTCTTTTGATAGTTCACAATTAATCGGAGGTGTCCAAGATCTAGGCTATTTAGGAAGGTTAAACATTGATATTCCACCTGAAGAATTGAATTTAAAAAATAAGAATGAGTACATAAATGCAGACGTTCTAATGTTTTCAGCCGATAAGATTAGGGAAGAATTCGAGTTGGAAGATGTTATGTCTGTTTGGCAAAGGAAACAGCTTCGTTGTGCTGAGCAGGATGCTTTAAATTTGATTTTTGATGGAAGGAAGAAATTATTTGAACTTGCATGGAATTATTTTCCTGACAGGATGAATTCAGAAATTCATATTTCTTTTGCGCCATCTTCTTTAAGAGAAGCACGAGAAAGAATAAAAAAAACTCCTTCAATTATTCATTTTGCTGCTGTCCCAAAACCTTGGGATGATCCATTGATAGAATTTGCGGATGTTTGGTGGAATTATGCTAGAAAAGGAATATGGTACGAGGAGCTTTTGTTAAGAGCCCGAACAATTAGATTTGCTGGCGCAAATGCTACAGTCACAAGAGGGAGGATGCTTTGTGATTCGCTTTTTCCAAAGGGAAGTTCTTCTAGAGAATTTTTAAAAAAAATGTTTCCACGAAATTCTCAGTCATGGAAATTTTTCAAATACGTTCAGAGAAAACTGAAATTTGATAAATAAGGATTTGAAATGAAAGTTGTTATTCTTGCAGGTGGTCTTGGAACACGTATTAGTGAAGAAAGCCAATTCAGACCTAAGCCAATGGTGGAGCTGGGCGGGATGCCTATTCTCCTTCATATCATGAAACTATATTCTCATTATGGGTTTAATGATTTTGTAATCTGTGCCGGTTATAAACAGTACGTTATAAAAGAATACTTTGCTAATTATTTTTTACATTCCTCCGACGTAACTTTTGATTACACTTCGGGTAAAAATCTTCTGCAAGTACACACCACTCACTCAATGCCTTGGAAAGTAACGGTGGTGGATACTGGTCTGTCCACCATGACAGGGGGAAGAGTAAAAAGAGTTAGGGATTTTATCGGAGACGAACCTTTCATGTTGACTTATGGCGATGGAGTTTCGGATGTGAATATCCGAGAACTTTTAGATTTTCATAAGTCTCATGGGAAAATGGTTACCATGTCGGCATATAACGCTGGGCAAAGGTTTGGAATTTTAGACATTAACGCAAACGGCCAAATTAAAGAATTTAGAGAAAAAGCAAAAAACGATGGAAATTTAATTAATATCGGCTACATGGTATGTAATCCGGAGTTCATCGACTTAATTGCCGGAGATGAAACAGTTCTTGAAAAAGAACCTCTCCAAACAGTTGCTAAGAATGGAGAGTTGATGGCCTATAAACACAATGGTTTTTGGCAATGTATGGATACACTGAGAGAGAAAGAAAAGCTCGAAGAAATGCTAAAAGCTGGGACTGCACCATGGAAAGTTTGGGGTTAATATGAAATTTGAAAATTTGAACTCTTTCTACTCCAAACGAAGGGTGCTTGTAACTGGTCATACAGGTTTCAAGGGAAGCTGGCTTTGTCAAATTTTAAGTGAACTTGGAGCCGATGTTTTAGGATATTCACTGCCTCCGCCCACACAGCCTAATCTCTTTGATTTATTGCGTCTTGACAATCGAATTAAACACGTTGAGGGTGATATTAGGAATTTTAATTTTTTAAGAGAAACTGTTCTAGATTTTCAACCTCAAGTCATCTTTCATCTAGCTGCACAACCGCTTGTCAGAGAGAGTTACCAAGATCCCAGGTACACATACGAAACCAACGTCATGGGGACAGTAAATATATTGGAAACGTTGAGGATGTTGGATTATGAAGTTAGTTTTGTTAATGTAACCACTGATAAAGTTTATAAGAACAAGGAATGGGAATGGGGATATAGAGAAATTGAGGAGTTAGATGGCTATGATCCCTATTCAAATAGCAAAAGCTGTTCCGAATTGGTAACCAATTCATATAAAAATTGTTTTTTCTCAAAATCGAATAAATTTGTGTCAACGGCACGAGCCGGAAACGTAATTGGGGGAGGGGATTTCTCAAAAGATAGGATCCTCCCCGACTGTTTACGCGCATGTTCTAACGGGGAAATTATAAAAATAAGAAATCCCAACAGCACAAGGCCTTATCAGCACGTTTTGGAGCCTTTATTTTTCTATCTCCTTCTTGCTTCCAAACAAGTCAATTCGCGTTCGATAGTGGGAAGTTACAATGTGGGCCCAGAAGAGGCTGACTGCGTGACTACTGGCGAATTAGCTACCATGTACTGCGAAGCCTGGGGAAATGGTCTAACCTGGCAAAACATAAGTGAACAGAATGCCCCTCATGAGGCGAACTTTTTGAAACTTGATTGCTCTAAAGCTAAGAAAGCTTTAGGTTGGTATCCTTTGTGGGGCATTCGAGAGGCAGTCAAGAGGACTTGCGATTTTAATAGAGTTTATTTATCTGGTCAGGATGTCCTTAAAGAGGTAAATGATCAGATACGAGCTTATAAACAGGGGGGAGAATGAACTCAAAAGAATTTGCTTGGAGAATTAGAAGGAATGCAATCGACATGGTGAGCATAGCCCACGCTTCGCACATTGGTGGCATTTTGTCTTGCGCCGATATTGTCGCAGTTTTATACTCTTCTGTCGCGAAGGTGAATCCCCACAATCCTAAAGATCCTCATAGGGATAGAGTTATCCTTAGTAAAGGACATAACGGAGTGGCTATCTATATAGCTTTAGCGGAGTTGGGTTTTTTCCCTAAAACCACTCTTAAAACTTATGGCTCTAACGGTGGAATATTTTCTTGCCATGTGTCTCACAAGAAAGTTCCAGGAGTAGAGCTGTCCACAGGGAGTCTGGGGCAAGGATTAGGAGTTGGAGTAGGAATGGCCTTATCCGCAAAAGTAGAGGGCTCTAAGCATCATGTCTTCTGTATTCTTGGTGACGGAGAGTGTGATGAAGGAGCTGTCTGGGAAGCTGCGGCATTTGCTTCTCATCATTGTTTAAATAATCTCACAATCATTATTGATGCCAACGGCATGCAAGCTATGGGTAGTTGTGATGAAGTTCTTAAAATGTCTCCCCTTTCAGAAAAATGGCATGCCTTTGGGTGCGATACCTATGATGTAGATGGCCATGACCATAATGATTTATTGAAAGCTTTTCTCATTGAATCCAAAAAACCGAAAGTGATAGTTGCACATACAATCAAGGGAAAAGGTGTCTCTTTTATGGAGAACAATTTACTTTGGCATTACAGAGATCCCCAAGGAGAAGATTTAAAGAAGGCTATTAAGGAATTGGAAGGGAAGAGAAATGCGAAATGAAGTTATAGATGGAATCTGTCAATTAGCCGAGAACGATCCTGATTTGTATCTCATAACTGCGGATTTAGGGTTTGGGGTTTTAGAAAAATTTCAAAAGGCCTTTCCAAAACGATTCTTCAACGCTGGGATTGCAGAACAGAATATGGCAGCCGTGGCGACTGGTTTAGCTCTTGAAGGGAAGCAAGTATACATCTATTCTATTGGCAATTTTCCAACCCTAAGATGTTTAGAACAAGTAAGAAATTTAATTTGTTATCACGAAGCTAACGTAAAGATAATTGCTACCGGAGGTGGTTTTTCATACGGTACCCTTGGTATGACTCATCACGCAACTGAAGATCTTTCAATTATGCGTTCTTTGCCAAATATGAGAGTCTACGCTCCGGCAGATGCAAAAGAAGCTTTAGCTTGTCTTCAGGATATGTACAACTCAAATGCTCCATGTTATTTGAGATTAGCACGAGGTCATGAACCAGATCAGCATGAGAAATCTGCAAAAATCGTGGTTGATGATATTAATTCACTTAGCTTTGGTGAAGACGTAAACATTTTAACTACAGGGACAATTTTATCGGAAGGAAAAAAACTTAAAGACCTCTTGTCTGCTGAGGGCCTATCGGTTGGCCTTCATTCTCTCTCTCGACTAAAGCCTTTTGAACCTAAGCTTCTCGAGCCACTGAATAAGTCAAAAATAATAGTAACAATGGAAGATCACAACATAATAGGAGGCTTGGGATCTCTAGTTTCCGAATCATTTGATTTAACACAATCTAAGCCTCTGATAATAAAACTCGGTTTGCCCGATTGCTATTCCTCAGAGGTGGGAAATCAGGAATATTTAAGGGGTTTTTATGGATTTTCAGCGAAGGAAGGCGCAAAGAAAATTCTAGAGTGTTGGAGAAAATATTTTGGCTAAGATTCTCGTTACCGGTGCGACTAGCTTTATAGGCAAATTATTCATCAACCGTATGCTTGATAGAGGGCATGAGGTTGTCGGTGTAAGCAGACCAGACTCTACTCTACATATAAACACAGCAAATAAAAACTTCAAGAGTCTAAGGCTTGATCTTTCTGAATATTCTCAGTTGGGCAGACTGGTTGGCCCCGTAGATTATCTTTTTTGTTTAGCCTGGAATGGCACGCGAGCACAGGCTCGACTCAATAAGGATTTACAACATTCTAATTACGTGCATTCTATGGAAGGCCTTCACTCTGTCTTGGCTGCTGGATGCAAAACTGTTATGTCAGCAGGGAGTCAAGCTGAATATGGAAATGCAAATGGGATTATTACGGAGGAAACTATTTGTAAACCAGTGACAGCATACGGAGAGAATAAATTAAAATTTTTCGTGGAAGGTTCAGAGCTAGCAAAGAGATACGGATGTGTTTTTAAGGAGCCAAGATTTTTTAGTCTTTATGGCCCCAATGATTATGCAGGCACAATGATCATTAGCACTTTGTCTAAAATGTTAAAAAACGAGGCTTGTGATTTAACCCTTTGTACTCAAAAATGGGATTTTTTGTATATATCTGATGCAATTGACGCTTTAGAACTTTTATTGACCAGGGAGAGTTCTGCTGGCGCTTTCAATTTTGGAAGTGGGGACTGCCGTCCTCTTAAAAATTTTGTCCTTGAGATGAAAAATGTAACAAAAAGCGACAGCAATCTAAATTTTGGAGCAGTCCCTTATCCGTCAACTGGTCCTGTGAGTATTTTTCCCTCTGTTTCTAAGCTAAAACAGGAATTAGCTTGGGAGCCCAAGATATCCTTCAAAGAAGGAATAACAAAAATATTAAAAGAAGACAGTCGATTGTCTTAAAGGATTTTATGTTGGAAGGTCGGCAAGGAGAAAACTTTCAACAAGTTAGAAATCTTTTATTTTCATTGGTGAACTACGTTATACGTTTGAGGATATAGATTGACTTTAGGGCAAGATAGGTCGGACTTCAAAGTCTGCGTAGTGATTGTCACTTATAACAGGAAACTTCTACTATCTAGGTGTTTAAAATCAATCTTGCGCCAGACGATAAAAGTTAAAAAGGTCATAGTAGTTGACAATCATTCGACAGATGGGTCTGAATTTCTTGTTACAGATAGCTTGCTTCCCATTTTTCGAGAGAATTGTATAGCCCTGAAATGGATCAGGTTAGAGAAAAATCTAGGAGGTGCAGGGGGTTTTAATATTGGTTTTAAATCATTTATGGAAACCGATGAAGACTATCTTTGGGTTATGGACGACGACGGATATCCCAGTGAAGACTGCTTAGAATTATTAATAAAAGATGCAAGTCCTACTTGTTGTATTGGTCCCCTTGTAATTTCGGACAAAGATAAATCACTTCTCACTTTTCCTATTAGGAAAGATAATTCAACTAAAAATTACAACTCATTAGCTGACATACCACCAAATATTACGAAAATTTATAATAAACTGACCCCCTTTAACGGGACTTTTATTGGCAAATCATTGGTCAAAACAATTGGAGGACCGAACCCTGACTATTTTATCTGGGGGGACGAAATCGATTTTATGGAAAGGGCGAAAGCGGCGGGGGCTCCCATATTTACTAATTGTGCCGCTAAATTTTTTCATCCTAAAACGCAAAATTTAGGTTGCCCGATGTTTTTTAATCTTATGCGTTTTAATGATCCTGATTCAGTTTTGAAGTTGTACTGCTATTGTCGTAATAATTTTGTCAATAAAAGAAAATATAAGGGAATTCTTTTTGCATTTCTTTTTGCTATCAAAGCTATCTGGTTTTACTCGTTTACTCAACCTTCTTGTAAAAAATTGACTTTAGTTATGAAGGCTACATTTCATGGGCTTAAAAACGATTTCAGCAAACATCATAATTATATGTAAGAATAAAGAGCTACGTGTTGACAATGCACTAATTCTATTTTTAGTTTAAAATTTAGTTTTAAATAAATGAAGAAAACATATATACAATCTCATTTTTTTTGTACGAAGATTTCCTCAATCAATAAAAAACTCATCATATGTCGTACGAATCCTTATGTCGTAGTTTGTCAAGCACATTCCTGAACACCCTTTAAAACTTAGCCTCATCTCCTTATACAGCCTATTACTGCTCAACGAACATTCGAAAACACATCCCATACAAAGTTCAATAAATCAACCAGTTAAGGTTGTTCAAAGTGTTCTAGGGATTAGTGCCGATTGGTTTCCGGTTTTAAAAACAGAAATGTGCTTGTCAAACAAAACTCTCCCCGCCCAATTCTTCTGTTGGGTGCTATTTTTTATATTTCTCGGCAATCAAAGAGAGCTGGTGCTTTAGTTAAAGTTGGAGCTAAATCTTCTTATTCGGCCTGTTTATCTGCTACTAGATTCTTAGAACAGTGGCCATAATGAATCCGGTTCTTTGTTCCTTTCTTTTATCGAAGTCTGATTTGACTTGACACGTACTCAGGCTATTCAAAGACCGGTGCAACCGTTTTCTCATTAGTTTTTTCGCTCGAGAAATTTAGAAGATTAAGCTATTTATTAACCAAAATTTATATCCATTCTTTTCCAGTCTTCACCTTTTGAAGCAATCGTGTCGCAGGATACGGTCTTGGAACAACATTCCCTGTTCCGCGGAACAGGTTACGATTTTTTAAATTTGGTCTCCCGGGCCAGCCCCTTATTTCGAGAGACCGTCTAGCTTTACAATTCAGCCGCTTCTTTAGCCTGTTTCCGTGCTAGCGCTCGCCGCGATTCCCCTTTTAACTCTATTAAATAATAGAAATTAATTATTCTGTCGGCGACTCCATCAGCGATGTATTTTCCACCCAGCTACTCGTACCAGTCAGCGCATGGTTGATTTCTCTCAAGTATGCGAACGGTCTTCGCAATGGTGCGAACTCCGATACTCACAGTGGATTTTTTTGAAATTAATGTAGAAAAAATCTCTAATTTCCGCTGAATTTTCTCAACACCGTTGGCTTCATAATTTTTGAAAATATCAATCTTCCGCTTTTTGTTCTCAAAGGGTTGGACAGCTTTTCTAGGATTTTTCCTTTGGCCTCGCATCTTTGACTGACTCTAAAATTTCCGCTGACGAATTTCAGCCTTTTGTTGCTTTTTCTTTGAGTTGCGTCAAGCTTTATCTTCCGACCGCCGTTAAATCTAAAAACGTCGTTGTTTCATTTCAAATTGCCCTCAATCCTTCTCAAAGTTAAAAGTTTGAGAATGGCTCCGTCGTCTGGCTCCGTTTCTAAGACTTCCGCTGTTCCTTCTTAAAGTTCCGAGGGCGAATTATCCTTTATTTGCTGTCAACCGACAGTTTTTAAAGGAAATTTTATGAAATATAAAACTGAAATAGTTATTGAGGCAATACGTCTCAAGGAGGCAGGAGTTACGACTTCTGCCATCTCGAAGAAGCTTCTTGCTCCCTCGTCTACGATCAATGAGTG
>CDYX01009106.1_pt1 | contig 11184 bp, 10 predicted proteins | sample 554871 | NCBI WGS metagenome assembly CDYX01 (sample SAMEA3182061, study PRJEB8094) | gut metagenome | biome: human; feature: gut; material: Stool; isolation source: human stools | place: Canada | collected 2013-01-14 | reverse complement strand
ACCTTGAAGGTGATGGCGTCGTCAAACTCCCGCAGATCCAGACCCGTCAGCTTCTTGATCTTCTCCAGCCGGTACACCAGCGTGTTCCGGTGGACGAACAGCTTCCGAGCGGTCTCGGAGACGTTCAGGTTGTTCTCAAAGAACTTGTAGATGGTGAACAGCGTCTCCTGATCCAGCGCATCGATGGGGTTCTTCTTGAACACCTCCTGCAGGAACATCTCGCACAGGGTGGTGGGCAGCTGATAGATCAGGCGGCCGATGCCCAGATTCTCATAGTTGATGACGTAGCGCTCGGTGTCGAACACCTTGCCCACTTCGATGGCGATCTGGGCCTCCTTATAGGACTTGGCCAGATCCCGCAGATGCAGGGCCAGCGTACCGATGCCTACGAACACATGGCTCTCGCCGTCCTCCCGCAGGGCCTCCTCGATGGTGGTGGCCACCTTCTCCAGATCCTTGTTGGTGGTGCTCTCCGGCATCTGGTGGATCAGCGCCACGTCCGTCTCACCCACGCTGATGACGAAGTCATTCTGCCGGTCGGGGAAGAGATTCTGCACCACCTCCAGAGAGATGGCCTCGCTGCGGCCCTCCACAGGCCGGATCACGAATACGCCGCGGGGTACCTCGGCGGCCACGTGCAGCTCCTTGGCCCGCATATAGATGTCGCTGATAAGAATGTTGTCGGAGATGATGTTCTTGATGAAGGAGCCCTTGTCGTGCTTTTCCTCATAGTACGTCTTGGCGGAGTTCAGGGCCACGCAGGCCATGGCACACACGGTGCGGCCCACGCTGTCATCGCCGGTGGCGAACACGGCATAGTCAAAATGTCCGCCCCAGCCGGGCAGCGCCTTGAAGGTCTTGCCCTCCAGCGCAATGCAGCCGCCCTCGGCGGAGTCGATGGCCTCCACATACTTGGCCCACTTCTTGCCGATCCCCGTCAGCTCGCTGCAAGCGATGACGGTACCCTCAGCGTCAATGACGCCCACGGTGCGATCGGTGGTATCCTTGAACTGTAAAACGACGTTCTGAAAAATTCTCCCGGACATAGTCAGTCCCTCCTGATATAGAGCTGATGGATATTTTGTGCAAACTACTTAGCCTCGTGCTCTATTATATCGTCAGAATCACGATTTTGCAAGTATTTTCTTGTATTTTTCACAAAAATTTTGGGGCATTTTTTGGCGTTATGTCGAGGGATTCAGTCCACATATGTCAAGAAGGGTGTGTATCTCCCCCTCGGTCAGGGGCCGGAAGGCCCCTGGCGCCAGCGCTTCATCCAGCCGTAGCGGCCCCATGGAAAGCCGCTTCAGGTACGTCACCGGTTTTCCGCAAGCGGCCAGCATCCGCTTCACCTGATGGAATTTTCCCTCCCGCAGCGTCACCAGCGCCTCCTGCGGCGAGAGGAGCTCCAGCCCCGCCGGCAGGCACTCCAGCCCGTCGGCCAGCACCATCCCGCCGGCGAAGGCCGCCGTGTCCGCCGCCGTCAGTACGCCCTCCACACGGGCGTAGTACACCTTGTCCACGTGATAGCGGGGGCTCAGCAGCCGATGGGTCAGCTCCCCGTGGTTGGTCAGCAGCAGCAGTCCCTCCGTGTCCTTATCCAGCCGCCCCACTGGGGATAGATCCCGTTTGCGCAGCTCCGACGGCAGCAGGTCCAGCACCGTCTGCTGCCGTCCGTCCACCCGTGCCGACAGGACCCCGGCGGGCTTGTGGAGCATGAGATAGGTGTACCGGCGGCAGTCCAGTGACTGACCGTCCACCAGCAGGCAGGCGGCGTCGGCGTCCACCTTCTCCTCCGGAGAGGAGGCCAACCGTCCGTCCACTATCACCCGGCCCTGCCGCACCAGCTCCTTTACCTCCCGCCGGGAGTATTTGCCCGTCCCGGCGATGATCTTGTCCAAGCGCTCCATAACCAGCCCTCCTGCCGCAGTTTTTCTCATTATAGCATATCCCACCGGGAAACGGAATAAGCTGAGGACAAAGCTATGGAAAAAACGAAAGGAGCTGCGTGCCTGTGAAGCGCTGTCTTGCGGGGCTGTGCCTGCTGCTGATGCTGCTGACCGCCTGTACCGCCCGCCCCTCCCAGACCCCGGTGACCGCCAAGGACGATGCCGCCCGCCGGGCATGGCTGGAGCAGCAGGGCTGGCAGACGGAGGAGCAGCCGGTCCGCACCCTGACGGTGCAGCTGTCGCTGGCGGGGCAGGAGGACTATCTGGCCCTCCAGCAGGAGGCGGGCCTGCCCTTGGCGGACTACGACGGTCAGACCGTCACCCGCTGCACCTACACCGTCACCAATTACCCCGGCCGCACCGGAGATGTGCAGGTGAATCTCTATCTCTGCGGCGATGTTATCATAGGCGGGGACATCATGGCCTTGGGGGAAAACGGCTTTCAGGCATCCCTCCTCTATCCGGCGGAGAACACATAGAAAAACGGGAGGAAGGGCTTTTGCCCCTTCCTCCCATTTTTCAGTACTCCTCGCCCAGCGTAATGATCTGCGCCCACAGCACCGGCCCCACGGCCCCGGTGGGGTCGAAGCCCAGCTGCCGCTGGAGGGTCAGCACCGCCTGCTGAGTGGCGGGGCCGAAGATACCGTCCACCACCAGACTGGGCAGAGTCTCGTCCTCCCGGCTGATCTGGTTGAGCCGCTCCTGCATCAGGGCCACCTGTTCGCCCCGGTCGCCCCGTACCAGAAACCGTCCCGGATAGACCTCCCCGGCGAACTGCCGGTAATCCTCCGGCAGCTCCGCCAGCACCTTCCGATAGGCCGTCTGCAAAGCGTTCCACGTCTCCCGGCCCACCACGCCGTCCACCGTCAGACCGTAGAGCCGCTGGAAGGTGTACACCGCATCCAGCAGCTCCTGATCGAAGTCGTCGGACAGAGAGATCATGGGCAGCTCCGGCAGAAAGTACCCCAGAAACGCCAGATAGAACCGCACCGTCCGCACGCCGATGCCGCTGTCCCCCAGCCGCAGCTCCTCGGCGTACCGCCGCTGCAGCTCGGAGATGGTGAGCCCCTCGCTGCTGAGGTCCGACAACTGCTTGACGCCGTTGTAGATCTGCTTGATCTTGTACCACGTGGCCTTGCCCACGATGCCGTCCTGCGCCAGATTGAAGATCTGCTGAAAGACCCGCACCGCCTCCTCCATGTCTCCGTCAAAGACGAAGCTGTCGTCCAGCGCCGGGATGGCGGGATAGTTCTTCCCGATGCGGTTGAGCTGCCGCTTCAGGGTCTGCACGTCGTTGCCGGCATCGCCCCGCCGCAGGGGCCGCCCCGAATAGGAGGCCACGTTCCCGCCCACCGGCGCATTCATCACCAGATTGATGTCGCCGCCGTAGTAGTACTGCAAAATTTCGTAGGGCGTCATGCCCTCCTCCGCCAGATCCACGCTGCCCCATTGGGACAGGCCACTGCACCGGGTACGCACCCCGTCGCAAAACTGGGCGAACAGCGGCTCTACACTGCCCTGCCGCACGATGTAGTTGTTGAAAATATCGTCCACGATGCGGCTGATGTTCTCGAATATGTCGCCGCCCTCCACATAGGCCTGATCGTACCGGGTGGTGGAGGTGATGTCGAAGTCGTACCCTCTGGCCCGGTAATACTCCGTGTACACCCGGTTCAGGGCGTAGGAGATCTGGGCCAGAATGTTGGCTCGGATGGCACTCTCCGGCCAGGTAGGATAAATTTCGTGGGAGGCCACGTTCTTGATGTACTGGGCGAAGGGCACCACCACGTTCCGGGCGGACTCCCCCGGCGCCCCCAGATGCACCGTGATGGTCTCCGGCACCACGGGATAGGGATAGGGCATCACGCACGCTCCTTTCTCACACCACTGGCTCCAGCATCACCGGCAGGATGGTCTCCACCCCGTCGAATACCGTCACCGTCCGGCCAGCCACCGGCTGGAACATGGGATGCTGTACCGACACCTGATAGTCCAGCCCGCTGAGGGCGGCGGTGTCCGAGGCTTGAGACCAGGCAAAGGGCGGGGCGGGCAGGCGGATGCCGGATAGGATACCGGAGCCGTCGGTGACGCCCCGGTAAAATATGTGTTCCTCCGTGCCGAAGGCTCGGCTGATGACTACCTGCGCCCCGGCCACGGGGAAGCGCCCGCCGCCGCAAGTGACCTGCACGCGCAGGCCGCCCCGGTCCGGGTGGGTCCTGAGGAAAACGTCCACAGGTGTTGGTTGTGCTGACTGCATAGGCAAAGACCTCCTTTTTTCCTATCCTATGCACCTTGCTTCGTCCCGTGCCAAAAAAATTCCCGGAACCGGGGGAAGTCCGGTTCCGGGAAAGAAAAGCGTTATTTCTGGGGCAGATATATCCGCCGTGTAGGCCGAAGCCCCAGCATCTCCCCCACGGGGACGGCCACGTCGCCGGTGGCCTCCTCCGCCAGAGTAAAGACCATCACCATCAGCGCTGCATTGGGGAAGGGGCAGAACTCGCCGGGGTTGGTCAGGGAGATCAGCAGCATCCCCAGATAGCTCAGAGCCAGCGCCCGGACAAAGGGCGTTTTTCCGGCCCGCAGCAGGGCGATACGATCCCGCATCAGCACGCCGTAGGCGGCAATGCCCACCAGACCCATGCTGCCCATGATCTGGGCGATGCTGTTGTGGTAGAACACCATGCTCCCCTCCACGCCGGTGAAGAGGTCACTGTTGCGCTGGCTGATGAGGCCGATGCCAAACACGGGGTTGTGCAAAAAGTCCGTGATGCCCCGCAGGAACAGCTGCACCCGGACGAAGTCCCCCTGATGGAACAGATGACCGTCCTCCATGCGGCTGTCCATCATCAGCGACAGCAGCTCCGGGCCCACCAGCACCGCCAGCACCGCACCGGCCACGCACAGAGGCAGCACGACCTTCCGGGGAATGAGGCCCCACCGCACCAGATATACGAAGCCCAGTCCCAGCAGCGCCACGCCGAACAGCAGAGCGCTGCGGCTGCCGGTAAGGGCCAGCCCTGCCGCCTGCACCGCCACACCCAGCAGATGGGCGGGCTTTTTCAGCGACAGATAAAAGGACATGGGCAGGGTAGTCAGCAGCAGCGCCGTGGCAAAGTTGCGGTACTTGAGATAGAGGGTGGTATGTACCTGCAGAAATTCCTGCCACCGCACGGCGTAATCCAGCATCACCAGACACGCCATGCACACACCCAGCGCGCAGAAAATGGCGGCGAACCGCCGGTGCAGGTCGTAGCCCTTGGAATAGGTCAGGCACGACCGCAGCAGCACATAGAAAACCAGCATCCCGCCGCCGAGACACCCGGCGTAGTACAAACTCAGCGGCTGAAGCAGCTGATGCATGGACAGGATCCCGCAGCCCCCCAACAGGGTGGCTGCCGACACCAGCAGCAGCCCCGTGGCGCTGCGTCCCACCCGGAAGGTGACGGGCCAGACCATCAGGTGCCAGATCAGCGCCGCAAAGAACGGCGCCGCCAGCACGGCGCAGGGGAGGAAATCCCCCAGACTTTCATATCGCTGGGTCGACAGCAGAAATACCAGCAGGAACGGCGTCACCGACGCCAGCAGATCCCGGCAGAACACCAGCAACCAAATACAGATCCCCAGCAGGGCCATGGCCCCATAGACCGGCTGACGCAGAGCGGCAAAGCCCAGCGCCACCCACAGCAAAAACGGAAAATAGGCACGGCTGAGCCAAAATCGCTGGCTTAGGCCGGACAGACGGCGGAAGCCCCCATAGCAGCGGCGCTGCAGACGGGGCCAAAAGCCGCTGTCCTCGTTCAGTGCGCTGAAAGACAGATCCCACATAGAATTGTTTTACTCCTTTTTTCATCCAGACAGGTACATGGACGGCTTCCCTTCCCTCCATGCACATACCAAAACAAATGCTCCCTGAAAAATGTGAAATTTTTGTGAATAATAGGTTTTTTAGGGAACCTTTTTACCGAGGTATATACCGCCCTCCTCTGGGCGTAAGTAGCACTATACCACGTTCCGGCGGGAATGTCAACGGGAGAAGCAGTCGGCTTATGAGGAATGTCCGTCCGGCTGTACTAAGAAAAATCAACGTCTGCCGCAGACCGGCGGCAAAAAAGCCTGAAAATTCCCTGAAAGAAGGGGATTTTCAGGCTTTTCACAGAAAATACACACAAAAATGGCTGGTTTGTATAACTGACTAACATTTTTGTCACTTTTGGACGCCCTGTCTGGTATCGAAGTACCTATAGGACATCCAGCTCCGGCAGCCGGTCCAGGGCATAGGTGATGAACCGCTTGGCGGCGGGGGAGACGTGCTCCTCCTCCGGCAGGGCGATGCCCAGATGCACCGACTGGGGCGGGTCCAGCGGCAGCACCGCCACCCCGTCCGCCAGATCGGCGGTGAGGATATCATTCAATAAGGTGATGCCCAGCCCCGCCCGCACCATGGCAATGGCGGCCCGGCTGTCGCTGGTGGCGAAGCGGATCTTGGGCCGGATCTGCAGCTGCTGGAGCATCCGGGAGTTATCTGTCTCCTGTCCCGGCAGAAACTCGATGAAGGGCTCCTGCCGCAGCCGCTCCACGGGGAAGCGGTCCGCCTCCACCAGCGGGTGGGTAGGGGGGAGAATGGCCATCAGCTGGTCGTCCTTCAGCGGCACCCACTCGTGCCGTCCCGGCCGCTGGCTGATGAGACAGAAGTCCGCCCGCCGGTGATCCACCAGCTCGCCCAGTTGGGTAGAGCTGCCCTCCCGCAGCTCCACCCGGATGCCGGGATAAGCGTGATGGAACCCGGCAATGACCTCCGACAGCCACGGGTAGAAGGCGGCGTAATTGGTGCCGGCCACCACCCGGCCCACATCCAGCCCCTGGATCCGGTGGGCCAGCTGCTGGTACTGCTCGTCCAGCTCCGCCATTCGCCGCATCAGCGGCAGCAGCTCCTGACAGGCCCGTGTGGCGGATACCCCGCCCCGCCCCCGGTGCAGCAGGGGAAAGCCCGTCTCCCGCTCCAGACTGTCCACCAACCGGCTGATGCCGGAGGGGGTGTAGCCCAGCGCCTCGGCGGCAGCGGACAGACTTCTCTCATGGAGTACAGTGAGCAAAACCCGGCATTTTTCGGTGTCCATGAAATTTCGCCCCTTCTTTGACATTTTATCAAACAAAATTTGAAATAGTATCGCTTTACGCAAGGATACACCAAGTGCTATACTCTGTCAAGGGTAGGAGAGAAACCCCGATCAAGAACGGACAGAAACTTTCGGAGGAACAGGCATCATGACTCAGAAAAAAGCGGAGATCCTTTTGGCGACAGTTATCGCAGCACGGGCTACGTCCCTTCTGTTCAGCAAGATCGCCATGAACGGCATGGGGATCTTCAACCTGCTGGCGGCCCGGTTTTTGATGGCCTTTGTGCTGCTGGCGGTGGTGTTTTTCAAGCGCCTGCGCCACATCAAGCGCCATACGCTGGTGCGCGGCGCCATCATGGGCGGTCTGTTCTTCCTGATGCTCTCCACGGAGCTGACGGGGCTCAAGAGCACCCCTTCCTCCACCGTCTCCCTGCTGGAGAATACCGCCATCATTCTGGTGCCCATGGCGGAGGCCGTGCTGCGGCATAAGCTGCCCAAGGCCGCCACCGCCGTCAGCGCACTGGTGGCCATCGGCGGCGTGGCACTGCTGACCGGCCAGTCCGGCGGCTTCACCCCCGGTATGGTGCTGGCGATCATGGCCGCCGTGCTGTACGCCGCAGCCATCATCACCACCGACCGCTTCTCCCACGAGGACGATCCCCTGACCCTGGGCATCGTTCAGGTGGGTACGCTGGGCCTGCTGGCGCTGGTGTCCTCCTTCGTGTTCGAGGCGCCCCACCTGCCCCAGTCCGGTACCCAGTGGCTGATGATCGCCGGCCTTGCCGTCATCTGCACCGGCTTCGGCTTCACCCTCCAGCCTGTGGCCCAGAGCCACACCACCGCCCAGCGTGCAGGCTTGTTCTGCGCTCTGAGCCCCGCCTGCGCCACCCTGCTGGGTGCCGCCGTGCTGCGGGAGCACATCAGCGTCATGGGAATGTGCGGCATCGCCCTGATCCTGCTGAGCCTGCTGGTACCGCAGCTGTGGCAGCTGGCGGAGAAGAAGGGCATCACCCTGCTGCCCCGTCATGCCGTCCCCGCCGTGCGCCGGGCCTGAGATATCATAAACTATATACCATTAGGTGTCCTTTCGTTGGGAGGAGCGCCGGAAAAGCCTTTGCCTTTTCCGGCGCTCCTTCTTTTTGCCGGGAAGATCCCCCTCGGCTGCTTTTTTACATGGACTTTACACAAGGAGACTTTTGTCCTTTACAACGCCCCTTTATCATGGGGACTGTAGCAAGAAAGCAAGTCCAAACATGAAAAACGAAAGGAGATCTTCATATGAAAAAGATCATCAGTATCCTGCTGGCCGCCGTTATGGTCATGGCCCTTCTGGCCGGTTGCGGCAGCAAAAACAGCGACAAAACCAACGACAACAACACCCCTAATAATAATCAGAATACCGAGCTCAGCGGCTCCGTGTCCACGAACGGCTCCACCTCCATGGACAAGGTCATCGGTGCTCTGCGGGAGCAGTTCATGGCAGACCACAAGAACGTCACCGTCACCTATGATCCCACCGGCTCCGGCTCCGGCATCGAGGCCGTGAAGAACGGCACGGCGGACATCGGTCTGGCCTCCCGCAGCCTGAAGGACGAGGAGAAGGCCGGCGGTCTGACCGAGACGGTCATCGCACTGGACGGCATCGCCGTCATTGTCCATGCCCAGAGCAAGGTCGCAGACCTGACCGTGGAGCAGATCGCCAAGATCTTCACCGGTGAGATCACCGACTGGAGCGAGGTGGGCGGCGACCCCGGCGCCATCTCCTGCATCGGCCGTGAGTCCGGCAGCGGTACCCGTGACGGCTTCGAGTCCATCACCGGGACCAAGGATTCCTGCAAGCTGGATCAGGAGCTGACCTCTACCGGCGGCGTCATCGAGGCCGTGGCCGGCAACCCCAACGCCATCGGCTATGCCTCCCTCTCCGCTGTGGAGGGTAAGGACACCGTGAAGGCCGTCACCGTAGGCGGTGTGGCCTGCACCGAGGCCACTGTGCTGGACGGCAGCTACGCCATTCAGCGGCCCTTCGTGCTGGTGACCAAGGACGGCACGGCCCTGTCCCCGGCGGCGCAGACATTCTTCGACTTCGCCACCTCCAAGGACGCCGCCTCCCTCATTCAGAATGCGGGCGCCGTGCCTACCGCCAAGTAAAAACGAATCGGGGGACCCTCACCTGCTGCGGCGGATGAGGGGGCTTCCCCGTCATCGGGAAAGGAGAACTCTATGAAGCGGACAGCAGGCAAAAGTCTCCGCACCCGCAAAGCCATGGAGCAGGCCATCCACCTGATCTTCCTGCTGTGCGGCATCGTGGCGGTGGGCTTCGTGCTGTGCATCAGCGTGTATCTGGTGATCTCCGGCCTGCCGGCCATCCGGGAGATCGGACTGACCAAATTCCTCTTCGGCAAGGTGTGGGCGCCTACCAACGCCACCACCGGCCCGCAATTCGGCATCCTGCCCTTTATCCTCACCTCTGTCTACGGCACGGCGGGAGCGCTGCTGCTGGGGGTGCCGGTGGGCCTGATGACCGCCATCTTTCTGGCCAAAGCGGCCCCGCCCCGTCTGGCGGCGATGATCCGCACGGCGGTGCAGCTGCTGGCGGGCATCCCGTCGGTGGTGTACGGTCTGGTGGGCATGATCGTACTGGTCCCCGCCATCCGCCGTGCCTTCGGTCTTGGCTCCGGGGCCTGCCTGCTGGCGGCCATTCTGGTGCTGACGGTCATGGTGCTGCCCTCCATCATCAATGTGGCGGAGACGGCTCTTCAGGCCGTGCCGAGGGAGTATGAGGAGGCCAGTCTGGCACTGGGCGCCACAGAGACGGAGACCTACTTCCGGGTGAGCCTGACTGCCGCCCGCAGCGGCGTGGCGGCGGCGGTGGTGCTGGGCGTAGGCCGTGCCATCGGAGAGGCCATGGCCATCATCATGGTGGCCGGAAACGTGGCCAATATGCCGGGGCTTTTCACCTCGGTGCGCTTCCTCACCACCGGCATCATCTCCGGAATGTCCGATGCCGCCGTGGGGAGCCTGTATCAGCAGGCACTGTTTTCCATCGGGCTGGTGCTGTTTCTGTTCATCATGCTCATCAACGTCCTGCTGAATGTCTGCATCAAACGCAAGAAGGAGGACTGAGCCATGAAGCAGCAATGGACGCTTCGCCGGAGACTGTATAACGGCGGGATGCGGGGGCTGGTGTGGCTGTGCGCCGGACTGACCTGCGCCCTGCTGATCTTTCTCATCGGCTATATCTTTTACCGTGGCGTGCCGGGCCTCAGCTGGCAGCTGATCTCCGGCCAGACCAGCTATATCCGCAATACCGTGGGCATCCTGCCCAACCTATTGAATACCCTGTATATCATTCTCGTGGCCATGGCGGTGGTGCTGCCGCTGGGTGTAGGCGCCGCCATCTACCTGACGGAGTACGCCGCCAGCGGACGGCTGGTCCGCATCATCGAGTTCGCCGCCGAGACACTGACGGGCATTCCCTCCATCATCTTCGGACTGGTGGGCATGATGCTGTTCGTGCAGAAGCTGGGCCTTCAGGCGGGAATTCTGGCCGGCGGCCTGACGCTGGTGATGATGATCCTGCCTACCATCATCCGCACCACGCAGGAGAGCCTGAAGACCGTCCCCCAGTCCTACCGGGAGGGGGCGCTGGCGCTGGGTGCCGGCAAATGGCACATGGTCCGCACGGTGGTGCTGCCGGGAGCGGTGGACGGCATCGTCACCGGCTGTATTCTGGCCATCGGCCGCATCGTGGGGGAGAGCGCCGCCCTGCTGTATACGGCAGGCTTCGGCATGGCGCTGGTGAGTCTCTTTGACTCCCTGCACACCTCCTCCGCCACCCTGACGGTGGCCCTGTACGTCTACGCCACCGAGGGCGGCGAGACGGCGCTGGCCTTCTCCATCGCCACCATCCTCATGGTGCTGACCCTGCTCATCAACCTCACCGCCGGGATCATCGGGCGGAAGCTGAAAAGGAAGTGAACGACAATGGACCCCATTCTGCAAGTGAAGGATCTGGACCTGTGGTACGGCGCTCATCAGGCGCTGCACAGCGTCTCCATGGACATCCCGGAGAAGAGCATCACCGCCTTCATCGGCCCCTCCGGCTGCGGCAAGTCCAC
>CDYX01027891.1_pt1 | contig 11239 bp, 10 predicted proteins | sample 554871 | NCBI WGS metagenome assembly CDYX01 (sample SAMEA3182061, study PRJEB8094) | gut metagenome | biome: human; feature: gut; material: Stool; isolation source: human stools | place: Canada | collected 2013-01-14 | reverse complement strand
TATTTGAGTTATTATATATTTATGCAATGCTTTGTGATAAAAATATGTACGCAAAAATACAACAGAAATCAAAAGGAAGAGGAAAATCTATGCTGCAATTAGAAAGACAACAAAAGATTCTCGATTATTTAAAAGAAAACCGCAAGGCCACCACCAATGAGCTCAGCGAACTGCTTGGTGTATCGACCACGACAATAAGAACAGATTTAAACCAGATGGATAAGGAAAAGCTTCTGACAAAGACTCACGGCGGTGCTATCTACAAGGATAAAACCCATGACATGACTGATTTAACCTCGAGGGCCTACCTGTTCCATGACCGCGCCCTAGAAAACAAGGAAGCTAAAGAGGAGATTGCAAACGAGGCGATAAAGCTCGTAAGTGACCATATGTGTATATTCCTTGATGCCAGCTCCACAGCCTACACTCTCGGCATGAAGCTTTCAGGCTTTACAGAGCTGACCGTCATCACCAATGGCATCAATCTGGCTTTAGAGCTAAAGGATATCCCGGGTGTCACAGTCATCCTGACAGGCGGTATCGTAACCAGTGCATCCGCTTCCATAGAAGGACTGCTTGGCGCTGATTTACTCAAAAAAATACACACAGATATCGCGTTCGTGTCAGCAAGAGGCTTCTCTGTAGAAGACGGACTGACTGATTTCAGTATATACGAGGCTGATTTAAAGCACATGTGTATCAAGGCCTCCGCTAAAACTGTGGCTCTTGTAGACCACACCAAGTTTGATACCACATCCATATCAAGCTATGCATCGCTTGATGACATCAATATGGTAATCACCGACTCCGGTATCTCACCTGAGACAGCAGATATATATGAGAAGGCAGGCACTGATATTGTTATATCTGGAATATAAATGAGACAATATAGCCATATAAAATTATAAGTACAAATATAAATATAAGTATAAATATAAGTATAAGTACAAATATAACTATAACTGTATATATAGATCCATCAAAAATGACACGCAACGTTTTACGGCTGCGTGTCATTTTATAGTTGTCTTATACGCTTAAAGCATCAGACTATCTTATATGCATTTCTGCCCTTTTCCTTCACATCATTGAGCACTTCATCCACCGTCTTAAACAGCCTAGAAAACTCATCCGGCACCTTTACATCCGGGGCGGTAACATATGCCTGTGATACAGTCAGATACTCATCCACCTTAGAGCTCTCATGAAGTATCTGTTTTTTGGCAAGCTCAAGTCTTATATGCTCGGCTATATTTTTAATGATATCCTCATCCGTTTCCTGCAGGATTATGTAGAATTCATCGCCATAGAAATGATACCCCATTCCCTTATCTTTGATGCTCTCATTTATTATGGATGACACTTCTTTTAGCACTGCATCACCAGTGACTCTGCCACTGTTTCTGTTAAATGACTTGAAGAAATCTATATCCACTACTCCAAACGTGATTCCTACACCATCTGAATCCTGATTTTTGCTCACAAGCTTTTCAAAATCGTTTCGCATCTTGAACTTATTGCCCATGCCTGTAAGCATATCTGTGTAGTTGAGTCTGACTGCCTTACGGCGCTCATACTCAGTCTCCTGAAGCTGAAGCTTAAGGTCGATTGTATCACCAAGACGCTTTATCTGCTCCTTCACCTGCATAGAGTGGAGATTTGCGTAATATACGCACAGCTTGTTGTACGCCTCTGTATCACCCATGGCGCTCTCATATTTCATCCACATCTTGACACAGGTCTTCTGGAAAAACAGATTTTCTGTTTCGGTAGCAAAGCGTTCATATTCCACAATAACCTTTTTCCATGCATCAAACTCTCCCATATTCATAAACAAATTGCAAAGGCTTAGTATCTCAAGCACATAATCGGCAGAATTGATATTGTTTATCGCACCCTCAACCAGCTCTTCCACATGATCTCTGACCTCATCCTCATTTCCCATCTTCCATAGCATATGTGCCTGTGACATGTCTATCAGAAATCTGTTTTTAGCGCTGCCAGCTATCTCATTAAAGAGTATCGCGTCAGAAAGATGCTTTTCTGCCTTTTCAAACTCATTAATTCCTGTGTATGATATGCACAGATTCAGATGAAGCATGAGAAGCTCCTGATAATAGTTATCCCTCTCTCCATGCAGCGGTGGCTTGCACAGCTCCAGTGCTTCGTTAAAATATCTGACAGCCTTCTCATACAATCCAAGCTCCATATAAAGTGAGCCGATATTATTGTTTACAAGCATGATTATCTCAGTTGAGCCCTGCTCCACAGCTACATCCATAGCCTCTAAGTAGCAGTCAATCGACATGCTTACATCTCCAATGGATGCATATATGACTCCCATAAAATTGACAGTCTTTGCCATCTGCTCATATGCGCCACAGCTCTTATAAAGACCGGCTGTCTCCTGTGCCTTCTTTTCTGCCAAAAAAAGCTTATTCTCGCCAAATAAGGCTGCTGCCTCATCCATACATCTGTCTGCCTTTTGCAATATACCCATAAAAACCCTCCTATAGATGACAATACAATCTATTTCTCAGCAAGATACTGCTTATATCCAACCTGTTTCAGTTTCGCATCCTTTGCTACAACCTGAGCCTTCATATCTGCTGTATACTTTTTGATTTTCTCAAGGATTGCATCATCACCTGCTGCGAGTATCTTTGCTGCAAGGATTGCTGCATTTTTCGCACCGTCAATTGCAACTGTGGCAACAGGCACTCCAGGTGGCATCTGCATGATTGAGAACACTGCATCCATTCCATCCAAATTCTTTCCTGAAAGCGGTACTCCGATAACAGGAAGTGCAAAAAGCGCTGCACACATGCCCGGAAGGGCTGCCGCCATTCCCGCTCCTGCTATTATTACCTTTACATCTCTATCACAAGCGCCTCTTGTCCACTCAATAAGCTCATCCGGCTCACGGTGCGCCGAGATAATGGTAAGCTCATACTCTATGCCGAGCTCCTCAAGCATATCTGCTGCCTTACTCATCACCTTTAAATCTGAGTCACTGCCCATAACTATTCCAACTTTTGCCATTTTATCCTCCTTATATGCCTAATAATTATTTGCTTTCTGCATCAAGCGTATCAAGCGGTTTGTTCAACTCTTCTACGCCCTCAAGCACAAATCTGCCATCTTTTATTATATCACATGTTGAGCCATCGTGTCGAATAACTGTGATGGCTCCAAGCTCATCATATGGTATTGTGATATCTGTGTGGCAGTTGAAATATGCCTTTGATATATTCTCTTTTCTGCGGATGGAAACTGAATTGTCCCTGGCAATGATTGCTTTTCCGTCAGGGTTGTATGTCATATTGTCCTCATCATATGTGTAGCAGGTATCACCCACTGCAAAGTGCGGTCCTGTCTTCTCTGCTATGAGAATAGGCATCTTTGCCGCGATATCGTATACTCTTGCCATACGGTAGGCTGTCGTATTGGTGCCTATGGCAAACTCACCCATAGGCAGTGTGTCGTGATGGAAAAGCACATTGTCTGATATATACTTTCTGTTTTCTTCCTCATCCTCAAAATTGGTGCATGTATATTTATCAATCATGCCATCCTTAAAGTCGATTTCCAGATTAAGGAAATTAAGCTCATTGAGATATACCTGACTGACATGCAGCTTGCCGTTTGTGCCCTCTAACACCGGTGAAGTAAACACCTCTCCGACAGGGATATTTACATCAGCCACACAGTTTTCAAAAGCCGTCTCCTTTGAAGGCTCCTTAAGCTCATGAATCTTGACATACAAGTCTGTCCTGTTGCCGTTTGTACCGACGATATGCACCCTGTCTGCTGTATCGAGCACATCTATGATTTTCTGCTGCATATCTCTGTAGAGTGCATAATCAAGAGTATTAATCTTTACAGTTTCCGTAAAAATTTCCTTATAATCAGGTCCGATTGCAGCACACGGATAGGCAATAATCGTATAGCTTCTGTCCTCGCTGTGGATATAGCTGTTCATATACCGTGAACGCACACCTGTCATATGGACTACAAGCTTCTGCTGCTCATCATTAAAGTGCGCAGCCTCCTTCTTTGAAACCGGAGCAAACGGCTCCTCTCCAAATATCTCTATGACAGCAGGACCTCCACATTTGCATGCTACATCCTTCATTCTCTCAAGTGCATTGTGCATGCACTCAAGACGATACTCCACATATGCCTTGTCAAGCCACAGTGCCATATCCTCCTTGTGGTCATAGTCAAACTGCTTATTGACCGATGTGGAAAATGGTCTCATGGCAGGCTTCATACCCATTTTCTCAAAATTCTTTAATGCTGCTCTTATCATACGCTCAAAACCAAGCGGATAAACCACCTGAACCACCGACTTCTTTGAGATATCCTTATTGCAGATAATAAAGCCAATGCGGTATCCTTCCGTATAGGTATCTGCCATGGCCTGTATCTCCTCATCTGAAAATGAAGCCAGGTGCGCTCTGCCGGCGCGCTCATTCTCTCCGACATACAGTCCGTAGGAATACAGATAATCATCATTTGACAAATCTGCCTCATTTACAAGCTCTGTATAGTAATCATATGCCGGGTCAAGAAGTGCTCTGTTGTCATCCTCTGCAAAAATCTCCTCATAATCATGCATGAACGAATATATACAGCCCCTTATCTCATCAGGACTCAGCTCATTGGCATTCTCAAAATAATTGTAAAGCTCTACAATAAGCTCTGCATAAATGCAGAGATATTTTATATCCCCCTGATAGATATGCGTGATGCTTCCGGCAATTTTTGCATATACAGCCGATAAAAGCTGACCATACTCATCTCCGAGCACCTTTACGGCATATGCCGGGTTGGCATAGCTTTTCTCGTAATTTTCTTTATCAAACTGTGAATAGAATAAATCGTTAAATTCCTTATCTGCGCTATGGTTTTTAATAGTGTTGATGCACTTTGCTGCACTTCTGAAATAATCTGCAAAAGCCGGCTCTATCGCAGGTTCTCTGACGATCTGCTCTATACGCTCCTCCACAAGCTCTAATCGCTCTGCGTAAAGCTCATTGGAGAGCTCATAAATCTCTTTATAACTCATATGTCCCTATAATCTTTCTATTTTATAATTCAAATGTTCATGACAGTTTTATCACACTATTGATATAATATGTGCTAAATAATAAAGCCGACAGCATACGTCCCACCCCAGCTGAGCACCGCTATAAGTGCAAAAAACACTGCCAATCGTGGAAATGTCATGAATGATTCCTCATCAAAGAGGCTTCTGATGGCAAACCCGAAATCTGCCAGAGATATGCCAAGCATCAGTATACCGGCACTGCCATAGTACATAGACAGATTGCCATCTCCTCTGAATGCCGCATTCAAAAAAACTATATATACAATCTCTATGAGGATAGCCACAACAAGTGCAGCTATCCCCCTCTTAGATTGCTTCTTTTCCGTAAACTTATACCTGTTACGTTTTCTTCTGCCAAGCAATTTATATTCTCCTATTTGCAGCCGTACTGCTTATAGTACTCATCTATAGCTGCTTTGATTGTGTCATCAATGACTACTCTGCCATCATGCTCTCTGTTGTAGAGATACTCTGTGACCTCTTCCATTGTAACGATAGCCCTGCCTTCAAAGCCGTACTTCTCATGGATTTCGTCGAGCGCGCTTACCTTGCCGCCCTGTCCGACTTCCATTCTGTTAAGGCTCACCATAAGGCCTACGATTGTAACATCTGCAGCTCCTCTTACCTTTGGAACTGTCTCCTCCATTGATTTGCCGGATGTGGTGACATCCTCTATCATAACTACTCTGTCACCATCCTTAAGCTTGCTTCCAAGGAAACCTCCCTTGTCTGCACCATGATCCTTTGCCTCTTTTCTGTCTGAGCAGTAGCGCACCTCTTTGCCATAGAGCTCATGGTATGCGATAGCTGTTACCACTGCAAGCGGAATTCCCTTGTATGCAGGTCCGAATAATACATCAAAGTCATCTCCGTAGTTTGCATGGATTGCCTTTGCGTAGTACTCTCCGAGTCTCTTAAGCTGTGAGCCTGTCACATATGCTCCCGCATTCATGAAAAATGGTGATTTACGGCCGCTCTTTAATGTGAAATCACCAAATTTCAGCACGTCACTCTCCACCATAAAGTCTATAAATTCGCTCTTGTAGCTTTCCATTGTATGTTAATCCTCCTGTGTGTTTTTCTTTAAATTATCTTTGTCAATTTTACCACATTGGGGCGTGCTTTTCAACGAGGAAATTGGTTACAAAAACAGCATCCCTTCATATTAAATGAATATGGGATGCTGTTCATCTGCTTATATATTTTTATCAGATATACTCACTTGTGTTTACAATCACGCCGTCATATACTGACTGCTTTTTGATAAACTCCGCAGCCTGGTCCACATCTCTGCCGTTTTTGTTCCAGTCCTTTGTGAACTCAACTTTGTCAGCTTCAAGCGCCTTCTCCTGCTTTTGGCTGATGAACAGAAGTACGAGTATTCCGGCATGGCTTAGGTGCTTGACTACATTTACGAAGTCCTCACCCTCCTTTGGTGCGTAGAGATAAGTATGGCGTCCGTCTATATTTAAGGCTTTCTCGACATCCTCCACAAAGCCGCGGTTTACACCATCCACTCCGTCTACGAATACGGCGGTGATTGCCTTCTGGCCCTTGATTGCAGCTCTTACGTTTCTGTCTACTCTGCCCTCGTAGAGACCGCTTTCCTCTGTGTGTACCTCTTCAACCACACCGCAGGCAGATGTCATATCGGTCACACGGTCGATTAAGATGAACTCACCGAGTGTCTTGTGATTTTTGAACTTATCGCAGACTATCTTGTCCGAGAATGCAATCTTTACAACTGCTATCTCGTTCTTTTTGAGCTTGTCGGCAGGCTTTTCCTCACCTGTGTTTACGTCGATGGTATGCTCTATCTCTGTTACGATGCCCGGTATTGACTTGGTACCAAGCTTGAAGAAGAAATTCTTTCCCTTAAAGAGCTCATCGTCATCCATCCAGAGTATTGTAGCTGTGATGGATGAAGCCACCTTTGCTCCTGAACCGATTGTGAGCACGCAGCCTCTTGATACGTCCACCTCTCTGTCAAGCTGGATTGTAACCGGCTGGCCTGTAAATGCGCTATCGCTTAGCTTATCACCCACATGGATGCTCTTTACATGGGCTGTCTCATTGCTTGGCAGTGTGGTGATTTCATCGCCCACCTTTACCTCTCCGGCCTCTATCTGGCCCTGGAATCCACGGAAGGTGTGGTCAGGACGGCAGACTCTCTGTACAGGCATGTAAAAGCCCTCTTCCTCGTTCTCATCCTTTATGTCAACATCCTCAAGGTATGATAAAAGAGCAGGTCCCTTGTACCATGGGATATTTTCTGACTTTGTTGTTACATTGTCACCCTCTGTTGCAGAAACAGGAATTATTACTACATTTTTGAGTTCAAGCTCCTTTGTAAGCTCAATAATCTGCTTTGTGATTTCATCGAAACGCTTCTCGTCGTAGCCTACAAGATCCATCTTGTTTACTGCAAATACAAAGTAGTTGATTCCCATGAGCGCGCAGATTCTTGCGTGTCTTCTTGTCTGAACCAATACCCCCTGCTTTGCATCTATTAAAATTACCGCAAGGTCTGCAAAGGATGCACCTACCGCCATGTTTCTTGTGTACTCCTCATGGCCCGGCGTATCTGCCACGATAAAGCTTCTCTTATCTGTTGTGAAGTAACGATAAGCCACATCGATTGTGATTCCCTGCTCTCTCTCTGCCATCAGTCCGTCGAGGAGGAGTGAATAGTCGATGGCGCCGCCACGGCTTCCGACCTTACTGTCAAGCTCCAATGCCTTTTCCTGATCTGCATAGAGCAGCTTTGAATCGTATAATATATGTCCGATCAGAGTTGATTTTCCGTCGTCCACGCTTCCGCATGTAATAAATTTAAGTAATCCGCTCATTTTAGAAATATCCCTCCCTCTTTCTTCTTTCCATGCTGCCTGCCGCCTCGTTGTCTATGACACGGGTGGTTCTCTCTGAGGAAACAGCACTGAGTGTCTCATCAATAATCTCATCAAGTGTATCCGCTGTCGACTCCACACCACCTGTCAGTGGATAGCAGCCGAGAGTTCTGAAACGTACACTCTTCATCTGGATTTTCTCACCCGGACGAAGCTTCATTCTGTCGTCATCTACCATGATAATGTTGCCGTCTCTGTATACAACAGGTCTTTCCTTTGCAAAGTAAAGTGAAGGAATCTCGATATTCTCTCTCTTTATATACTGCCAGATATCCTTCTCTGTCCAGTTTGACAGTGGGAAAACTCGTACCTCCTGGCCCTTTTTGATTCTTGAGTTGTAGAGCTTCCACATCTCCGGGCGCTGGTTCTTTGGATCCCATGCGTGGTTTTCATTTCTGAAGGAGAAGATTCGCTCCTTGGCTCTTGATTTTTCCTCGTCTCTTCGGCCGCCGCCAAACGCTGCCGTAAAGCCGTATTTGTCAAGCGCCTGCTTGAGCGCCTGTGTCTTCATGATATCTGTGTATGCTGAGCCGTGGTCAAATGGATTGATGCCCTGCTTTACGCCATCCTGATTTATATATTCAAGCATCTCGATGCCCTTTTCCTTAGCAATGCGATCTCTGAATTCTATCATCTCATGGAATTTCCAGGTTGTATTTACATGTAAAAACGGAAATGGCGGCTTCTCCGGATAAAATGCCTTCATTGCAAGATGAAGCATTACCGAGCTGTCCTTTCCAATTGAGTACAACATAACCGGCTTCTCGCACTCTGCGGCTACTTCACGTATTATGTATATTGCCTCTGCTTCGAGTTCGTCAAGATGTGATAATTCACCCATGTCTGTTACCATCCTTTTCTTTAATATTTATTGGATTCCTTCTTGTTGATAAGAATCTCTTCCTTGCTTCCGTCGCGCTTTTTGATATCCCAGGTCAGCGTGTCCGGTGTGCTTTTTACTGTCATGAGACTTCCCATGCCTCCTATGTCTGCCCCAAGATAAAGAGCAATAGCGCCAAAATGACATTCCTTGATGCATGAGGCACAGCCCCAGCAGTCCTTAGGATATTTGATAAAGGCTTTTTCCTCTGAGTCCTGATATATCAGGCTTCCCGGGCATACACTTGTACACATGCCACAGCCCTTACACTTTGCTTTATCAATCATTATGCTCATAACGCGCCTCCCTTCCGACAAGCTCTCTGTAAATCATATGAAGCTGCCCGTTTTCGTATCTGGAATTGACGTATTTCATCCAGTCATCACTCTTGTCGGGATAATCCAGATTCTCGGCAAAGCTGTGCCATCTGGTTTCCTTTCTTGCACCAAGATGCGCTATGACCGAAAGACATACCGTAAGCCTCTCCTTAAGCTCATATATGAACATAAGCTCATGCATATCCGATGCATATAAATCACCGGTCAGCTCTATCAGTTGATTTATCTTTTCCTTTGCCAGCGCAAGCTGCTTGCCGTTGAACTGATAATGTGTGGAAATACCGCCTGCGTAGTTGTCCATGACCTTCTGCATGGCTTCCTCGATTGCCTCTGTTGTAAACATCTGAGACCTTTCAGTGAAGAAATGGTCGTACTCTGAAGCTTTTGCGTCAAGTGCCTTTTTCTCATCAAATGCCGATGTGTCAAAACTTCCGTCGGAGGTATCTGCATCAAGCTTTGAAACCATATCTATCGCAGCGATTTCACCCTCTACCATAGCTCCTGTAACGTATTTCTGTGGACATCCTCCTGCCACATCTCCAGCAGCATAAAGTCCGTGGATTGTAGTCTCACGCTCGGTATTTACCCAGTAGCCACTCGCTGTGTGCCCACCAACGATATACGGCTCGGTGCCCTCTATCTCCACATTCTGCTCACTTGGATTCTTACCTGCCTCCACCCACTTGAGTGTCTGACTTGGTGCCATGTTGAGATATGCCTTTCTTAATGACTCATCCTGCTGTGGAGAGATGCCCTCTGTCCTTAAGTAGCAAGGACCTCTTCCCTCGAGATTTTCCATGACCGTTCCGTATACACGCTCTGATGTGGTGAGGCCGTATTTTGTCTCGTAAACCTCTCCAAGTGAATTAACCTGCTTTGCCCCGACTCCCTGTGCAATTGTTCCGGTCGGTGCAATTGTGTCCTTGCATCTGAGTGCGATAAATCTCATCTCAAAGGTGGTCATCTCAGCTCCGCTTCTTATGCCCATCGCATATCCTGCGCCTGTATTAAATGGCGGATACCACATCTTGTGCCTTGAAAATCCCGGATTGTTTGGTCTGTATAAACCGGCCGCTCCGCCTGTTGCACAGAGTACCTTTTTAGCCCTGATTTCATAGGCTGTAGCATCCTCGATTGAAAATCCGTATGCTCCCTTTATGGTGTTGTTCTCAACTATATAGTCCGTGATATTGATTCTGTTTATCACTGTACAGTCCGTAAGCTTTGATACAGCTTCTGCCAAAAGCGGCTTCATGTTCTCGCCGTTTATCTTGATATTTCGGTTTCCTCTTGCTACATACTCACCGTTTTCATCCTTTAATATGACAAGTCCAAGCTTTTCCATCTTGTCCGTCACACGGTTTAAGCCCTCAGACATAGTCATGAGTAAGTCTTCCCTTACTATGCCGTCAGCATCCTTTTTTGCGTAGTCTACATAGTCCTCAGGCTTTCTGCCCTTTACTATGTATGCATTTATCGCATTGACACCTGCTGCAAGGCATCCGCTTCGCTTTATGTTCGCTTTCTCTGCAATTATAATCGAATAATCCGATTTCTCACGGATGGTGAGCGCTGCATAACAGCCCGCCGTGCCACCTCCTATTATGAGGATGTCCGTGTGTAGGATTTTTTTGTTTTCTATCTTCATTTATCTCCCTCTGCTTCCTCTTTCAATCACAAGCTTTAGACTATTCCTGTATCTAAATATAGAATACATCCTGCTCCTGCATCTCGCTGTTTTCCATCAGGTATGTTTTCTCTTCATCAAATATATACAGCCTGTAAATCAGCACATGTACTTTCTCGCCGACAGCTATCAGGTCCTTTTCAAGTGAGCGCTCGCCGACCACCTCGATGCCGTTTATGCTGACTGTGATATCCATCCTGTTTCCTCTGAATACCACATCTGTAACGATGCCCTCCTCTGCCGCTGACTGATAGCGGTCTAAGTTGCCACTCTTTGATATCTTGATAAACTCAGGTCTGATTACCGCCTTGT
>CDYX01026616.1_pt1 | contig 11252 bp, 10 predicted proteins | sample 554871 | NCBI WGS metagenome assembly CDYX01 (sample SAMEA3182061, study PRJEB8094) | gut metagenome | biome: human; feature: gut; material: Stool; isolation source: human stools | place: Canada | collected 2013-01-14 | reverse complement strand
CCCAAGGGCGTGCTGCTCGTCGGCCCTCCGGGCACGGGCAAGACGCTGCTGGCCCGCGCCGTGGCAGGCGAGGCGAATGTGCAGTTCCTTTCCATTTCCGGCTCGGATTTTGTGGAGCTGTATGTCGGCATCGGCGCGAGCCGTGTTCGCGACCTGTTTGAGCAGGCCAAGCGCAGTGCCCCTGCCATTATTTTCATCGACGAGATCGACGCCGTCGGCCGCCGCCGCGGCGCCGGTATGGGCGGAGGCCACGACGAGCGGGAGCAGACGCTCAACCAGCTCCTTGTGGAGATGGACGGCTTCGGCAGCAATGACGGCGTCATCGTTATGGCGGCGACGAACCGCCGCGATATCCTCGACCCCGCCCTGCTGCGCCCGGGCCGCTTTGACCGCCAGATCTATGTGAACGTGCCCGACGTCGGCGGCCGCGAGGCCATCCTGCGCGTCCATGCACGCGACAAGCAGCTCTCCGATGACGTCGACCTGCGCACCGTCGCCCGTGCGACGGCGGGCTTCACCGGCGCGGATCTGGAGAACCTGCTCAACGAGGCGGCACTGATCTCGGCACGGAAGAATCTGCCCGTCATTACGATGCAGACCATGGAGGACGCCGTCCTCAAGGTCATTGCCGGGCCGGAAAAACGGAGCCTTGTCAATATCGAGCGCGACCGCCGCATCACGGCCATCCACGAGGCGGGCCACGCCGTTGCGGCATACTTCCTGTCCACGCAGGAGCCTGTCCACCAGATCACCATTGTGCCGCGCGGCAATGCCCTCGGCCTGACGATCAGCCTGCCGGATCAGGACACGCTCCATACCACGCGAAACGAGATGCGCGACCGCATCGTCGTGCTCCTCGGCGGCCGCGTGGCGGAGCAGCTGGAGTTTGACGACATTTCGACCGGCGCTTCGAACGATTTGCAGCGGGCCACGAAGCTGGCGCACGATATGATCGCAAAATACGGTATGAACGAGCGCATCGGCGCCGTGGCCTATGACGACGACAGCGAGATCTTCGTCGGCCGCGACTATGAGCGCACGCGTTCCTATTCCGAGCAGACGGCTGCCGAGATCGACGCCGAGGTCCGCAAGACCGTGGATCAGGCTTATGCGCACTGCACGCAGATCCTGACGGAGCACCACGAGAAGCTGCAGGAGATCGCGCAGTGGCTGCTGGAGCATGAGACGATGAGCCGCAGCCAGTTCGAGGCCTGCATGCAGGCCCTGCCGATCCCCGAGAAGCAGGAGGGCCTGCTGGCCGGAGAGGAGAAGACCGATGGAGCCGAAGAAGATTAAAAACCCGACCGGCATGCTCATCATGCACGGAACGGTCATTGCCGTTGTGCTGTATATGGCCTGGCAGCTCGTGCGAAGCTACCGCGCGGGCGGGGCGGAGGCCCCGAGCCTGACGACCCTGATCGTCGGCCTCGTGCTGCTGGTCGGCGGCTGTGTCGTCGTCGGCTGGCTTGCCGTGCGGCTTTTCCTGCAGGCAAAGCGCGAGGAAAAGGCGCTGGAGCAGGAGACCGAGCAGCTGCATGCCGCAGCTGCGCAGGAGAATTTGAAGGATCCGGAGAATTCGGAAGAATAACGGAAGTGCTCTGCTGCGCATAACGGCAGAGCGCTTTCTTGTAGGACGGGGGATAGCCATGGGCTGGAAGATCGCGATCTGTGACGACGACGCCGGACAGGCCGCACGGCTGCAGGCGGACGTGACGGACTGGGCGCACGGCGCCTGCGCCGTGACCTGCTTCCCGAGCGCGGAGGCGTTCCGCTTCGCCGGAGATACCGACTGGGATATCCTGCTGCTGGATGTTGAAATGCCCGGCATGAGCGGCATCGACCTTGCCAAACGCCTGCGCGGCGCGGGCTGCCGGGCGGAGATCATCTTTATCACGTCGCATTTTGAGTGCATGGCTGAGGGCTATGAGGTCGATGCCCTGCACTACCTCGTCAAGCCCGTGCCGGCGGAAAAGCTCCGCACCGTGCTGGACCGCGCCGCCGCGCGGCTGGCCGTTGAGCCGCCGTCCGTCGTGATCGCGTGCGAGGAGGGAAACGTCAAGCTCTATGAGAGTGAGCTTCTGTATGCGGAGTCCTTTCTGCATGATCTCGTTCTCCACACGACCGGGCCGGACTACCGCATCCGCGAGAGCATCTCGGCCTTTGCCGGGCGGCTGAGCGCGGACTTCTTCCGCACGCACCGGTCGTACCTCGTCAATCTGAAGGCCGTGGTGCGCATCGGGCGCACGTCCGTCCTGCTGCGCGGCGGGGCGGAGGTCCCGCTGGCGCGGGGGAAGTATGACGCCATCAACCGGGCGTTCATTGACAGAAACTGAGGACCGCAGAAACAGAGGAAATGCCATGTTGAAGAGAACCTATCTCAGGCTGGTCGAAATGCAGGAGGAACAGGCGCGGCAGCATCTGGAGGAGGTCCGGAGCATCCATAACGAGATGCGCGGCTATAAGCACGACTTCCACCACCATCTGCAGGCGCTCAAGGGCCAGCTGGAGGCCGGGCAGGTCGACCGGGCCATCGCCTACCTCGAGCAGCTGGACCGGAGCCTGCAGACGGTCGACACCCTGCTCAAGACCGGCAATGTGACCGTCGATGCCATTCTTTCGGCCAAGCTCGCGCAGGCCCGCGCCGCCGGGATCGCCGTGACGGCGGAGGCCAATCTGCCGCCGGAGCTGTCGCTCACCGATCTGGAGCTGAGCATTGTCATCGGGAATCTGCTGGACAATGCCATCGAGGGCTGCCGGAGCGCGGCTGGCGAAAAATTCCTCCGCCTTTCTCTGCGGATGAAGGGCGATATGCTCTATTTCTATCTTCTCAACAGCGCCGGGAAGAAGCAGAAGAAGGTTGGCTCCCTCTTTCGGACGGGGAAGACCGGTGCACACGGCTTCGGCCTGCACCGGGCAGAGGCCATTGTGAAGCAGCATCGCGGCTGGGTGAAATACAACAGCGAGGACGGCGCGTTCACGTCGGAATTCCTCGTCCCAGCCGCGTGCTGAATGCGATTCGTGCACCGCTGGAAGCAGTTGGTGCACGATCTCTCTTTTTTGGGGCCTTGTGTGCTACAGTGGAAGCAGAAGGGGGCGATATGCCTTGAAGGAATCAACCAAAAAGCCCTATCGGGGTCTTATGAGCAACGCCGTGTGGAGCTATCGGCAGATGCTCCGCGGAACGCCTGCGTCATTCTTTGTCATGGCAGCCGGCGTCCCGCTGGGCGTGCTTCTGGCTTGGGCGGAGCTTCGCCTGCCCGCGCTCGTCGTGTCGGAGGTGACGGGAGGACAGACGTTCCTCCATGCCGCACTGGCCGTCGGCGCCCTGCTCGCGCTCACGTTTCTGGCAGTCGGCCTGCGGGACTTCTGCAAGACCATTTTGGAGGCCCAGGAGAGCCGCTATCGCTTTTATCTGACCAGCTGCCTGGAGGAGAAGAGCATGGCGATGTTCTATCAGACCTATGAGAAAAAGCAGACGCGAGACCAGCGCAAGCGGGCCGAGGAAGCAAGCTATATGATGAACGGCAAGGTGCCGCTGTGTCAGGTCCCGAACCTGATGACGGAGATGATCCGCAATGCCCTGTGCTATGCCCTGTTCGGCACGATCCTCTCGCGCATCAGTCCACTGCTGTTGGTGCTGCTGACGCTTGCGGCACTGGTCAACCTGTTGTGCGTCCGGGCCTATAACCGCTATGAATACGCCTCCCGCGGGGAGCGGACGGACATTGGCCGGAGGCTGCGGTATGTGTCTAAAAATGCTGCCGATTTTGCGGCGGCCAAGGATATCCGCATCTACGGCATGGCGACATGGCTGCGCGAGACGTTTTCAGACCTGTTCCGGCAGGATACCGCGTGGTCCGCACGGCTGAACCGCCGTCTGCTTCTGGGGCGGCTCGTCGACCTGCTGGTGATCCTGCTGCGCGACGGCGGGGCCTATGCCCTGCTGCTCGTCATGGCGGTGCGGGGCGAGCTGCGGCCGGATGAATTCGTGCTGTATTTTTCCGCCATCTCCGGCTTTGCCACGTTTATCGGCAACATGATCTCCGCCTGGAACGAAATGCAGACCGCCAGCCTGAAGGTCAGCGATTACCGGCAGTTTATGGAGCTGCCGGACACGGACGGAACGGGAACGGCGCATGCGGCGGACCACCGGGAGCATGCACCGGAGATCACGTTCGACCATGTATCATTCCGCTATGACGGGGCGGCGCATGACACGCTGCACGATATCAGTCTTACGCTCCGTGCCGGGGAGCATGTGGCGCTTGTTGGCCTGAACGGCGCGGGCAAAACGACGCTCGTCAAGCTCCTGTGCGGGCTATATGCGCCGACATCCGGAACGATCCGGATCGACGGCGTCCCCGCGGCGGAGTTCCGCCGGGACGACTATGCGGCGCTGTTCGCTCCGGTGTTTCAGGAGGTCCGCACGGCCTGCTTTTCGCTGGCTGAGACGGCCGCCTGCGCCTTCGGCCCTGAGGTGGACCGGGAGCGGGCGGAGCGGTGCCTGCGCGCGGCCGGGCTGGGAGAAAAGCTGAATGCCCTGCCGCACGGCATGGATACGCACCTGGATAAACAGGTGAATCCGGACGGCATTGAGCTGTCCGGCGGCGAGGCGCAGAAGCTCATGATGGCCCGCGCCCTGTATAAGGACGCACCGGTGCTCGTGCTCGACGAGCCGACGGCGGCGCTTGACCCCATTGCGGAGAATGAGGTCTATGAGCAGTACCGGCGCATGGCGGCAGGGAAGACATCCCTGTTCATCTCACACCGGCTGGCCTCGACCCGCTTCTGCGACCGGATCGTGCTGCTGCGCGACGGCGGCATCGCCGAGGAGGGCACGCACGAAACGCTCCTTGCGGCGGGCGGAGAATATGCAAGGCTGTATGAAATTCAGAGCTGCTGGTATCAGCCCGGCTATCAGGGAGGGAAGCAGGCATGAAAGAACGTTGGGATCTGAACCGCCGCGCGGTCCGGCTGCTGTGTCATCTGGATCGGAAGTACTTCCTCTGTACCCTGTTTTCCAGCCTGACGACTGCGATCGCGCCCTATATCCCGATCTATTTTTCGGCTAAGATCATCGATGCCCTGACGGCCGGTGCGGGCGGAAAGACGCTTGCCCTGTATGCTGCGCTCACCGTCGGCCTGACGGCCCTTGTCGGGCTGGCAGGCGCCCTGCTGAAAATGCATGCGGACGTCGGCGAGGCCGAGCTGGACCGGCTGGTTGACTGGCAGCATGCGGAAAAAGCCATGGATCTGCCCTATGCCCTGATCGAGGACCGCAAGACGGCCCTGCTCCGGGAACGGATCGAGATGGAGACGCAGACAGGCTATAATGTGTATTACTATGCCGTGACGGCGGGCGGCCTTGTCCGCTATGCGGTGCAGATCGCGGCCGCCGTCCTGCTGACATTCTCCCTGTTCCGGCCCGGCCTGCTCTCCGCCGGGGCAAAACTGGCGCTGCTGGCGGGCATCGTGCTGACGGCCGTGGTCAGCGTTCTGACCGGCCGCCGGTACGGCAGACTGCGCAGCGAGTTCTTTGCCGGATGCGTGGACGACAACATCCGCGGCGAAAAGCTGTATGATTACACCAGCAATGATTCCTCCGGTAAGGATATTCGTCTGTACGGTATGCGGGCCGCACTGCTGCAGAAGGAGCGGGACTTTAACGAAAACTTCTGCAGGCGGGAGAGAAGCATGAATTTCGGTGTTGCGTGGATGGGGCTCCTCTCCAATTTTGTGACGTATGCGCTCCAGTTCGGCGTCTATCTGCTCCTGATCGCGGCGGCGCTGCGGGGCGGCCTGTCCGTCGGCTCCATCGCGCGGTATGTCTCTTCCATCATGCTGCTGCTGGCGGGCGTCTCCGGGCTGGCGCGCACGATTCGGATTTCCGTCACGAACGAGGAATACATGAAGCGCTATCTCGACTACTTCGATATCCCAAACCCCATGTATCAGGGCTCGCTCAGTGTGGAAAAGCGCGATGACGATCGCTATGAGGTGGAATTCCGCGATGTGTCCTTTCGCTATCCCAACACGGAGGCCTATGCGCTGCGCCATGTGAGCATGAAGTTCCGCATCGGCGAAAAGCTGGCCGTCGTCGGCCGCAACGGCAGCGGTAAGACGACGTTCATCAAGCTGCTGTGCAGACTCTATGACCCGACGGAGGGCGAGATCCTGCTCAACGGCGTTGATATCCGAAAATATGACTATGCGGAGTATCAGGCGCTGTTCTCCGTTGTGTTTCAGGACTTCCGCCTGTTCGCTTTCTCCCTCGGGCAGAATGTGACGGCCGGAGCGGATGTTGACCGCGCGCGGGCGGAGGTCTGCCTGCGGGAGGCCGGGCTCGGTGAACGCCTTTTGCGCATGCCGGACGGCCTCGACACGATGCTTTACCGCGATTTTGACCCGCATGGCGTGGTGATCTCCGGCGGCGAGGCGCAGAAGATCGCCATCGCCCGCGCACTTTACAAGAATGCGCCCTTCCTCGTGCTCGACGAGCCGACGGCGGCGCTTGACCCCGTTTCCGAATATGAGGTCTACCGGAAGTTCAATGCGATCTCCGGCGGCAAGACGGCGCTCTATATCAGCCACCGGCTGGCCTCGTGCCGCTTCTGCGATGAAATTCTGGTGTTCTCGGCAGGCAGCATCGTCCAGCACGGCGCGCATGAGGCGCTTCTGCAGGAAAAAAACGGAGAATATGCCCGCCTCTGGCACGCGCAGGCGCAGTATTATGATGATTCTTTACGGAAAAAGAATTCTGTAAAATAGCTGAAAAACGGATGAATATGAACGGACTGTGAACAAACATCGTGCATTGTGTGAATATTAGCACTCTCCTATTGACAGTGCTAAAAACGGTGGTATAATGCAGTTGAACCTTGAGAGAGGGGACAGAAACCCACCCCCAAGGGAACAAAACCACAACCACATTGGGAACATAATACAGGCCCGGCTGCACGGGAGCCTCTCCCGGAGGCGGCTGGAGCGAATGGAGGTATGACTTATGCTGCCCAGCATCTATAGTGAAAATTTGTTTGATGATTTCTTCTCGGATCCGTTTGATATGGTAATGCCGCGTAGCCTCAATGCCCTGTACGGCAAGCATGGCAAGAACCTCATGAAGACCGACGTCCGTGAGACCGAGGACACCTATGAGCTTGACATCGACCTGCCGGGCTTCAAGAAGGAAGAAGTGAATCTGGAGCTGAAGGACGGTTATCTCACCATTCAGGCCGCAAAGGGTCTGGACAAGGAGGAGCCGGAGAAGAAGGGTAAGTACATCCGTCAGGAGCGTTACGCCGGTGCGTGCAGCCGCAGCTTCTATGTCGGTGAGCATGTGGAGCCGGAGGACATCCGCGCGAAGTTCGAAAACGGCATCCTGCAGATCTCTCTGCCGAAGGCCGCAAAGAAGCAGCTCCCGAAGAGCAATGTCATTGCCATCGAGTAACGGCATATTCAATATCCCGCAGAGGAATTTCCCCCTGCGGGATATTTTTTTTGCGAAGGCACATTGAAAATGCGAACAAAAGCCTCGCAGAGTTCGCCGTCCGCAGACGGCGAAAAAATAGAAATTCGTGTTTTCCGGGGACATGCGCATCGGAAAACACACCGCTCAGACCGCAAGTGTGCAAGCAGAGCGAGTGCATGCGGCGGTCTGAAGCCCTCCCGAAGAAATGCCTGCATTTCTTCGAACCCCGCCGGGGTTTCCCCTGCGGGATATTTTTATGCCCGTATAGCCGAATCAAAATGCTGCGCATATGCTGGCAGGAGGTGAGTGCGATGATCCACACCGTTTTGCCGGGAGAGACGCTGCGCGGCATTGCCGCGATGCACGGGACCGGACCGGACCTGCTTGCCGCGTGGAACGGGACGGCGGAGCCGCTGACCGGGCAGGAGCTGCTCGTGCTGCATCCGCAGGCACTGCACACCGTCCGGCGCGGCGAGAGCTGGCAGAGCCTGTCTGCGCGCTTTGGCCTGCCGGAGCTGCGCCGCTGCAATCCCGGGCCGCTCCGGCCGGGGCGGCGGCTCGTGCTGGGCTTCCGGGAGCGCGGCACGCGGCCGCTGGCGCTGTGCGGCACGATGGGGCCGGAATGGAACGATCTGGGGTTTTCCTATACATGTGAGCTGGCGGCGGACGCTGCGGAGCTTGACGGCGACGGCGCGCTGCATCGTTTACCGCTGCATGGCCGCCCGGCCTGCCTGCGCCTCACAGGAAGCGGAGCAAAGCTGGAAACCCTGCTCCGCAGCCGGGCCGCGCAGGAGCGCCTTCTGCTCGAGACGGCTGCACTCTGCCGCGCGCATGGCACGGCGCAGGTCGAGCTGGCGGTCCGTGATCTGCTGCCGGACTGCGATCCGGCTCCGCTGGTCTCCCGGCTGCAGGCGCTTCTGGCGGAGCGGGGCGGAGGACTGACGCTGGCCCTGCCGCGGCCCGGCGCGCTCGGCTGGGAGGCCCCGATGCTGGCTCGGCTGGCTGCCGCTGCCGGGCGGGTGCGCGCTGCGCCCGGTCTTCCGGGGCTGCCGCCGGAAAAATTACTGGCGGACTATGACGATGCGGCGTGCGACCGCTGCGGCCTTCGGACAGAACGGCTCGGCCGGGGCGAGGCGCTGGCCCTGGCCCGGCGGACCGGAGCCTGCCTGCACTATGACGCTGCGAAGCACCTGACGTGCTTTTCCTACCGCGATGAGACGGGCGCGCCGCACACGGTGCGCTTTGCGGGCCTGCGCAGCTGGATGGAGCGCCTGCGCGCGCTGGAGCAGGCGGGCGTCGCGGCTCTGGCGCTCCGCGCCCCGGATCCGGCCCTTTGCCTGCTGCTGCATACGCAGTTCCGGCTACGGTAAAAATACGGTGAAAAGGTGAAAAAATGTAGCGTCGCTCACTGAGCGACGCTACGAAAATATCATTCGTTGTTTGTGATTTTAACGGCAGCCTGTGCGAATGGGGCGCGCAGGGAACGCCTTGCGGAGGACGCTTCAACGGTAAAAGGGCATTGATACTCGCCGCGCATCCTGATGTGTCATTGCGAGGAGCGAAGCGACGTGGCAATCTCATGCAGCATCCCGCGAATCCGCCGAGGCTGCCCCACGATATTGTCCACTTTCCATTTTCAACCTGCCGCGCGGCCGCTTACAACGGCGTACCCGCTTCTTCTTCCGGCGGCCTGCGGCACAGGGCGGCAAGCTCGGCAAAGCGGGCGCAGATGCGGTCGTAGTTCTCCGGGCGGTGGGGGAACAGGCAGGCGGAGCAGTCCTTGATGCCGCTTTCCGTGTACTGCAGGCTGCCGCCGCAGCGCTCGCCGAGGGCGTAGAGCGGGCAGAAGCAGAACAGACAGTTGAAGTGCTCCGGATCGTTCGTCTTGTGGCACGGAAAATATTCGCATTCCCGGTTCTGAAAGAATTTATAGTGCTCGCTCATGGTCTCCTCCCGACCGGGTCCCCGGTCTTTACCTTGCTTTCGATGCCGCGGGCCGACCATTTGGCGATATCCGCGGCGGGTTCGAACTTCTCATGCTCCAGCAGCAGGATGACGGTCGAGCCGCCGTATTCAAAATAACCCTTCTCCTGCAGGCGCGCGCAGGCGGCAGCGCCGGTCTCGTGGTTGCAGATGCGGCCGACGAGCATGGCTCCGACCTCCATCTGCACGATATCGCCGAAGCGCTCCGTGTGCAGCAGCGTGCGGGCGCGGGCATTGCGGCGGTAGACACCGAGCGAGCCTGCGATCGGATTGACGCTGTGCAGCACGCCGGGGATGTGGACCGTCGGCTCCTGCGTGCCGGTGTCCGGATAGGCATAGCGATGGTAATCATCCGGCGACAGGCGGAAGATCAGGCACCAGCCGCCGAGGAATCGCTCCGCCAGCGCGTCGTCCGCCAGCAGCTCGCCGAGGCGGTAGGAGACATCCTTCACGGTAAAGACGCTGTCCTCGCCGATGGGCAGGGCGGTCAGCTTGGAGTCCGCGATGGCGGGCAGCTCGTCCGGGGCGGCGCGGTCGTTCGTACGGACGCGCTGCCGGGTGAAGAAATCGTTGAAGCACCGGAACGTCTGCTGCGTGCAGTCCGAGACGTCGATGTCATACTGCGCCAGAAACCGGCGCACCTTCCCGCGGGAAAGCGGGCTTTTCTGCCATGCGGCATAGAGCTGCGAGACAAAGCGGCGGCAGAGAATGCCGCGGGCGAGCAGGCGGCCGAACGCCGTGCCGTAGACAAAGTGCATGGCGCCCGCGCCGACCTCCGGCTCCTGCGTCAGCGCGCCCTGCGCGCGGTTCCAGACCTCCCGCATGGCGCTCACAGCAGGGCGCGCAGCGCGTCGATGACGGAGGCTACGCTGCCTTCGGCACTCGGCGCGGCATCGCGGAAGTCATAGCGGCGCATGGCCGGGTCGCAGTCGCCCGTGCGGAAGCCGTAATCTGCGGCCTGCAGCATGGCGAGGTCGTTCGGTGCGTCGCCGACGCAGACAAGAATGCTGCGGCCGAGCGTGTCGGCCAGACGGCGGGCGGCAGTGCCCTTGTCGCAGCCGCCTGCGCTGATCTCCATATTGCGCGGCAGCGCGCGGGTGATGGCATAGCGATTTCCGACGAGTCCGGCCGTGTAGCGCTGCAGCTCGTCAAAATAGGCGATCTCCTCCGGCGGGGTGTTGGCCGGGTCGTCATAGCCCACCTGCTTCGACGTGCCATAGACGGCCAGCTTGATCCACGGCTGCGGCGGCAGGACAGCTTCGTGCTGTACCGGCACGCCGTTGGCAGCCAGCGCGGCATCCCGGCGGGGATCGTCGCCGTAGGCGTAGTGGCAGTCGAGCGTCTGCACCTCGGTACGCTCGTTCGGACAGTGGTCGCGCAGAGCCTGCAGCAGCTGCGGCGCATCCTCTGCGAGCGGGAAGGCAAACAGCAGCTCGTCCGTGCGGTAATCGTAGCACGCGCCGCCGTTATAAAGGATGCACGGCGCATTCACCGGCACGAGTGCGGCCTTCTTGCGGAACATCGGAATGCTCCGGCCGCTGGCTACGGTGAAAATGCCGCCCTCGGCCTGAAAGGCGGCGATGGCCTCGAGATTGCGGGCGGGGATCTGCCCGGACATATCCGTCAGCGTATGGTCAAAGTCACTGGCAAGCAGGACATTGGAAAATCTACCCATGCTGTTCCTCCGTAAACGATGTAATCTGATGTAATTTTGAAGTGCTTTATCATTATACCAGACTGTCAAAAAAACTGCCAAGCCAAAAGTTTCGGAGGGAAGGATCGTGTGAAAGGAAACCGTCAG
>CDYX01021420.1_pt1 | contig 11270 bp, 10 predicted proteins | sample 554871 | NCBI WGS metagenome assembly CDYX01 (sample SAMEA3182061, study PRJEB8094) | gut metagenome | biome: human; feature: gut; material: Stool; isolation source: human stools | place: Canada | collected 2013-01-14 | reverse complement strand
GCAATCTCGGGAAGGCAGTTACGATTTCGCCGGGAGTACCCTGTTATCCGGCTGTGTACCGCGAGATTGCCACGTCGCTTCGCTCCTCGCAATGACAATTCGGGAGCGGTTACCATTTTAACGGAGGCCTGTTTCGCTCGGCAGTGCGCAGCCGGGCCCGGCTGTCCGCTCCCCTACAGCGCGCTATCGATGTCCGCGCAAAAATTTATAAATTACAGCGCTTCCTTAAAATATGCCGCCAGATCCTGCATCCGGTTCTCGTCAAACGGCGAGGTCAGGCTCCCGTCCTCCAGCATGGCGAGGAACGTCGACTCCGGCGCGGCATACAGCAGGTCGCTGAAGGCCTTCAGACCCGCGCCGGGCGTTTCCTGCTCCAGCTGGTAAATTTGAAGGGCCGCATCGTTCGAGACGCAGTAGCTGATGACATAATACGGCGCGGAGAAAAAGTGCTGCACGTCGATCCAGCTGCGCGCGGCCTGCTCCGCCGACGCCTCGTCAAACAGGCCGAAGTCCACGCAGCATTCCGCAAACAGCTCATTGAGCTTCCCGACCGTCAGCTCACTGTCCGGCAGGGCATAGGCCTTGCACTCAAAGGCATAGTAGCACGCCTGCGTGAGGAAGGTCTCGAGCGAGTCATAGAGCTTGTACTGCCGCAGCTCTGCCGCGCGGGCAAAGCCCAGCGACGTGCTGCCGAGCGTCAGGTACTCCAGCGCCTGCGAGAAGACCTCGGAGCAGTCGATGGAGAACGTCTGGTTGCAGTTCACATAGCCGTCGACAAAGTGGCCGTATTCGTGCGCGGCCGTCAGCAGGTCCGCCAGCGTCCCCTCGGGCGAGATATAGATGTAGGGCATCTCGTAGGACTCAAGGTACGTTGTGTACGAGCCGGGCATTTTATTCGCGGAGCTCGTGATGTCATAAAGCTCGTAGGCATCAAGGAAGCCCATGGCCGTCTGCACCTCGCCGCCGAGCGTGTCGGCCGCCTCATGCAGGTGCTGCATCGTCTCGTCGGCGGAAAGGGCGGAAAGCTGCATCGGCTCGGTCGTCTCCGTGTAGACGGGGGCCAGCTCCGTGCGCACGCGCTCGACATAGCGCTCGGCCTGCGCCGGGGTGTAGTCGCGGTAATAGAGCGCGTCATAGGCATAGTCGGCGTAGCTGCCGTAGCCCAGCCGCCCGGCAAGCTCGCGGCGCGTCTGGATGAGCTTGATGTAGATCTCGCCCGCCTGCGCGCCGTAGGCGTCGTAATACGCGCCGAGAACTTCGTAATAGAGGTCGGCCGTCACGGCGTTTTCCAGCAGCTCCGAGACGGAGCGTGTGCTGCCGTTCCACTCGATCGCCGGGTCGTTCTGCAGGGCGACATACTGCGCCTGCAGTTCGGATTCCTGCTGCAGGAGGGCGACGGTCCGGGCGTCGGAATACACGCCGTCCGAGTCGTAGGACGCAAAGAAGTCCTCGCCGAAATACTGCTCCTCGAGCGCGCTGCGCAGGCTGCTTTTGGCCATGGTCGTGTAGCAGTCCTCCATGGCCTTTTCCACGCGCGTCGTCTGGTCCGTGCACCAGGTGTACTCCGCCTCGTAGTAGCTGTCGCTCAGGTCGCGGGTGTAGCGCAGGTAGGCAAGCTCGCCCATGGTGTTGAAGAGCACATAGTCGTCATAGGCCGCGTCGAACTGGTTGATGATGTCGGCCGCAGCGGCCTTGCCGCCGGTCGCGGATGCGCCGATGGACTTGAGCGTGCTGCAGAGGCCGTCGACGTCCGGACGGACGTATTCGATGTCCGGCTCGGCCGTGTATTTCATGCGGGGCTGATACGGCCGCTGGAACTCGCGGTACGAGATCGCGCCGTCCGAATAATCCGGGCGGGTATATTCGCCGCGGAAGGCGGAATAGAGGTCAAACAGGGGGCTGCAGCCCGTCAGCAGCAGCGACAGGGCCAGCAGCAGAGCAAAGCAGCGCTTTTTCATGCGTCGCCTCCTTCCCGGATGCGGCGGGCAATGGCCAGCAGCTCCGGATGATTCACGGCGTTGCCCATGGCGACGGAGCCGCGCTGCGTCAGGGCCAGCGGGCTGCCGTCGAGCTGGGTGGCGATGCCGCCCGCCTCCGTGACGATCAGACCGCCCGCGGCATAGTCCCACGGGCACAGTCTGCACTCAAAAAACAGGTCCGCCCGGCCCGCGGCCACATAGCAGCAATCCAGCGCGGCCGAGCCGCCGCGGCGGAAATCGAGGCAGTTCGGCAGGAGGGCCTCGACGAAGCGGAGCGTCTCGGGGATGGTCTCGCGGTAATAGATGGCGCTGCCGAACAGCACGAGGCTGTCGTGGACGGCGTGCTGCGTGACATGCAGGCGCTGGCCGTTGAGCCACGCGCCCTTGCCGCGCTGGGCGGAGAACATCTCGTCGTAATAGGGATTGTAGACCACGGCGTGCGTCACGACGCCGTCGACCGCCAGTGCGACGGAGATGGAGCTGTGGTGCAGGCCGCGGATAAAGTTCATCGTGCCGTCGATGGGGTCGACGATGAACAGCTGCCGCCTGCCCGCAATGTCATGCGTCGCGTCCTCCTCCCCGAGGAAGCCCGCCTCCGGCAGCAGCGTCATCAGGCGGCTGCGCAGGAATTCCTGCACCATGGGGTCATACAGCGTGACGAGGTCGACATGCGAGGATTTTTCGCGGATGCCCATGGCGGCATCCTGCGCCGAACGGACCGTCGTGCCGGCCGAGCGGACGATGTCCTTCAAACGTTCCAGAAGATGGATGTCCATAGTTTTTTCGCTCCTGATCCAGATTCTAAGGCGGCAGCGCACCCTCGGCCTTCACCGAAGGCTCTCACGGCATTGTGCGGTGCTGCCCTGATTCCAATTTATTATAATTTATCATACCATATTTCCCGGGAAAAGGGAAGAATCGGGAAGAAAAGAGTTTGCGGTGCGATTTCGCCGCCCGGACATGCAGGGTTGTCAATGCCGACATTTGCAACTTTTCCGGTCACCTGCCCGCCCTCTGCCCCGAGGAAAACCGTTCTGAGATTGCAATATCGCTCCTCGTAATAAGGAAATAACACCGCGATCGGATCGCGGTGTTATTTTTATAAACCATTATTCCAGCAGTGAAAAGCCCAGAATCACGACGCCGAGAATGACGAGAATAACGCCCGTGGCGCGGTTGAGTGTTTTGGCGCTGGCACGGTTGGCGATGCGTGCAGCCAGCTGGGCAAAGCCGAACGTAAAGATGATGCACAGGAAAAACGGCAGCCACTGCGGCGCGCCGCCGATGGCGAAGTGCGAAACGGAGCCGGTCAGGGCCGTGAACGTCATGATGAACACGCTTGTGCCGACGGCGGTCTTGAGCTCATAGCCCATGACGCCCGTGAGCAGCAGGAGCATCATCATGCCGCCGCCCGCACCGATAAAGCCGCAGATAAAGCCGACGATTGCGCCGCAGACAATGGACTTGATGATACGCGTGCGCTTCGGGATCTGCTGCATGTCCTCCTTCGTGGTCATCACCGGGCGGACGATGAACTTGATGCCGAGCAGCAGTGTCATGAGCACGGAGAAATTGCCCATTGCAACGGATGGCACAAGACTCGAGACAAGGCTTCCGACAACGGTGAATGCCAGCACCGTGATCATCATGATGAGGCCGTTGCGGATGTCCAGATTCCTGTTGCGGCCGTAGGTATAGGCCGAGACGGCGCTTGCCAGCACATCGGATGCCAGTGCGATGCCGACGGCCGTGTACGGCTCGATATGCAGGAATGTGACGAGCATGGGTGTGATGACGGCAGCGGCACTCATTCCGGCAAAGCCCGTGCCGAGACCGGCCCCCGCACCTGCGAACAGGCAGACGACGATGGTCAGGAGGAGCTGCATCGAATCACCCCTTCCTCGTCATTTCGACCGTTCTGCGGTAGGCGGCCGTGACGGCGTTCTGCACGGTATAGGAAAATCCGCCCTGCTCGAGCGCCAGAACGCCTTCGATCGTCGTTCCTGCCGGGCTGCACACGCGCATTTTCAGCACGTCCGGCGCTTCCCCACCCTGCAGGAGCATCTCCGCCGCGCCGAGCATGGTCTGCGCCGCCAGACGGCAGGCGTCCGGGTACGACAGGCCCGCGCGCACGCCGCCGAGGGCCAGTGCGTCCGCAAACTGGAAGCAGAAGGCCGGCCCGCAGCCCGAGATGGCGCTTGCGGCGTCGATCTGCGCCTCCGGCAGGGGCAGCAGCAGCCCGGCCTGTGCCAGAACGGCGCGGAAGGCGTTCAGCTGTGCGTCCGTCACGTTCTGCGCGGCATAGAGGATCGTGCCCGCGCCGACGGCTGCGGGCGTGTTCGGCATGATGCGGATGAGCGGCAGTCCCCCGCCGAGCATGGCGTCCAGCTCCCGGAGCGTCACGGCCGTCTCCATGCTGACGACGACGGGTGCATTCCCCCTCCGCGCCTGCAGCACGGGAGCCAGCTCTCCTGCCAGACCCGGCAGGCCCTGCGGCTTCACGCCGAGAAACAGCAGCTCGGCCGTTTCCGCAGCCTCCGCGTTCGGGCAGACCGTCCCGCCCAGCTCCTTTGCCAGCGCCTCGGCCTTGGCCGGGGTGCGGTTGGCAAGCAGCAGCGTGTGGCCGCCCTTCGCTGCGGCCCGCGCCAGCGCGCCGCCCATATTTCCGGTCCCGATGAATCCAATCTTCATGCGCTTACCTCCTGATCTGACCGTTTCCGGTGATAACATACTGATAGGTCGTCAGCTCGTTCAGGCCGATCGGCCCGCGCGCGTGGAGCTTCTGCGTCGAGATGCCCATCTCGCAGCCGAGGCCGAATTCGCCGCCGTCCGTGAAGCGCGTCGAGGCGTTGACATAGACGGCCGCGCTGTCCACCCCCGCCGTGAAGCGGGCGGCGCTTTCCTCGCTTCGCGTGACGATGGCCTCGCTGTGGTGCGTGGAATGCTGCGCAATATGGCGGATGGCCCCCTCCACGTCGTCCACGACGCCGACGGCCAGCACATAGTCCAAAAATTCCGTGTCGAACTCCGGGTCCGGCGCGATGCCTAGGATGGCTGCGGCTTCTTCGTCGCAGCGCAGGCGGACGGGGTGCTTTGCACCGGGGCCGCACAGGCGCTTTTGCAGCATGGGCAGGAACCTCGGCGCGATGGCGCGGTGGACGAGCAGGACCTCGGCCGCGTTGCAGACGGACGGGCGGCTCGTTTTTGCGTTTTCCATGATATCGAGCGCCATATCAAGATCGGCGCTCTCGTCGACATAGACATGGCAGATGCCCGTGCCGGTCTGGATGCACGGCACGGTCGCGTGCTCGACGCACGCGCGGATGAGGCCTGCCCCGCCGCGCGGGATGAGCAGGTCAACATAGCCCGTGGCTGTCATGAGAGCGGCGGCCCCTGCGTGGGACGTGTCCTCCACAAGGTTCACGAGGTCCGGCGTCAGACCGGTCCGCTCCAGCCCGCGGCGCAGCGCGGCCGTGATGGCAGCGGCGGAGCGGTAGGCCTCGCGCCCGGAGCGCAGCACGCAGACGTTGCCGGACTTCAGCGCGAGCGCGGCGGCGTCCGACGTGACGTTCGGGCGGCTCTCATAGATGATGGCGATAACGCCCATCGGCACGCTGCGCTTGCAGATGCGAAGGCCGTCCGGGCGGACGAATTCGTCCAGCGTCCGGCCGACCGGGTCCGGCAGGGCCGCAACGGCCTCGATGCCCGCCGCCATGCCCTCGAGCCGGGCCTCGTTCAGCGCGAGGCGGTCGAGCATGACGTCCGAGACTTTGCCGTGCGAGGCCTCGAGATCGGCGGCGTTCTCCGCCAGAATGGCCGGGGCCTCTGCGCGCAGCTCCTGCGCCATGGCGGTAAGGGCACGGTTTTTCGCCTCGGTGTCGCGCAGGGCCGGGCAGGCCGCCGCGGCCTTCGCGCGCTGCAGAATGACCTCCGTCGGGGTGAATTCCATCATGCCTCCGCCTCCTGTGCCAGAAATTTTGTGCCGACGGGCTTGCCGTCCATCAGATCGTAGAGCGCAGCGGGCTGCGCGCCGTTGGCAATGACCATGGGCACACCGGCCTCCGTAGCGATGTGCGCGGCGTGGAGCTTCGTCTGCATGCCGCCCGTGCCGAATTTGCTGCCCGCGCCGCAGGCCAGCCGCTCGATCTCCGGCGTGAGCCTCTCGACGACGGGGATGAGCTTCGCCGCGGGATCGCTGTGCGGGTCGGCCGTGAACAGACCGTCGATGTCCGAAAACAGGATGAGGAGGTCTGCCCGGATCGTCCGGGCTACGATGGCGGCCAGCGTGTCGTTGTCGCCGATGCCCAGCTCCTGCGTGGCGACGGTGTCGTTTTCGTTGATGATGGGCAGCGTGCGCAGCTGCAGCAGCCGTGCGAGAGTGTTGTGGAAGTTTTTCGCGCGTTCCGGCGTCTCGATGTCGTCCGCCGTGATGAGCAGCTGCGCCACGACGTGGTGGTACTGCGAGTAGAGCTTATCATAAATGTACATCAGCTCGCACTGGCCGACGGCCGCAGCCGCCTGCTTGCCGGGAATATCCTTCGGCCGCTCGGCCAGCGACAGCTTCCCGACACCCATGGCGACGGCACCGGACGATACCAGCACCAGCTCATGCCCTGCATTTTTGAGATCGCTGCAGACCTTGCACAGCTCCTCCACGCGGCGGATGTTCAGATTCCCCGTCGGGTGCGTGAGCGTGGACGTCCCCAGCTTGAGTACGATTCGCATGGTTCAAGGCTCCTAACTTTTTTGCTTTAGCTTGTTAACACCTGCGTATCATAGCACGCTGAGGCCGGAATTGCAAGCGCTGCCGGATTTTTTGATGAGCTGCGGCAAAAGACCGCTTTTCGACGGCGGAGAAGGAACAGAGACGCAAATTCTGCGTTTCACGTGAAACACAGATCACCGCATGAAACCATACTATTATAAATAGTACACTTGCAGTACCCGGCGGCATTGTGGGAAAGCAATCGCGAAATCGCAGCTGCCTGCCCGAGATTGCACCCCAAGGGCACTTCCTCGCGCTTCGCGCTCAGGGCGCCGCGTCGGCCTGCGGCCTCCTCGCAATGACAAGCCTGCCACCCTGCATCTCCACTCTCCACCCCACTACGTTTCACACTTTTCACCACATTCCTCTTTCCAAATGTTTCACGTGAAACAGGAATTTTTTACAGAACGCTCCTGCACGGTTGCAATCTTCCCCTGCATGTGCTAGAATAGCACCGTATCGACATCCAAAGGAGGTGGCAGCTTGGCGCAGATCATCGCGATCGTCAATCAGAAGGGCGGCGTGGGAAAAACGACCACTGCCGTAAACCTGACGGCGGCGCTGGCCGCGACCGGCGCGCGGGTGCTGCTGTGTGACTTCGATCCGCAGGCCAACGCGACCTCCGGCCTCGGCGTGGACAAGCGCAAGGCCCCCTACGCATCCTACGATCTCATTCTCGACGGCGTCAGCGCCGAGAAGGCCGTCATCCACACGGACTACGGCGATGTCATCCCATCCGGCGCGGAGCTGGCCGGTGCGACCGTCGAGCTCATCGGCGTGGACAAGCGCGAATACCAGCTGAAAAACGCGCTCGAGCCGCTGCGCGCGGCCTATGACTACATCTTCATCGACTGCCCGCCCTCGCTGGAGCTGCTGACGCTCAACGCCCTCTGCGCGGCGGACAGCGTGCTCATTCCGGTGCAGTGCGAGTATTACGCCCTCGAGGGCCTGTCCGATCTGATGGGCACGCTCCGGGCCATCAAGCGGCGGCTGAACCCGAAAATTTCCGTGTTCGGCGTGCTGCTGACCATGTACGACGGGAGAACAAACTTCTCCAACCAGGTGGCGCAGGAGGTGCGGCGGCACTTCCCCGGCAAGGTCTATGCCAACGCCATTCCCCGCAATGTCCGTCTCGCCGAGGCCCCGAGCCACGGCCTGCCGGTCATTGCCTATGACCGAAGCTCCCGCGGTGCGGCTGCCTATCTCGCCGTTGCCGAGGAGATTCGCAGAAAGGACGGAAGCTTATGAGTGCAAAGCAGCGTGGGCTGGGCCGAGGGCTTGGCGCGCTGATCGGCGATTTTCAGGAAGAACCCGAGAGCGGCGCGGTGACGAAGCTGCCTCTGCAGAAGGTGGAGCCGAATCCGGATCAGCCCCGCCGCACGTTTGACGAGGAGGAGCTGCAGGCTCTGGCGGATTCCATCGCCGCCCACGGCATCCTGCAGCCGCTGGCCGTCCGCGCAAGCGGCGGCGGATTTTATCAGATCATCGCGGGCGAGCGCCGTTGGCGCGCGGCCCGGATGGCGGGCCTGAGCGAGGTGCCCGTCGTCGTGCTCGAGGCCGACGACCGCACCGTTATGGAGCTGGCCCTCGTGGAGAACCTGCAGCGGCAGGATCTCAACCCCATGGAGGAGGCCGAGGGCTATCAGCGCCTGATGAAGGAATACGGCCTGACGCAGGAGGAGGCCGCCGCGCGCGTCGGCAAGTCCCGCCCGGCCGTGGCCAACGCCCTGCGCCTGCTGCTCCTGCCGGAGGAGGTCCGTTCCCTCGTGGAGGACGGCACGATCTCGGCCGGGCACGCCCGCGCCATCCTGTCGCTCCCGGCGGCCCGCCTGCAGAAGGCGGCCGCGCAGAAGATCGTCGCCCTGCGCCTGTCCGTGCGCCAGGCCGAGGCCATGTGCAAGCGGATGCTGCAGGAGGAGGAAAAGCCGGAGCCGAAGCCCACTCCCCTGACGGTCGACTATGTCGCCGAGTGCGAAAAATCCCTCACGCGCCGCCTCGATCGCAAGGTCCGCATCGTCAACGGAAAGCGCAAGGGACGCTTTGAACTGGAATTTTATGGGCAGGAGGACCTGCAGCGCCTGTATGACGCCCTCCTCGCCCTCGGAAAAACGGAGGAAACGCCTGAATGCCTGAACTGAAGCAGCCGCAGGAAGCGGCAGAAACAACAACGGAGCAGCCGCTGACCACAAAGAAAAAGCGCGCCATGCTCGAATACATGGCCATCATGTTTGCGGCGGCCTTCCTGCTCGTGGCGATCTCCCTGCTCATCAAGGTCATTGACATGAAGGGCGAGATGGAGGCGGCCAACACGGGCGCGCGAGAGAACATCGCGCTGCTGCAGAAGGATCTGGACGCCGCCCGCGCCGAGTCCGCAGAGCTGCAGACCCAGCTCAACGAGGCCAACGCCGCGTCCTCCGAGGCGGCGGACAAGCTCTCGGACGCCGAGACCCGCTTAAGCGAGGCCGAAAAGGCCCGCGAAACGCTCGAGAAGACGCTTGAGAGTGCGCAGAAGGAAAACGACACGCTCTCCCGCCGCGCGCAGGCCAATGAGCTGCTCGTCTCGGCGCAGGCCGCGCTGGAGCAGGGCGATTATGCCGCCCTCCGCAGCCATCTCGAGGCGCTCGAGGCCTATGCCGACGCCCTGAAGGACGACGGCGCCGCGCTCTATGAGACCCTGCGATCCTATATCGACTGATTTTTGAACTGATTTACTGATTTATTGAGGTGACTGAATAATGCTGGATATCAAACGAATCAAGGACGATCCCGAGGCGGTCAAGGCCGGCCTGCGGGCCAAGGAGGTCGACTGCGACGCTGCCGTCGACCGCATTCTGGAGCTGGACGCTCAGCGCCGCGCCCTCATCCTATCAACGGAGACGGATAAGGCCGAGCAGAACCGCGTCTCGAAGGAAATTCCGAAGCGCAAGAAGGCGGGCGAGGATGTTGCGCCGATCTTCGAGCGTATGGCCGAGCTGAAGGCCCAGATCGCCCAGAACGACCAGAAGCTGACGGACGTCGAGGCGGAGTACCGCACGCTGATGCTGTCTCTGCCGAACCTGCCGGACCCCGATCTCAAGCCGGGCGGCAAGGAGAACAATGAGCCGCTGCGCTACTACGGCGAGCCGCATCACTTCGACTTCGAGCCGAAGCACCATGTGGACCTGTGCACGGACCTCGGCCTCATCGACTATGAGCGCGGCACGCGTCTGGCGGGCTCCGGCTTCTGGATCTACCGCGGCATGGGCGCGCGCCTTGAGTGGGCCCTGCTCAACTACTTCATCGACGAGCACCTGAAGGACGGCTACGAGATGGTCGGCCTGCCCCTGATGCTCGAGTACCAGTGCGGCGAGACCGCGGGACAGTTCCCGAAGTTCGCCGACGAGGTCTATAAGATCGAGAATCCGACGGACGACCGCATGCACTTCATGCTCCCGACGGCCGAGACGGCCCTTGCCTCCCTGCACCGCGGCGAGATTCTCGCCGAGAGCGACCTGCCGCACAAGCTGTTCGCCTATACGCCGTGCTTCCGCCGCGAGGCAGGCTCCCACCGCGCCGATGAGCGCGGCATGGTCCGCGGCCACCAGTTCAACAAGATCGAGATGTTCCAGTACACCCTGCCCGAGAAGTCCGACGAGGCCTTCGAGGAGCTGGTCGGCAAGGCCGAGCGCCTGGTCAAGGGGCTGGGCTTCCACTTCCGCACCGTCAAGCTTGCCGCGGGCGATTGCTCGGCCTCCATGGCGCGGACGTATGACATTGAAATTCAGATCCCGTCCATGAACGGCTATAAGGAGGTCTCCTCCGTTTCGAACGCGCGCGACTATCAGGCGCGCCGCGGCAACATCCGCTTCCGCCGCGAGGCCACGGGCAAGACGGAATTCGTCCACACCCTCAACGGCTCCGGTCTGGCCACGTCCCGCATCTTCCCCGCCATGGTCGAGCAGAACCAGCGTGCCGACGGCTCCGTCGTTGTGCCGGAGGTCCTGCGCAAGTACCTCGGCGGTCTGGAAGTACTCGAAAAGAAGAACTTCTGAGAAGGAGAGAGGATACTATGGGGAAGAAAAAGAGCGGATTTCTGAAGGAATTTAAGGAATTTGCCATGAAGGGCAATATGCTCGACCTTGCAGTCGGCGTCATCGTCGGCGGTGCATTCAAGACGGTCGTCGATGCCCTGACGAATAGCGTCATCATGCCGGTCGTGTCCATGTTCCTCGGCGGCCTCAGCTTTGAGGAGTGGAAGATCCGGCTGCCGCAGTTCTTCGGCGAAAAGCTGGACGAAAACGGAGAGGTCATCGTAAACTACCTGCGTTTCGGCGACTTCCTGTCCGCGTTCATCAACTTCGTCATCATGGCTTTTGTCGTGTTCCTGATCGTCAAGACCGTCAATCGCCTGCGTGAGGCCGGGGAAAAGCACCGCAAGAAGGAGGCAGAGGCCCCTGCCGCGCCTCCCGAGCCGACGAAGGAGGAGCAGCTGCTCACGGAGATCCGCGACCTGCTCAAAAAGTGAGCCGAAGGGAGCGCCCGATATG
>CDYX01025901.1_pt1 | contig 11364 bp, 9 predicted proteins | sample 554871 | NCBI WGS metagenome assembly CDYX01 (sample SAMEA3182061, study PRJEB8094) | gut metagenome | biome: human; feature: gut; material: Stool; isolation source: human stools | place: Canada | collected 2013-01-14 | reverse complement strand
CCCCGCCGATCCGGGCGGCCGAACGGATGTAGCGGTCGGTACGCGCAATGTCCATGCGGTAGGCACGGCCCCATATACGGCCTTTTCTCAACAGCGCGGACATCTCCGTTCCGTTAAGCCGGGAGAAGAAAAACGTCATCAGTTTGAGTACGTACGCGAAGGCTATTCCCACGATAAACGTGAAGCCCATCATCAGCGACGTCTCTTCGATCATATGAATCAAATCCATTTTTTACATTCGTCAAAGTTTTGCCATTGGGTGTGCCGGAGCATTCTGCGCATGCGGCAAAGCATGCCGAACGTCGTTCGCCGCACCGCACCGGCGTCGATGCGGCAGCCGGAGTCCGCACACGGAAATCCGACGTACGATGCACGGACGGCATCATACGGTTGAAAACGAAAGGATTTGACGGCTAAATGACCAGAATGCCGAACCGGAGGTAGTCGGCGCGATGGAAGGGCACGACGGCCTGCCCGCCGCGCAATAAAGAAGAAACGACGTATTTCGTGCAGCAACCCTGCACCAGCGGGAAATACCGCCCGGAGCAGACATCACGGTCGCCGCCCGATACCCGCTGCGGGCTTTCCACCGGCTTGCGCAGTGCCCGCACGGGAGAGGGAACGGCCGTCCGGACGGTCTCCGTCGCCACGCAATCCCCGTATTCGGAACCGGCAAGGAAACATTCCGCCGTCTGCCGGACCGCGTCCGCAGCCGGCATACCGGATTCCGCTCCCGGATCCATGGCGGACGAAAGGGAGGAGACCAGCAGGAAGAGGAATATGAAGGCCGATGTTTTCATATCATACGGGAATATCCGTATGGCAAATTTAGTACAAATCCCCGAGACGAGCAAGCCCGGGCACAAAAAAAGGCCGGGAAATCCCGGCCCGGAAAGTATCGCCTGCGCGTTTACCGGCGCACCTTGACGATGATCTTGCGCACCGTGCCCTCGCCCACCATCGGAGCGTGCCCGTCCTCGGGGAAAAGCACCGTAAACTGGCCCGGACGCATCGTGTAATAGGTTTGCGGCACGTCGTCGAAGAGCTGGATGTCCTTTTCGACGCTGAATTCGTCCAGCGGCTTCTTGAGATCCTTGCGCTCGCTCCAGCCGAAGGACTCCTCCACACCCCGGATGAGAACCTGGATGTCGATGTACTCGTTGTGGATTTCGAGTTTGGCGTCGGGCTTCTGTTTCAGCTCGCGCTCCATCACGTTGACATAGATGTCCTTGCCGTCGAGTTCGTGAATACCCGGCTCCATCGCTGTCCAGTCGGTCGAGGCGATCAGTTCGAAAGCCTGTTTCATGCGCGGGCTTACGCCGTAGTAAAGCGCGCTGTTTTTCAGAGAGTCTAAAATCATGTTCTTTATTTGTTTTTCGGTCCTGCGTTCGTCCGCCGCCGGATTCTGTGATCCCCGCGGAACGAATACAAAGTTAACAAGATTTTTTGTTTTAACAAAGTGCCGGAAAAAGCATTATATTTGATGTCGGAACGGTTTACCGGACCGCATCCGGTTCGGTTCAGCCCATCCGACTTTTGCGTACCTTTGATAAAAACATACCGATCATGGACTTTACGGAGATCAGACTTTCGGGCAAAACCCGTCGTGAACACGATCTGCTGGGCGAAATGGAAATCCCGGCGGAGTATTATTTCGGCGTGCAGACCATGCGCGCGGTGGAGAACTTCCACATCAGCCGCGTGCGGCTCAACTTCTTTCCGGAGCTGATCCGCGCCCTGGCCGACGTCAAGCAGGGCGCCGCGATGGCCAACCGCGACCTGGGACTGCTCGACCCCGCGATCGCCGACGCGATCATCCGGGCCTGCGAGGAGCTGCGCGCCGGGAAACTGGAGGAGCAGTTCGTCGTCGACATGGTGCAGGGCGGCGCCGGCACGTCGACCAACATGAATGCCAACGAGGTGATCGCCAACCGGGCGCTGGAACTCCTGGGCCACGAAAAGGGCGAGTACCGCTACTGCCACCCCAACAACCACGTCAACCTCTCGCAGTCGACCAACGACGCCTACCCCACGGCCGTGAGGATCGCATTGGTGCGCAGCATCGAGAAACTGGTGGCCTCGCTGCGCGAACTCATCGCAGCGTTCCATGCCAAGGGCGAGGAGTTCTCCGGAATCATCAAGATGGGCCGCACGCAGCTTCAGGACGCCGTGCCGATGACTCTCGGACAGGAGTTCGAAGCCTACGCCGCCAACCTCACCGAGGAGACCGAGCGGCTGACGGCCAACATGAAACTTTTCTTCGAGATCAACATGGGGGCCACGGCCATCGGAACGGGCATCAACGCCGACCCCGACTACGCGGGGCTTTGCACCCGTTACCTGCGCGAGATCACCGGACTGCCGCTCGTCGAGGCGTCGAACATGATCGAGGCCACGAGCGACACGGGCGCCTTCATCATGAACTCCTCGGCCCAGAAACGCCTCGCGGTGAAGCTCTCGAAAATCTGCAACGACCTGCGCCTGCTCTCGTCGGGTCCCCGCTGCGGACTGAACGAAATCAACCTCCCGCCGCGCCAGCCGGGATCGTCGATCATGCCGGGCAAGGTCAACCCGGTGATCCCCGAGGTCGTCAACCAGGTAGCGTTCCGCGTGATCGGCAACGACCTCACCGTGACGATCGCATCGGAAGCCGGACAGCTCGAACTGAACGTCATGGAGCCGATCATTGTCCACTGCCTGTTCGAGAGCATCGAAATGCTGATCAACGCCATGAACACGCTGCGCGAGAAGTGCATCGCCGGCATCACGGCCAACGAGGAGGTCTGCCGCCGGATGGTCTATAACAGCATCGGGCTGGTGACGGCGCTCAACCCCTACCTGGGTTACGAAACGTCGAGCATGCTGGCCAAGGAGGCCCTCGAAACCGGAAAGGGTATCTACGACCTCGTGCTCGAACACCATCTGATGAGCGAGGAGGAGCTGCACAAGGTGCTGCAACCCGAAAACATGGTCCACCCGCGCAAGAAGATCGGAGAGTGACCGGAACGGAACAGAGGCTTGTCCAACAAGCCTGAATCTTACGGTTTCACCCCTGTCAGAGCAATCTCCGGCAGGGGTGATTTCCGTTCTCGGCGGCTTGCCGGACGCCCCTTCCATTGCGCCGGACGGCTATTCCGCCAGTCCGTAACGGCGCATCAGGGGTGTCGCATCGGGCACGGCGCCCCGGAAACGCACATACTGCGCCATCGGCTCGTCATACCCCGCTTCGGTCAGGATGTGGCGGCGGTAACGGCGCGCGGTCCGGGGATCGAAAATATCGCCCGTTTCGGTGAACGCCGCGAAGGCATCGGTGTCCAGCACCGCCGACCACGTGTAGGAGTAGTACTGCGCGGGATAACTGCTGGCGAAGATATGGTTGTAATAGGTCGTCCGGAAGCGGAAAGCGGTATGCTCCGGGAAGTCGTAACGTTTCAGGAACGCCTGCTCGAAGGCCGCGACGTCGCACCCTTCGACCGGCTGCCGCACGGTGTGCCATTCGAGGTCGAGCAGCGCGGTGGCATAGAAATCGGTCAGGTAAAGCCCCTTCAGGAAGTTCTCCGCCTCCTTGAACTTCGCGATCAGCGCATCGGGAATCGGCCGCCCGGTCTCGTAATCGCGGGCGTAATGCTTCATCACCTCCGGCTCCCAGGCCCAATGCTCGTTCAGCTGCGAGGGCAGTTCGACCATGTCGCGCGGGAAACTGCCCGTCACCTGGGGATACGGCCCGCGCGAGAAGAAGCCCGCCAGGGCGTGCCCGAATTCGTGGAAGAGGGTCTTGACCTCGGAGGTCGACAGCAGCTGCGGCCTGCCTTCGGCCGCACGTGAGAAATTGCAGCTGATGGTCACCAGCGGCAGCACCTCCCGCTCTGCGGCACACGAATACCCGCGCAGGCGCGAGCACCACGCGCCGCCGCGTTTGCCCTTGCGGACGAAGCAATCCAGGTAAAGCAGTCCGAGGGGACGGCCTTCGGCGTCTCTGGCCTCGAAGGTCAGCACGTCGGGGTGGAAAACGGGAATGTCCGTGCGCGGCGTCATCGTGATTCCGAAAAGGCGGTTGGCCACATAGAAAACGCCGTCGTTGAGCACATTGTCGAAAAGCAGGTAGTTGCGCATGCGTCCCAGTTCGGAGCCGAATTTCGCCTTGCGCAGCTTATTCGAATAGAACGCCACGTCCCACGGTTCCAGCCGGAAAGCCGAATCCCGTTCGTATTTCATGGCGAAGGACTCCAGCCCGGCACGCTCCGCACTTCCTTTCCTCGCGGCAGCATCCTTGAGCGGCAGCAGCAGTTCGCGGACCTTTTCGGGCGTCCCGGCCATGTTCGTCTCCAGCGTATAGGCGGCATAGTTCTCGTATCCCAGCATCCGGGCCCTTTCGAGGCGCAGGTTGACGATGTCGACCGACAAGTGCCGGTTGTCGTACTTCCCGTCCATGCAGCGCGAGGTGTAGGCCTCGTAGAGCCTCCTGCGCAAATCCCGGTCCGTGGCCGAGGCCATGACCGACGCATAGTCGCCGTTCGTGAACCCGACGGCCCACATGCCCGGGTGTCCCTGCCGGGCCGCATTGCGGGCGAAGCGCTGCCGGGTCGTCGCCGCAAGCCCATCGAGCAGGCTGCTGTCCTGCACGTACAGGACGAACTCCTGGGTCGCCTGCGTGATGTTCTGTCCGTGGCGGATGCGTTTGAGCGAAAGCTCGCGGTTCAGTTCCTTGAGCCGTTCCTTCTGTTCGGGCGCGCAGAGCGCCCCGCCGCGGATGTAGCTCCGGTAGACTTTGCCGAGTGTCCGCAGCTGGAGCGAATCCAGCCCGGCCGCGTCGCGCCGGTCGTAGACGGCCTTCACCAGACGGAAGATCGCCGTGTCGAGTGTCACGGCGTCGTACGCCTCCCCGGTCAGCTGCGCGGATTCCAGGGAGATACGGATTACGGAATCGCCTCCGAAATTCGATTTCAGGTAACCCAGCACCGCGCGCGGAACGTCCAGCAGGCTGTCGGCGCGGTCGAGGGGCACGACGACGTTTTCGAAAGTCGCCTCCGCGGGGTCCAGCGCCCTGATTTTCGCAATCCCGGCCTTATAGGCGCGGACTCCCTCCTCAATGGCAGGCATGATGTCGGCGGCATGGATGCGGTCGAGACGGGGTGCCCCGTAAGGGGCATCGGAAGGCGTCAGCAGGGGATTTCCGGCGAAAAGCCGGCCGGAGAGGAGAAGCAGCCCACATACGGAGAGGAAGAGCGTTCTCCTTACGAACGGAAAAGATCGGGTCATAGCGAACGAATGGCTGAATTTTGCCACAAGATAGCAAAAAAATCGCTTCGGACAACGCCCGCCGGAAAATTAAAACCCTGCGAAAAGGCCGGTTCCGCCGGACGACATCCCGTCTACCGGGCAACTCGTCAGGAACTTTTCCGCAGTCGCACGACGACGGGGTGGTGGTCCGAATAGTCGACCGGAAGCACCTCGTAGGAGAGCGGTTCGAAACCGCCGCTCAACACGTAGTCGATGCGCAGCGTGTTGTAGAAACCGCGGAACGTATGCGCATAGCCCGACCCGCACTCACGGAAGGCGTCGCGCAGCCCCCACGCCATCGTGCGGTAGACATACGACATGGGCGTATCGTTGAAATCGCCGCAGACGATCCGCCGCGTGCGCGTCGCCCCCACGACCTGCGCGATGCTGTCGACCTGTGCGGCCCGAAGCACGCTGTTCTCGCGCAGCCGGGTCACGATGCTGCGGATTTTGGTCTCGCGCGCCGTGTCCGAGAGAAACTGGTGGCTGGTGATGAACTGGTTGTCCGAGGCGTTGATGGCCGTCGAGCGCAGGTGGTTGTTGAAAATCCGCACGGTGTCCTCGCCCACCATCACGTCGGCCCAAACCGAAGACGAAGGCGTCAGCACGGTATCCGAACGCAGGATGCGGTATTTGCTCAGGATGGTCAGCGTAGATCCGTAGACCGAGTCCGGGGCCTGCGTGCGGCCGAAGTGCGCGATCTCGTACTTCTCGCCCAGCAGCGTAAACTCCTCGGACTGCTCCGCGAGGCGGGCATTGAACTCCTGGAGGCAGATCAGGTCGGGAGCCTGCTCCTCGATCAGGCGCAGGATGTCGTCGACACTGCTCCGGCCGTCCTCGCCGTAGAAACTGCGCACGTTGTAACTCATGACCTTGACCGCACCGCGGTCAAAAGCCGCCTCTGCGGCATAGCTGCGGCGGATTTCGGGACGCCAGAAGAGCGAGACCTTGAAAAGCCCCGCCACCACGATGGCCAACATCACTCCGGCGCGCACCCAGCGCCAGCGGATGATCCAGTAGAGCGTCAGCACGACCGACGCGACGTAGACCGCGGGAGCGGCCAGCCCCAGCACGGGGAAGAACCACACGCGGCCCGGATTGACGTACGGGACGAAATAGGTGAGCACCATCGTCACGCCCACGGCCAGGGTCACGAGCGTCAGCACCAGGTCGACGAGCCGCATGACGAGACTGCGGCGCCGTTTCCCCGAAGGGCCTCCCCCGTATTCGTTATAGTAATCGGAAGCCATCGCCTAAAAACGGATCGTTCCCCGGCGTTTCCACCAATGCAGCAGCAGGAATCCCCACAGCATACCGCCCACATGGGCGAAATGGGCCACGTTGCCCACGCCCCTCCATCCGAGGAACAGCTCGATGACGGCGTAGATGATGACGAACCACTTGGCCTTCATCGGAATAGGCGGAATCAGCAGCATGATGACCGCATTGGGGTGCATCACGCCGAACGCCAGCAGCAGGCCCATCACCGCACCCGAGGCGCCGACCAGCAACAGCGGCAGTTCGCCGAACGCCAGCGCCGTGAGGTACTGGATCAGCGCCGCCCCCACGCCGCAGACCATGTAGAAGGTCAGGAAACGCTGCGAGCCGAGTTCGTATTCGAGCGTGCGCCCGAACATCCACAATGCGAACATATTGAAGAAGATATGTTCGAAATTGGCGTGCAGGAACATGTAGGTGATGAACTGGTAGGTATGAAAATAGGGCGTTCCCAGCGACAGGGCGCAATACTGCATGATCGTGTCGCCGACGGGCAGCAGCGCCGTGGCCATGTAGACCAGTACATTGATGATTATCAAATTCTTGACCACCGGAGGGGTCTGAAAATAGCGGTTCATGCGTTTTAATTTTTGCAAATGTAACTCTTTTCCGCCGGATTATCCCAACTTGGCGCGCAAATCTTCCGGCGTGATCTCGGCGGTGATCGCCTTGCCCGAGGGCGAAAAACTGAAACTGCCCGTGTCGGCCAGCTGTGCGAGCAGCGCCGCGGCCTCCTCGCGCGACAAGGTCCGTCCTGCGCCCTTGGAGCCGGAGCGGGCCATCACGCCGGCGATCTTCTCGCGCCGCACGTCGGAGAGCGACACCGGGGTCGCAAAGGCCTGCAACAGTTCGAACAACAGCCGGTCCACCGAATCGGCGGGCATGTCGGCGGGCGTACCCTTCACCTCGACGGCCCCTTCGCCGCAGAAGTCGATGTCGAAGCCCAGGGCCGCGAACTCCACGGCGTTCTCCTCCAGGAGGGCGTATTCGTCGCCCGAGAGGACCAGCCGCTCGGGAAACAGCAGCTGCTGGCTCACCGACGAGCCGTTGCCCAGCATCCGGAGGTAATCCTCGTAAAGAATCCGCTCGCGGGCACGCCGTACGTCGACGACCACGAAGCGGCCGCCCAGCAGGGCGGCGACATATCCGCCCGGCAGCGGCAGCGCATCGGTGAATTCCGGGCGCTGCGGCATATCGAACCGCTGCTGTTCGGGAGCGGCCGACGAAGGGATGAAATCCAGGGCGCTGTCGTCGAAACCGCCGCCCGAAGGGGTGATCTCGAAACCGCCGCCCGACTCGAACTCCTCGAACTCCCCGGCGTCCGCACCCGGCAGGGCGAATCCGCCCGCCGCGGCCCGCGGGAACGACGGCACGGCGCTCCGGCCCCCGCCCGTGCGCAATCCTCCGGCGGCGCTGTCCGACACGCCGTCGCGGTAAGGCACGTCGAAACCCGTGAAATCGACGTTCGGATCGGGCGCCGAAGGGTCGATGTACTCTTCGCGGAAAGGGTTGTAGTCGCTGTTCGACATGGCCAGCGGCTCGCTGTAGACGGCGCCCTTCTGCAAAACGGGAATCTCCACCGTGCTGTCCCGGTCGAAATCCATCAGCGGCACGGCACCCGTTTTGGCCAGCGTCTCGCGCACGGCGGCGTTGACGATCTGCCACACGGCCTCCTCGTCGGCGAACTTGACCTCGGTTTTCTGCGGGTGCACGTTGACGTCGATACGCCCGGGATCGAGCGTCAGGTAGAGGAAATAGGAGGGCTGGCAACTCTCGGGAATCAGCTTCTCGTAGGCTTTCAGGATAGCGCTCGTCAGGTAGGTGCTCTTGAAAAAGCGCCCGTTGACGAACAGGTATTGCTCCGTGTTGCGTTTCTTGGCGGCCGCCGGACGGCCGATATATCCCTCGATGCGGGCGATCGAAGTGTCGGCCTCGACCTCCAGCAGATTCTGCTTGATGTGACGTCCCACCACATCGACGATGCGCCCCGCCAGGGACCCGGCCTGCAACGTATAGACCGGTGCGTCGTTGGCGTAGAGTTCGAAGGCGATCTGCGGGTTGCAGAGCGCGACGCGCTGGAACTCGGCCTTGATCTGCGACGCCGAGGTGGTGCTCTTGTCCAGAAAACGACGGCGCGCCGGAACGTTGTAGAAGAGGTTGCGCACGAAGAACTGCGACCCCACGGGGCACATCACCGGGTTCTGCGCCACGAACTGACCGCCGTTGATCTCGGTCTCGGTCCCCACCTCGTCGCCCGCCTGCCGGGTGCGCAGTTCGACCTGCGACACGGCGGCGATCGAAGCCAGGGCCTCGCCGCGGAATCCGAACGTGTGCAGGGCGTAAATATCCTCCACGGCCCCGATCTTGCTCGTGGCATGGCGGTCGAAGGCCATGCGCGCGTCGATGGGCGACATGCCGCAGCCGTCGTCGACGATCTGGATCAGGTCCTTGCCGCCGTCGCGGAAGTTGACCTTCACCGAAGCCGCCCCGGCGTCGATGGCATTCTCCATCATCTCCTTCACCACCGAGGCGGGCCGGTTGACGACCTCGCCTGCGGCGATCTGGTTGGCAACGACCTCGGGCAATAATCTGATCTTGTCTGCCATTTACTCCTCGTAATCGTTGGGAACGACCGTGATAGGCGCATAGGGATTGAACCCGCCCTCCTCGACCTGCTGCGTTTTAGCCGCAGGCACGGTCTGCGCGCGCAGGAACACATCGGCCAGCTTCGGGTAGAGCAGGTAGATGAAAAGCATCACCAACACGGCCCCCGCGGCCATCTTCAGCACGCGGATACGCCCCCGCTCCTCCTCGTTCGAACGCCGCACCTCCCGGGCTTCGCGCTGGGTGCGGATGTACTGTCCGGGCTGGTACTCGCGGTCGGCATCCTCGGCGCGCTCGCCGCGCAACTCGGCACGGCGCTGTTCACGAGCCTCTTTCTCGGGGTCGTAATAACGCGGGATATAGTTGAATTTATTCGCGTGTCGTTTGAAGGGTGTAAAGCCTAACATAACAGTAAGTTCTAAATTATTGCAACCGTAAGTACGTCCCGGAGGGGTGTCGTCACGGCGTTCCGCCGTGTAGGCAAATCTGCCCCACCCCTAAATCCCCGCTGAGGCGGGGATTTGTATCTGCCGCGATAGCGGCAGAAAGAATAACCCGGACGGCCCTAAACGAAAAATTCGTCTCCTCTACTTGGTAAAGGTACGAATTTTCCGCGGTTTTAGTATCTCTTTACCGGAAGAAACTCTTCATCCGTTCGAAAATATTCTGGTTCTTGACCGATTCCGCCTTCTGGAAAGAGGGCTGTGCGGCCAGTTGTTCGACGAGTTTCCGCTCCTCGGCCGAGAGCTTCGACGGAACGGTGATGTCCACCACCACCAGCTCGTCGCCGCGGCCGTAGCCGTTCACGTCGGGCAGTCCCTTGCCGCCCAGGCGCAGCACCTTGCCGGCATGCGTTCCCGGGGCGATCTTGATCTTGGCGCGCCCGTCCACCGTCGGGACCTCGACCGTACCGCCCAGCAGGGCCGTCGTCACGGTGATGTTCAGGTTGTGGATCAGGTCGTTGCCGTCACGCACCAGTTCGGGGTTGCGCTCCTCCTCGATCATCACCTGCAGGTCGCCGTTCACGCCGCCCTGACGCGCGGCGTTGCCCTTGCCCGTGACGGTGAGGACCATTCCCTCGCCCACGCCGGCCGGAATCTTGATCTCCACGACCTCCTGCCCGCGCAGCGTGCCTTCGCCCTTGCACTTGTCGCACGGCGCGGTGATCACCTTGCCCGTGCCGCCGCACGTGGGGCACACGCCCTGCGTCTGCATCCGGCCGAAGAAGGTGTTCTCCACCCGCGTCACATGGCCCGTGCCGTTGCAGGTCGAACAGGTCGAATAGGAATTGGCATCCCTGGCTCCCGTGCCGCCGCACTTGTCGCAGGCGACGGTCTTGTTGATCTTGAGTTTTTTCGTTACGCCGTTGGCAATCTCCGCCAGCGTCAGCCTGACCCGCACGCGGATGTCCGAGCCGCGGTTCACGCGCCGCCCCCCGCCGCCGTTCGACGAGCGGAATCCGCCGCCCCCGAAATGGCCGCCGAAGATGTCGCCGAACTGCGAGAAGATGTCCTCCATCGAGAACCCTCCGCCGCCGAATCCGCCGAAGCCTCCGGCCCCGCTGCCTGCCGCACCGCTCATTCCGGCATGGCCGAACTGGTCGTAGCGGGCGCGCTTGTCGGGGTTCGACAGCACGTCGTAGGCCTCTGCGGCCTCCTTGAATTTCTCCTCGGCCTCCTTGTCCCCGGGGTTTTTGTCGGGGTGGTACTGGATGGCCGCTTTGCGGTAGGCCTTCTTTATTTCGTCTGCGTTAGCGTTCTTCGCAACGCCCAGCACTTCGTAGTAATCCCTCTTCTCTGCCATGGTCTCACTCTCCTACAACTACTTTTGCGAAGCGCAGCACCTTCTCGCCCAGCATGTAACCCGTCTGGACGACGTCGATGACCTTGCCCTTCTTCTCCTCGCCGGCGGCGAACCGGGCAACGGCCTCCGAAAGATCGGCGTCGAACTCCTTGTCCAGCACCTCGATCTCGGTCACGCCCTTGCGGCGGAGCGCCTCGGTAAATTTCTGTGAAATGAGCGTCACGCCCGCCCGCAGCGCCTCCAGATCGTCGCTCTTCTGCATGGCGTCCACGGCACGCTGCACGTCGTCGCGCACGGGCAGCATCTCCAGCAGCACGTCGCGGCCCCCGGTCTGCACCAGGTCCATCTTCTCCTTGAGCGTACGCTTGCGGTAGTTGTCGAACTCGGCCTGCAGACGGA
>CDYX01024890.1_pt1 | contig 11587 bp, 10 predicted proteins | sample 554871 | NCBI WGS metagenome assembly CDYX01 (sample SAMEA3182061, study PRJEB8094) | gut metagenome | biome: human; feature: gut; material: Stool; isolation source: human stools | place: Canada | collected 2013-01-14 | reverse complement strand
ACGAGAAGATCGGCTACAAGATCCGCGAGGCCCGCAGCATCGACCGCGTGCCCTATATGCTCATCCTGGGCGAGAAGGAGGTCGAGGCCGGCAACATCTCCGTCCGCGATCGCTCCAACGAGACCGTTCAGATGAGCGTCGACGAGTTTGTTGCCAAGGTGACCGAGGAGATCAAGACTCGCGCCTAAGGCAAACTTCACAACAATTAACAAAGGCGACCGTCCACAAAGGACAGTCGCCTTTTTCAATTCCAAACAAGAAAAAGCCGCTGCTGGAGCGGCTTTTTTTGTTGTGCAAAAATGTACAGGTTTTTGTAGAGGGGTATGTAGATGTACCTACTATCAGTACATTTGCGTAATCTGGGCAAACGCTGATTAATTGCTCGTATAATGTCATCTGTCGAAAGATACAAAAACCTGTACTTTTGCGACTGCGCCTAGCTGTGAGCGAGAAGCCTGTTCTAAACGCCCCTGCATTTGCGTGCATCGCAAAGCCAAAAGAGGGGGGCGAGAACATGGAACAGACGGCACGGCGCCAAGAGCAGCTGCCGGGCGCATTTAACGGCGCCACCACCAACAGCCAGCACGGCCGCGTCCGCTGGTATCTGGTCCACACCCCCAATGGAAAAGAGCGCGAGATCTGCGAAAAGGTCCGCCACATTATCCCGCACAACCTGATGCAGAACGCTTTTGTGATGCAAAAGGAGTTCTGGTTTAAGCGGGACGGCGCATGGTCGCTCCAAACCAAACCTATGTACAAGGAATACTTCTTCGTCGCCACGCACGATGCTGCCGCGCTCGATAGAGCTTTGGCCCAGTTGAGCTTTGGCTGCCGCATCGCCGGCAGTAGGGAGCGGGCGTACATGCCCATGCCGGACGATGCGCAGGACTGGTACTGCAGTGTGCTAGACGACGACGGCGTGGTGCGCAACAGCGTTGCGCGCATAGAAGACGGCGTGTTGCACATAGAACAGGGTCCCTTGGTGGGGCAAGAGGCCCGCGTTAAAAAGATCGACCGTCATAAACGCTGGTGCCTGGTAGACGTGGGCGAGGGTGACTCCACATTTAGGGAGCTGCTACCGCTTGACGTTCCCAGCAAAACGTAAGGGAGACGTTGCACCAGCTATTCGTTCGCATTTTTGAATTTACCGATTGGGGATCCCTGTGGAACGGAGACGTAAGTTTGACTGTGGCTGCTAAAGAAGTAACAGAGAGCTTTGTATCTGTGGGGGATGCACTGGCTATTAAAGAGATTAAACCGAGCGGTACGCTTGGCTACCGCTTTATTAAGAGGCTGTTTGACCTTGTATTCAGTCTTTTGATGAGTGTGCTGCTGCTTATCCCCATCGCCATCGTGTGCGTGCTCATTAGCCTTGAATCACCCGGCAGCCCTATGTATACGCAAGAGCGCGTCGGCAAGGGCGGAAAGACCATCAAGATCTTCAAGCTTCGTAGCATGGTTGCCGATGCGGGTGATGTGCAGAAGTATTTGAGTCCTGAGCAGCTACATCAGTGGGAAGTCGAACGCAAAGTCGACGATGACCCCCGCATTACCAAGATTGGTCAATTCATTCGTAAATGCTCCATCGATGAGATGCCTCAGTTTCTCAATGTGCTGAACGGCGATCTTTCAGTCATTGGTCCCCGTCCCATTACAAGGGATGAGCTTGAACAGCATTTTTCGGATGAAGAAAAGGCTGAGCTGCTCTCAGTTCAGCCTGGAATTACTGGACTTTGGCAAGCGACTGATCGTAATGAAGCGACCTTTGAGAGTGGTCTGAGGCAAAAGATAGAACTTCGCTACGTTCAGAACCGCTGCTTCCGCATGGATTTGAAGTGCTTTACCGGCACCTTCGGTGCCATGTTCGGCAAGAAGAGAACGGGGCGATAGATGCAGACAAACCTTACTTCTTCTTATAGTGTGTTGATGAGCATTTACAAAAAAGAAAATCCTGCCTATTTAATTCAGGCTTTAGACAGCGTGCTGAATCAAACGGTTTCTCCTGCTGAGATCGTCATGGTCAAGGATGGCCCGCTTACGCATGAGCTTGAAGACGTGCTCCAAGATTATGACTCCCTGCATCCTGGACTGTTCAATTTTGTTTCGTATGAAAAAAACCATGGACTTGGGTATGCATTGCGCCAAGGCATGCTTGCTTGCTCTAACGAAATTGTTGCACGCATGGACACTGATGATATAGCTCGTCCGGATCGTATGGAGAAACAGCTTGCCGCTATTGATGGCGGGCTCGATATGGTCGGAAGCGATGTTATCGAATTCGTCACGTCTCCCAATGAACCTGTTGCGGCCACGGACCTTCCCAAGGGCATCGATGCTATACGTTCTTATTCCAAAAGGCGAAATCCCTTCCGTCATCCTCCCATGACGTTTAAAAAGTCGAAAGTTATGGAGGCTGGTAACTACAGTTCCGACTTTCTCTACTTTGAGGATTGGGATCTTTTTAACAGGATGCTCGCATGTGGCTGCAAGGCGGATAACCTGAAGGAACCGCTTGTTGCGATGCGCGTTAGTGAGGATTTCTATGCTCGTAGGGGCGGCTCGCAGTATCTTAAGTACGCTAAAGCATTTAAGCAGGCTCAAGTTGAGCGTGGCTATTTCACAAAACGTGATTATATCTGTTCTTATTTGCCGCATGCCGCTGTCTGTCTGATGCCAAATTCCGTTAGAGCGTTGATATATCGTTATTTTCTCAGGAGGTCCTAGATATATGGCTTCTGATGTTGATAAACCTCTGGTTAGTGTCATTGTCCCCATGTACAACGTGGGTATGTTCGCGCTTCCTTGCGTAAACTCATTGCTTGGTCAGACTTATTCGAATATCGAATATATTATCGTGGATGATGGATGTACTGATAATACTATCGATCTTATTGAAGATGCCGTTGGGTCAGACACGCGATTTAAGATTTTGCATAAGGAGAACGGCGGTCTTTCTTCTGCGCGTAACTTTGGTACTCAAAGGTGCCACGGTGATTATGTCATGTATGTTGATGGGGACGATTTGATTGATTCGCGAACTGTTGAGTTGATGGTCGAAGCGGCTGACAAATATCAAGTTTCGCTCGTTATCGGCTCCTTTGCGAAGACGCCTGTTCTTGATAGCTATAAGATGGGGCAGAATGTAGAATTCCATGTTGAGTCTGGAATTGAGCATTTTCGAAAACTACTTTTATTAAGCGGTGAGAATGGCTCTGCGTGCGGGAAGCTCTTTGAACGATCTCTTATTAGCGACCTTGTCTTTCCTGAGGGGCAGCTCTTTGAAGACATGGGCGTAATCGCTAACATTTGTTCCAAAATTAAAAAGGTTGTATTTTCTGATGCGTGCTTCTATGCATACGTGACGAGACCTGGTTCCATTACAACGCTCAGGAAGCAGGGTTCCAAGCATGCTAAAGACATGGACAGGACTATTGAGACTGTTCGACAATTTGCCTGGCCTGAATTTCAGGGCGAGTTTGAGTGCTTCCAGTCATTCTGTACGCTTCGCGTTGCAATGAGGGTTGATCCGGACGGATTTGATGATCAGGCTGAAGCCCAGAATTATTTGAGGAAGGCTCGAGGGCTTGCCTGGAGGGCATCGAAGAACCCATATGCTTGTTCAAAATGGAGGCTACGCTGTGCTCTCTTTTCTATCTCTCCTAGGGTTCATAATGCTTTCTATGCGTTATATGCTGCAATTTCTGGTAAGGCAATCGGGTAACCCCCATGATAAAAGGTTGATAAGGTGAGTTTTTCAATTAGCGCACATCTGTTTAACGTTACTGAATGCAGCGGCGGCTTTTTGTATAAGATCTATTTTCTAGAAGGCTTTAACTGCTATGTCGGTGTTTTCGACACGGTTTCGGCCGGAGAAAAATCAACGGTTTACAAACGATATGCAAAGCAGGTGTAGAGATGCCAATCTACTTCATTGCCTTTGTGTCCCATATTGTATTGCTATATTTCTCAGTAAAGATAACTAATAAGCGCGTCAGTTTTCTTCTCGCGGTTATCTCGATTCTTCCCCTTTGCTTGGTGGCAGGGCTGCGCGATGCATCTGTCGGTACCGATACCTCTGCATATCCCCTCAGGTGTTTTTACGCCTCGCAGTATTATTCGCTCACAGGTGCTATGGGTGCTTGCTCAGATCAAGAGCCGCTATTCGTGATTCTCTTCTGGATCCTGGGGAGACTGACTAGCGATTTCCACGCTGTTCTTTTTCTTTGTGAAGCCATCGTTCTCCTTCCCTATATTTTAGTTGTTAGGAAGTTGTATCCTCGCGGGTATCCTATCGTAGGTTTCTTTCTTTGTTTCGTTGTGTTTGGTTATACGTTAAACATAATTAGGCAATGTCTTGCTACTAGCATGCTCGTCATGATGGTTTATGAGCTGTTCCGCGAGAAGCGCGTCTCCGCTATTGTTTATTTGGTTCTTGCAGTTGGCTTCCACAAGATGTCTGTCATGGGACTTTTTATTTGGATTATTTATATTTCATGCTTCAATCGCAGGCACGAACGTTCGTACAAGACCGTTGCACTTCTTGCATGTGTTGGCGTTATCATTTTTGCCATTTGCGTGATTATGATTGGCCCGGATGTAATGGAGCTCGTATCTCTATTTACGTCGTCATATAGCTTTCAGATCAAACACGCTGGTTTGGGTTCATTTAATACCACAATGCTTATTTATTTTCTATTTTGCCTTGCTATATGGATGCTGGGTAGTAAGGGTTTGAACACGAGCATTGATCGATGGACACTAAATTTCTATACGACCAGCGGTATAATTTCTTCCTTGTTCGCTCAATTTGCGAGCATCAGTCCTGAGCTAATTCGACTCAGTTTCCCTTTTCTTTTCATTTCAGGTTTTGTTTACCCCTTTTTGTCTGAAAACCTTGGCAGAGAGCGGTTCCTAACCGGGGTTCTGGGTGTCTTGTTTTTCATGTTTTATTTTGTCATTACGTTTGTATATGGCGGCAGTTGTGATCTTTTTCCGTATTCGTCGGCACTATTAGGAGTTATTTATGCATGACGAAACGCCTGACATCAGTATTGTTGTACCGGTATATAACACCGAGCGTTTTCTCCCCGCTTGTCTGGAATCTATTGATATTCAAGGAACCGGTTCTTTTGAGGTAATTCTTGTGGATGATGGTTCCACCGATGGATCTCCTGATATTTGCGATGCTTATTGCGATAAGCGTGAGAGAGCCTTCGTTATTCATAAGGACAACGAAGGTCTTCTCGCTGCACGGCGAGACGGTCTTCGCGAGGCGAGCGGGCGTTATATTCTTTCGCTCGACTCCGATGACGCTCTTCTTGAAGGTTGCATCAAAAAGGTATGCGATGTAATTGCCTCGACTGGTGCTGATATCATTTCATTTGATTTCACTATGGGATTGATGCCTATTAAACCCTCGCTAAAAGTTGATATCTGTTCTGGTATGCACACGGGTGAATCTTTTGATGCCGTTAAAAGCCTGTTGTGCGGATGCGATTTCAATAGCGTTTGGAATAAAGTCATTCGGAGAGATTTATTTGCCAGTGACGAGTGGTATTCGAAACGAGTTGGTCTTATGCATGGTGAGGATCTCTGTCAACTTCTTCCTGTTTTCGATATTGCAAAGAGTTTATTTCACATTGACGAACCGCTTTACTACTATCGTCAGCATGACACTAATAGTACGAAGCAGTTTAAAGAGGATCAGATAACTGATTGGAGCTTTGTAAGCGACGAATTGATTCGCTATGCGAGTGAATGGTCGAGTGATTCAGTCAAAAATGCCAATAGGGGTATCTGTCGACATTATTGTGATCTTGATGAAGTTCTTTGGCATTGTGAAGCGGATAAAGAGGTGAAAAGACAATTTGATAAAACAATAAAAAGCGAGTATCGGAGGCGAATCAGCAATTGTCCGGACTTAGTTCATAGTCTTGTTTTGTCAAATTTCAGTATTGTTTCTTTTGCTGCTCGGCACATACTGAGCTGCTTTAAATGCCTTCGTCGTCTCTTTGTATAATGTGGGTCATTATTGCTTTTTCTAATATGTTTAGATGGAGCATTATTCTTCTTGACCGAGCCTGCCTTAGCTTTCGGCTAAGTGGCGAGCATTTACGATTGAACCGACATCGAGGATCTGGTCCTGTCGCGCGGTATATTCATTCCTAGGGCTTTTGTTATTTCGGTTGATGCTTAGAAGCTGCTCTTTGCACGTTATTTCAAAGAAAATCTCCAACGTCCCTATGTTTTGGGTGAGGCAATAGACGCTTACGTTTGTGATTTTTTGTTTGTAGCCTATTCCTCTAGGGGGTTCTGTCTGCGATTGGTCTTGTTGATTGCATGATAGGGCATCATGACTTAAATATTCGAATCGATGGAAGCGCATATTTATTCGACTTTAAAGATAGGAGGAGTCAATTGTTGCAGATTCTTAATTTAATTAAGAAAGCTATAAAACTTATACTTTCCAGCCCTATTTATGATGGCTTACTCAGGTTAAGTCGTCGTTCCGATGCTATATCCTATGCGTCTAAGGCGAAGCTGGGTATGGTTTCCAAGAGACCATCCAATATGTTCATGCCTATTGTTTTTAATGAAGGCGTATCTTACGACATTTCTATTATTGTGCCTGTATATAACGTTGAAAAATACCTTAAACCCTGCCTAGAATCCATTGTGACTCAGAAGTTTTCTGGCAAGTTTGAGGTTATTATTGTCGATGATGGGTCTAAAGATGATTCTGGTGCAATAGCCGATTCGTATGGACTGATGCCCAATGTTCTTGTAATTCACCAGGTAAACGGCGGCCTTTCCGCAGCGCGCAATGCGGGTCTTAGGGTTTCTCGCGGTAAGTACATCATGTTCGTGGATTCTGATGACATGATCGGGCCAGGGTATCTTGAGGCTATGTGGAGCAGACTCGATCAAACATCTGCGGATTTCGTTACATCGACTTTTAGATATATGTCTGATGATGGTTTGGTTGGCGAGATAGAGAACGATAGAGCTAGTTGGATGGTGCCGTGGGGCAGACTATATCGTCGTGAAGTCTGGAATCGACTAGGTTTTCCCGTAGGTGCATGGTATGAGGATTTGATCCATCCGTTATGGATAGATTGTCGCTTTAACGATGAACCTTGTTATGATTTGAGTGGCTATTATTACCGAATCCGTCCTGGGTCCATTATGCAGTCTACCCCTACGAATGTTAAAGGGCTTGATTCGTATTGGGTTCTCGATGAATTGATTTCTTATCGTTCGAAGCTTGGAATTTCTTACTCTCAGGAAGACTTCGATCGTATTTTTCCTCTGTTCGGGCCGCTTTTGCTTGGGAGAACCGTTGCCTTGGACAACGGCGCACGTAAAACTATGTTTACTTGTTGTTGCGACACGTTCAATTCAATTGATGAGTTCAGTATGGTGAGTACTTCGATGAACGGTAGATGGAAGGATATCGAGAGGGCTCTGCGTACTTCGGATTACAGCCGCTATCTTCTCGCATCGCTTTCTCTAGCTGCTGATGGGGTAACTGGACTTAGCCTTTCAGATGCAATCTATATTTGGGTGAACAGGAACAGATAAATAATGAAGATTGGAACGATTACTTTCCACGGTGCTTTAAATTTCGGGTCTGCACTCCAGTCTTATGCGCTTCAAGAAGTCTTGAAAGGTATGGGGCATGAGGTGCGAATAATTGACTATCGCTCTCGCGATTATGAGCAATATAGGTTATTCCAACCTCGCCACCCGAAGATGACGCTGCGTGCAATGCGCTGTTGGCGTAAGCGGTTGTCTAGAAAGACTGCATTTACGGAATTTTCTAAAAAGTATTTCAGGCTGACGAAGAGACCGTATTTCTGGAAAAAAGAAAGTGATATGTGCGAACTCGCAGAGCTGTTTGATTGTTTTATTTGCGGAAGCGATCAAATTTGGAATCTCGATTGCACACAAGGTGTTGTTGGCCCCTATTTCCTTTCATTTGCCGGAGATAGTCGACGAGTTGCTTACGCCCCCAGCCTTGCTCACACTTTCTTTAGACCGGAGAATTTTGATGAGCAGCTTGTATCCGATTTACTTTCAAGGTTTGATTTTTTGTCTGTTCGCGAGGAGGAGACGGTTCCGCTATTTCAGCCACTTGTCGATAAGCCTATCGATGTTGTTTTAGATCCCACGCTTTTGTTGGAATCCGATGACTATACCGACATGGCATCTAAAGATGTCTTGCAGGGTGAATATATTTTCATGTATCTTTTGCGCGAATGTCCTGAGCTCATTGAGAGTACCGTCGCGATGACGGAGGCAACAGGCATGAAGGTGGCTTATATATCAGAGAATAATCTAGATATTCCAAATTCAATTAACCTGTTTGGCGTTGGCCCTGAAGAGTTTGTTTCGCTTATCGCGCATGCAGACCTCATCGTTACCAATTCCTTTCATGCGACTGTATTCTCGGTTCTCTTTCATAAGCCCTTTCGCGTATATGCAACAGATAAGTCTGGTGCGCGCATGCGCGACTTGTTGGGCAATATCGGTCTGTCTGACCGTTGCGTCAGCGATATGTGTTCCGACGATGTTGCCCCTTGTGACTGGGGTGCTGTGGATACTCTCCTTGACTCTCTGCGTGAGCATTCATGGGCCTATCTTAGAAAGGCGCTTTCGTAATGGGAGAGGCAAGTCGACTCATCAAAAATACCGGCATTATTGCAGTGGGTGGAATGGCAACCAAACTCGTCTCGTTTCTTCTACTGCCGCTCTATACATCGGTTCTTACAACTGCCGATTATGGCACTGTCGACTACATCAATACCATCGCTCTATTTTGCGTTCCTGCGGTCTCGCTGCTTATGGACGAAGCGCTGTTCCGGTTTCTTATTGACTGTCGCATCGATGAGGAGCGGTCTCGGGCGGTGACGACCTCCTGTGTTGTTCTTCTTGCCGGGTGTGTATGCTTTGCCTTTTTGGCAATTCTAGCATGGTTGATTTTCAAACCAGAAAATCTTGGCTGGGTCGTGGGACTTGTTGTTGCTGGCGCGCTTCTTCAGATGGCTTCTGCGGTCCTACGTGGTTTCGGGGATACGGTGGGATATTCAGTCATGAACTTCACCGCTAGCGCGCTTACTATCGTGCTCAACGTTCTGTTTATCGCCGTGTTGCGTTGGGGCGTTGTGGGCATGCTTTCTGCCACGGTCATTGCGCAGGGCGGTGTTGCCTTTTCGTTCATGGTCATGCGAAAGCTCTGGCGTTATATCGATCCGTCAGCTTTTTCTGTATCCTATGCTCGAGATCTTCTGCGCTATTCTTTTCCGCTCATTCCCAACAAGGTTTCCTGGACTATTAATAACTTGCTGGATAGGCTAATTATTATGAATACGCTCGGCGCTTCTGCCGCCGGTGTGTATGCCGTGTCGTACAAGTTTCCTGGCGTTATGGATCAGGTGTATGGCTTCTTCTATCAATCTTGGAAGGAGAGCTCTGCGCGAGCCCTTAACTCTGATGAGGATGAGTCGGTTTTCTATAACTCTGTGTACCGAGCGCTAAGGCGTTTCATGATGAGCGTCGTTCTACTTATGTCTGCGCTCATGCCTCTCGTGTACGGAATCCTGATTAAAGGTTCATTCGGCGAGGGCCTCCTGTATGTGCCGATATTGCTCCTGGCGACGTATTTCAGCAACATCTCCGGCTTTTACGGCGGGATCTTCACCGCTCATAAGGAGACAGGAATCATGGGTACCACCACTGCGGTGTCTGCTGTCCTTTGTGCCGTGTTGTGTGTCGTGCTGATTCCACATTTCGGCCTTTATGGTGCATCTGTTGCGACGCTCTTGGCAATGATCGTGGTGAATGAGTACCGCAGAATTAAGGTTGCTAAGTTTACTAAGCTTGTCGAAGACCGTGTTGAACAAGTTTTGACTTTGATTTCAATTGTCGGCGTGTTCGCTTTTTATTATCTGTCCGCCTACGGTGCGGGCATTTTGAGCGCGATCGTCTGCCTTGCAGTTGCGCTGGCTTTTTTCGTTTATATGAATGCCGATGTTTTGCGCAAGCTCCTTTCGGCTCGCAAATAGGGGGATAACTGCATGTCTACCGTGAAAAGGGGCGAAGTTCCCACACTGTTTGAGTCGCCGTCGCATTGCTGCGGATGTGGGGCGTGTGCCGCTGGTTGCCCAAAAGGCGCAATCACCATGGCAGAGGGTAGGGATGGGTTCGTTTTTCCTGTAATTAATAGCGATCTCTGTATCGGCTGCGGCGCGTGCACGAGGGCGTGCGGCCTCAATCGGGGGATAGGCTCTAATTCCGTCGGACCGTTCTTTGCCGCCGCCGGTAGGGACGATGTCTCGGAGTCCGCCTCCGGTGGAGTTTTTGGTGCATTTGCGCGTGAGCTTATTGCTTCTGGTGGGATCGCATATGGCGCTGCCTATGAGCGCGAGGGGAGCATCCTTCGGGTGCGGCACCGTCGCGCGGCGAGTGTTGACGGGCTTCGCCCACTGCTTAACTCAAAATATGTGCAGAGTGATGCCGGAGCTTGTTTTGCCGACGTTAAGGCGGACCTTCGCGAGGGGAGGCAGGTTCTTTTCTGCGGTACGCCTTGCCAAGTCGCCGGCCTTAGGGGCTTTCTCGGAGGCGATTATGAGAACCTGACAACCGTTGACCTGGTCTGCCACGGCGTCCCTTCCAGCCGCATGTTCGCGGACTGCGTTGAGGGCTATGGCAGACAGCTTGGGTCTCCCGTGGTTGATTTCCGGTTTAGGTGTAAGCGCGAGGGGTGGGACAACTCTCTTCTTCTTTTTCTTCTTCTTGAGGACGGAAGAGAGGTCACCATTCCTGCGGCGAAATCCCCCTACTACGACATGTTCCTGGACCTCAAGACTCTTCGCGATAGCTGCTATAGGTGCCCCTATGCAGGGAGATTTCGCGCCGGCGATCTTACCATCGGCGATTTTTGGGGCGTCGACGTTAATAGGCCCGACGTTTTGAAAGATGCTGAGAAGTTTAATCAGATGAAAGGTGTCTCCTGCTTGCTGGTGAATAACGACCGCGGCAGGGAGTTTATTGAATCCAGCAACGCTCTGGACTTGTACCCTGTCGAATTTGACGATATCGCTAAAGGCAATGATCAGCTCCGCCACCCGAGCGCCCTTCCAAAAGACAGACAGCTCTATATTGACGCATTTGTCGAAGGTGGTTGGCATGCCATTGAGTGTATGTATAAAAGGCGAGAGCGGGGAATATTTTTTTATACTAAGAAAATAGCACGAAGGCTTCTCCCTGAATCAATTCGGGAGATTGTCAAAATGTATTTGAAAGATCTTGCAGACTAGGTAAGGACCCACGCCTGGGCGGGCCCCCCGTTGGGCTCGTAGAGCCATACCGTGTTGCCCTCCGAGGTCCGCTGCCCCCGGTCGTCCAGCGCCAGCCCGGAGGCGGACGTGAATGAGTAGCGGCCTCCGCCCAGGGCCGAGACGCGCCACAGCTGCGAGGCGGAGCCGTCCGCCTCGGCCAGCACCGCCCGGTTGCCCGACTCGGTCAGCACCAGGCCGCCCGAGGAGACCCTGTTGGATTGGCTACACTGATGTGGACAGTTCCGGGA
>CDYX01010094.1_pt1 | contig 11647 bp, 11 predicted proteins | sample 554871 | NCBI WGS metagenome assembly CDYX01 (sample SAMEA3182061, study PRJEB8094) | gut metagenome | biome: human; feature: gut; material: Stool; isolation source: human stools | place: Canada | collected 2013-01-14 | reverse complement strand
AAAGTATCTTGAAAATCATGGAATCCATAAGATAGCCAGACAGAATGGTAAAAATTCGTTATTTGCTGCTGCTCTTATCAGAAGGATTATACAGAATCCGGTTTATAGTGGTAAAATCTCTTATGGAAGAAGCAACATATAAAGAAATACAGGAATATGTAAAAAATAAATATGACCTGCATGTAACAAATTTATATATAGCACAAAACTAAAATATCAAATGAATTAGCAAGACATGAAATACCATTGATTGAATTATCAGATCTTCAAAAAGATATATATAAAAAATAAAGTGATTAGAAAGCAACTTATAGAAAATGAAAAAAGCAGGTAGAATATAACAAGAAAAGAAAATATGTAGAATCCGTTATGAAAAAGTATGTAGATAATGAAGAAGATATGTACCAATATTCTAAAGCAATGACAAAACTTTATGATGGAATGAATAAAAAGTATTAAATAATACACCAAACAAAAAGATTTAGCATGCCAGTGCTTTTTCTGGCTCGGTAAATTTTTTGTGCGGTAGACTGGGAATTGTACGAAGTACAAGGCGTGTAGCGCAAAATATATGAGGAAAAACAAGCCAATATGTAGTATAATATAAATATATGACAAATAGATGTACAGATTATTGGACAGGTAATTTTATATACTAAAAAGAAATACAAAGGAGAACTTTTTACAATGGCAGATATTAGTAAGATTGAAAAATTTTGGGATGATAATCCTATTGATGTATCAGCAGAAGTTAATTTTATATGGTCTATTGCAAATAAATTAAGAGGGCCATATCAAAGTGATAAATACAAAGATGTAATAATTCCTATGGTAATTATTAGACGTTTTGAATGTGCATTACAGGAAACAAAAGATGCTGTTGTTGCACAATATAAAAAGATGCCAACATATCCTGCAAAGGCTATGTATAAGATTTCTGGCTATCAGTTCTATAATACAAGTGAATTTACATTAGCAGAACTTGTAAATGATGCGGATCATCTTGCATCAAATTTTAAAAGCTATATTAATGGCTTTTCTGCCAACATTCAAGACATTATAAAAAATCTTGAGTTTGATAAACAGATTGATAAGATGGATAAGCATAACAGACTTTTAGCAGTAGTAAAAGCATTTAGTGAAATAGATTTAGATCCAAAAGTCATTGATAATATGAAAATGGGATATATCTTTGAAGAACTTATTAGAAAATTTTCTGAAAATGCCGAAGCTGGTGATCATTACACAGGTAGAGATATTATAAAAGCAATGGTTTCAATTCTACTTGCAGAGGGTTGTGATGATATATTTGATGATGGAAAAATTGTAACAATATTAGATCAAGCCGCTGGAACTGGCGGTATGCTTTCAACTGCAAACAATTATATTAAACGTTTTAATCCGACAGCAGATGTAAGATTATTTTCACAAGAAGTAAATCCAGAGTCTTATGCTATGTGTCTTGCAGAAATGCTTATTCGTGGACAAAATGCGGATAATATCAGATTACAAGACACAATGAAAGCAGATTGCTTTACAGATACAAAGATGAGATTTGTTATAGAAAATCCGCCTTTTGGACAACCATGGGGCGGCAAGGATGCACCAGAAGGTGACGAAGAGGCAGTAAAAGCAGAAGTATTAAAGGGAACATCTGGAAGATTCCCAGCAGGAGCACCAAGTTCTGGAGATATGCAGTTATTGTTTATTCAGTCTGCAATAAATAAGATGGATGATGAATGTGGTAGAGCCGCTATTATTGAAAATGGTTCACCTTTATTTAGTGGTGGTACATCATCTGGTGAATCACAGATCAGAAGATGGTTACTTGAAAATGACTATATAGAAGCAATTATTCAGTTAAGTACAGATATGTTTTACAATACTGGAATTGCTACATATATTTGGGTACTTTCTAAAAATAAAAGAGCAGAAAGAAAAGGCAAAATACAGCTTATTGATGCATCAAGTTTTGCGCATCCATTAAGAAAATCATTAGGCAATAAGCGTAATGAAATAACACCAGAAGATAGAGTTGCAATTACGAAATTGTATGCAGATTTTAAGGAAAATGAATACTGTAAGATTTATGATAATACAGAATTTATTTATCGTGAATATGCAGTAATGCAACCACTTCAAAGAGGCTATGCAATCACAGAAGATAGAATTAATGCAATGCTTTCAAGTGGTGCTTTGTCTGCGCTTTATGATGAAGCAAAGGTTGATGAGCTTGAAAATGCGGATGAATTAACAGGAAAAGACAAAAATAAATTAGATAATTTCAAAAAGAATAAACCTGTATATGATGCTATTGTTGATGCTCTTAATAGTGCTGTATCAGATAAAGTATACGAAAATCCAGAAACATTTACACCAGTAGTAAATGATATTCTTTCTGGAATTATTTCGGATGCAAAAGATCTTAAAAAGATTGCTGATAAAGTCGTAAAAGGTTTATCGGTAATGGATAAGACAGCAGATATTCAGAAAGATAAAAAAGGCAATGTACTCTATGATACAGAAACAAAAGATACAGAAATAGTACCATGGAAAATAAATATTGATGATTATATGGCAAGCGAAGTTTTACCACATGTACCAGATGCGAAAGCATTTTTTGAAGAAGATTTAGGAAAGAAAAATCCTGTAATAAAGACTGGTGCAGAGATACCATTTACAAAATATTTTTATAAATATCAAGCTCCTGTATCAAGTGATGAACTTGCTAAAAGATTCAATGAATTAGAGGCTTCCGTTGATTCAAGAATTAAGAAATTATTCGGAGGTAATTAGTATGGCAGAAATGAAAGATAGTGGTATTCATGCTATCGGAAGAATACCTAAAGAATGGAATGTTGTTAGAACTAAATATTTATCAAATATATCTATTGGTTTAGTTACTACTATGACGGAAAACTATGTAGAAAAAGAAGAAGGAGTTCCATTAATTAGAAATGGAAATATTCGTTGTAATAAAATTGATGTTAATGGAATGGTTTTCTTAGATAAGAGATTTGCTGAAAAGAATAAACACAGACAATTACATACAGGACAGATTGCTACTGTTCATACAGGTGATGTTGGGACATCAATTGTTATTCCAGAAGAATATGATGGGTGTTTAGGCTTTGCGACAATCCAATCGACTCCGTATAAAGGTGTTTCTTCCGAATTTTTATGTTGGTTTTATAATAGCGCAGCTTTTAAAAACCAATGTATTGAATGTAGTACAGGAGATGGACGGCAAAACTTAAATCTCTATGATTTTGTTGACTTGTTTGTTGCTATCCCTAAATATGATTTGCAAAGTAAGATAGCATCATTTCTTGATAAAAAATGTGCAGAAATAGATTCTCTACATACCGATATTGAAAAGCAAATAGAAACACTTGAAGAATACAAAAAATCAATTATCACAGAAGCAGTAACAAAAGGATTAGATCCAGATGTTGAAATGAAGGACAGTGGTATTGAATGGATTGGAAAGATTCCCAAAGACTGGGAAATCCGAAAAGGAAAATATACTCTTCGTTATCTTCAAAAAGAAGTTAAAGAAGATGATGGAGTTATTACTTGTTTTCGTGATGGGGAAGTTACTTTAAGAAGTAATCGGCGTGAAGATGGTTTTACAATGTCTGATAAAGAAATTGGATACCAGGGAATTGACATTGGAGATCTTGTTGTTCATGGTATGGATGGATTTGCAGGTGCTATTGGAATTTCGGATTCAAGAGGAAAAGCATCACCTGTTTTGAACGTATTAGATACTGATGAAAATAAAAAATATTATATGTGCTATTTGAGAAGTATGGCATATAGTAATGTTTTTTTAGCAACGGCAACTGGTATTCGAGTTCGTTCATGTGATTTAAGATGGGCAAAAATTGCGGAGCTTCCATTTCCTATGCCATCTCGAAAAGAACAAGATGAAATAGTTTCGTATATTGGTAGAATTTGCAATGGTGCTAATGAAATAATTGCTGATAAAAAGAAACAGTTAGAAACACTTGAACAGTATAAGAAGTCAGTTATATATGAATATGTGACAGGGAAGAAGGAGGTTCAATAATGGCAACATTTGAAGAACAGTTAAATGGTTTATTAGATCGAACTAAAAACATAAAACCACCAATTAATGCGGCAACTATAGGCACTAATATAAATGAATACAATCGTCCAAGTGAAATATGGGTTAATGATGTTGAAATTTTTTATAATCAATACTTACAAGATCATCCGTTGGGAAGTAGAATGAAAATAATTTTATTTCATAGATCATTAGATGCATATAGTCAGTTAATTTCGTGCTTAGAAAGTATAAAAAGTGACCAAGCATTTATAGATAAAATGAATGGAGTATCTATGGAAGTTGCGCCAAAATATAAAACAAAAATGCTACCAGAATATGATGTGTTTATTTCTCATGCTAATGCAGACAAAGAAGCTCTTATAGAAGAATTGTACAATTCGCTTAATAAATTAGGAGTTAAGATATTCTATGATAAAGAAACATTAGAATGGGGCGATAAATTCAAGGATAAGATTCTTGAAGGAACTAAAAAATCAGAATTTGCAATTATTGTTATATCAACAAATTTCTTTGGTAGAGAATGGACAGAAAGAGAACTATCAGAATTTTTGAATAGACAGAATCAGAACGGACAAAAATTGATACTTCCAATTTTACATAATATAACGATTGAACAGTTAAAAGAAAAATACCCATCAATAGCAGATATACAGGCGATTGATTCATCAAAATATACTTGTGATCAAATTGCGTTGTTATTTGCAAGACAGTTTATTAAAAGATTGAAAGCAAATTAGTGGAGGAAGTACAAATGAATGAAATATTGACTGAAAAGCAGTATCAACATTTCATCATGGACTATCTAAAAAATAACAATGGTTATGTTGTAAGAAAAGATAAAGAATATGACCGCTTACATGCAATGGATAGAGAAATGTTATTCAAATTTTTGAATGATACACAACCAGATGAAATGGAAGCATTAAGAAAAATATATAAACATGATTTAGAAGAAACACTTGTAAATTATATCAATGAAGAAATTACAAAGGCACGTAGTAGCTTACTTTATGTTATAAAGCATGGTATAGAAATTTCAAATATAAAACTTGATTTGATGTATACAAAACCTGCAACAGACTTTAACAAAGAACTTGTTGAAAAATATGAAAGAAATGTATTCTCTGTTATGGAGGAAGTCTGGGCATCTGATAAAGAAAGAATAGATCTTGTAATATTTTTAAATGGACTTGCTATTATGACATTTGAATTAAAATGTAATGTAGCAGGACAAAGCTATGAAGATGCTATTTATCAGTACAGAACAGAAAGAAATCCTAAGACAAGACTATTTTTATTCAAGGCTGGTGCATTAGTAAATTTTGCAATGGATTTAGAACAAGTTTATATGACAACCAAACTTGAAAAAGATGCAACATTCTTTTTACCTTTTAATATGGGTAATGGTGAAGGTGTCAATGCAGGTGCAGGAAATCCAATATTTGAAGATAAATATAGTGTTTTCTATATGTGGGAAGATGTACTTACAAAGGATTCTATTCTTGAAATCATAAGCAAATTTATGTTTATTGAAGTGAAAGAAAAAGAAGATGAGGCTACTGGTAAAAAGAAGATAAAAGAAAATATTATTTTCCCTCGATTCCATCAAAGAGATGTATTACACAAGATACTTGCAGATGTATATGAAAATGGTTCTACACAGAATTATTTAATACAACATTCTGCTGGATCTGGAAAAACAAATTCTATTGCTTGGCTTGCTTACCGATTATCTTCACTTCATGATGCGGATAACAAAATTATTTTTGATAATATCATTATTGTTACTGATAGGATAGTTGTAGATAGGCAGTTACAAGCGGCAATTATGGGGATGGAGCATAAATCTGGACTTATAAAAGTTATGGATGAAAAATGTAACTCGTCCGATCTTGCTATTGCGCTTGATGGAAATACAAAGATTATAGCAACAACTATTCAGAAATTTCCATATATTGTAGATGATGTGGCTAATTTGAAAAATAAGAAGTTTGCAGTAATCATAGACGAAGCACATTCATCAACAGCAGGAAAAGATATGGCGGCTGTGACAATGACACTTGGATCTGGTGAAGTAAGTATAGATGAAAGTACAACTGAGGATTTAATTGTAGAAGAAATTGCAAAGCATGGAAAACAAGAAAATGTATCTGTATTTGCATTTACAGCAACACCAAAGCCAACCACAATACAGTTATTTGGTAGGGTAAATAAAAAAGGACAAAGAGAAGCATTTCATATCTATTCTATGAAGCAGGCAATAGAAGAAGGATTTATTCTTGATGTGTTACAAAATTACACAACCTATAAGACCTATTACCAGATTAATAAAGAAGTTGCAGAAGATCCAAAGTGTAAGACAAATAGTGCAAAAAGACAGATTGCAAGATTTGTTGAATTGCATGAAACCAATATAGCACAAAGAATAGAAGTTATTGTTGAACATTTCAGAACAACAGTAATGGATGAGCTTGGTGGAACTGCAAAAGCTATGGTAATAACTAATTCAAGAGAAAGTGCTGTAAAATATCGTCAAGCATTTGAAGAGTACATAAACAAAAAAGGATATAATAATATTCGTGCATTAGTGGCATTTTCTGGAAAAGTGACATTAAAAGATGATGAAAAGGAATATACAGAAGCAGGACTAAACGGATTCAGTGAAGATAAATTACCAACAGAATTTGAAAAGGATGATTATAAGGTATTGCTTGTTGCTAATAAGTATCAGACAGGCTTTGATCAACCTAAATTATGTGCAATGTACATTCTTAAAAAATTAAGAGGTGTAAATGCTGTACAGACATTATCAAGACTTAATAGAATCTGTCCACCATATGACAAGAAAACGTTTATACTTGATTTTGTAAATGACTATGAAGATATACAGGCGGCATTTTCAAAATATTACACAACAACACTTTTGTCCAACTCTGTTACACCATCTGCAATTTATGATTTAGAAGCAAAAATAGATGGATATACAGTAATAGATCCATTGGATATAGAAGATGCAAATGAAATTTTATATAAAGATGATATTACAGCAAAGGAAAAGAAACGATTAACATTCTTATTCCAGAAAGTAAAGAAGAACATAGATAAACTTGATTATGAAGAACAAAAAGAGCTTGTAATGACAATGAGGCGATTTGTTCGTTTCTATGAATTTTTATTACAGGTATCGTGTTTTGAAGATATTGAACTACACAAGAAATATAGATTTATAGCTTTATTACTTGCATATGTAAATATAAAGCACCCAGGCGGTGGATTTAATTTAGATGGAAAGATAACAGCTATGAATTTTGTTCAGAAGAAGAAAGCCGAACATAAATCAAAATTAAAATCTGATCCTGTTACGAAACTTCCGACAGCAGACCATTTTGTGTTATCAGAAGATAAAGAGGAGAAACTATCACAGATAATAGCAGAAATCAACAGTATAGCAGGAAAAGAATATGATAATGATGTAGCAGTAAAAGCAATGCTTCAGATAAAAGATATTATGATGAAATCTGAGAAGCTAAAAACATCAGCAAAGAACAATACAGAAAAAGATTTTGAATTTGCATATTTTGACAACATAGATGATGCATTAATAGAGGGATTGGAGCAGAATCAAGACTTTTTCAGCTTATTACTAAGCAATGATGAAATGAAGAGAAAAGTACTTGGCATTTTCTCGGATGAAATATATAACAGCTTGAAAGAAGCAGAATAGAAAAATGCAGGTTGAAATATACCTGCTTTTTTATACTTGAAATATACCACAATATATAGTATTTTATAAAATAGATCAACCACAATATGGTGTATAGTTTTAAGCTGGAAGCGATAGAAATATTTTTTGTTAGTAAAACATCATAAATAAAAAGTTGTCCTATATGTCATAAAAGAAAGTATTACTATTGAGATATAAACAATGACAGGAGGTAAATTATATGACAGCAACAACAAGTGAATTATTAGATTCATATACAAAAATGTTGGATAGTGAATTTTATAAAAATCTAAAAGGTATAACAGCAGGAATAGAAGCACTACAAAAATCACTTGTAGGAAGTGATTTACATAAGCAGATGCAAGCATGGCAAACTGTATTAAACGATCCAGAAAGTTCTATTAATAAATCCATGCGTATGTGGTCTGAATTTTCAATAAATATTGATTATGGAAAATGGACTGGATTACAGGCAGGATTACAACAATTAGCTGATCAGATGCCTAAAATAGACATGAGCTCATTTGCAGGCTTACAATCTCATTTAGGCGAATTATTGAATACAGATAATATAATTAATTCCAAATTTTCAGAGGTTATTGATTATGCATATGAAACAGCAAAAGAAGAAGCTGGAGAGCCAGAAATAAGCAAAGAAGAGTTAGGAAATGTTGTTAGGGAAGAAATAAAAAACGATACTCTTGGTGAGGCAGATATTGAAAATAACAAATTTAAAGAAAAGTTCTATGCAGTTATAAAATTTTTCCTTAAGAATGTATTGCTGCCATTAGCTTTGAGTCTTATATATGATTTAGGCAAAGCACAGCTTGGGAAAGTTATAACATTTTCTGCTGAGGATAATGCACCTGTGATTTATGAAATTCAAAATAAAAATACATACGTAAATATCATAGATAAGACAGATAAAAAATATCGTGTATTTTTTATTGATGATGATGGAAATGTGATTGATGGTTATATGGATAAAGAAAATATAAATATGAATTTTGAAGATGATGAGGACGAACAGTAAAATATAATTTTATATAAATGTTGGATTTTGGTATAATTAATCTATCACAAAAAGAAATGGAGGGCTTTATTTATGCCAAAAGAAAACATATTTTCTGGCAAGTATGAACCAGATAAAGATACTTGCACAGAAGCAAATGAAAGTAATGTTGCCAGATTCAGAACAGCAATGTTAAAGTTAGACAGAATACATAATGATGAAAATGAAAAAGATCTGACTGAAAACATTATGCAGTTATGCTCCAGAAATAATAAGACTGGGGAAAAAATTGATTTAAGTGCTGATTATGAATTTGAAGATGCAATGGACTGGCTGGAAAAAGTCTATAATGATGTAGATGCTGATTTAATGATAATGGCAATAGACCAATTAGCAGAAAGATATGGTTATACATCAGATATGGATGAAACTATTGAAATTGAGCAAGAGGATAAGTGGCGTTGTTGGGAAACTTTTGAAAGTGTAATTAATAAAAGCATAAGAACATATGGTTCACTTCCAACAGCAAAACGACAGGAAGATTTTAAAACAAGAATAGCTGCAGGATATAGATTATATGAAATGGAAAGCCAACCAAGACAGCGTGTATATAGGGGTGAAATCTGGAGGGTAGAAGTGCCGACTGGTGTAGGAAGTGAAACAACTGGTATGAGATGGGCGCTTGTAATATCCCAAAAGGCACATACAAAAGGAAGTTATACATTTAATGCTGTTTATTTAGATGGACAAGCAGTTAAAAAAAGTGCATGGCAAATGGAAATAACAGAAGCAGATCTGGAATATGGTGATTTAATAAAGGAAACAGAAGATAATAAGTGTAGAATCAATCTTACAGATATATACACATTAGATAGAAAGCGATTAATGGATCGTAAAGGAAAAGTAAATAATGCATTTATGAAAAAAGTAATGACAAGAATTGCATCATAATTAGGAATCACATTAGATAGTGGATGTAATATAGAAGGTATAGAAGGCATTTAATTTCAAGTTATTGCATAAATTCAAAATACATATTATAATTGTCTCATTGAAGATATGGAGATTATACATTTCTAATCAATGATTAGATATTGCTGGTAGAAAACCAGATAGTACTGATAGAAAATTCAGATAGTACCAATAGAAAATTGGTGTAGGGTAAACAGGAGTAGTGAGTGACCTCGTTTATACTGAATCATAGCTTCACAAAAAACACATCTGGAAACAGGTGTGTTTTTTAATGCAAAAATTGAATTAGTGTGAAAACAAGGAGATAATGTAAGTTATTAAAAGAGGAAGCAACCTAGAGCTTAGGCCCTAGGTTGACTTTCCTAAAGAAATTTATACAAATTTTTTAAAATTATAGAGGATTTTGGAAAAATTAATCCCAAGGATTTGTTAATCGTCTTTCATCACGAGGAATATCAGACCATAATGAACTAATATTATTAGCACGACAATAATCTGCAACTTTTTTTCCTAAATAAAATTCAGTTTTATCAAAATTATGGGCTTTTCTTTTATCTGCTTTATGATCGTTCCAACCACAAAAGTATATTTTATCTTCATCATCAACATGACGATAAGGAAGATAATTTTGCAACTCTCTGTAATCAACACCTCGCATATTAGAGTGTAAAGGAGCATTTTGAGAAAGGAGGTGGAGGAACGTAGCAGAACTAAAATGATCAGCATTCCAATTTAAATTTAATAATGAACAAAGGGAATAGTAATCATTATCTTGCACTTCAATATTAAAATCATCATCCATTGTTAAAACACATCCCCAATTATGTGTATGAATTGCGACAAGAATTTCATAACCAGTTGAGACAATAGATAAAATAGTGTCAAACCTAAAATTATTATAATTAAAAAAATAATGTTCTTTATCTATGTCGTGTTTTTCCATATCAATAATTAATGGCTCAAATGCAGGACATCTCATAGTCGTTTCCTCCTAAAAATATGTTTATTGAAAAAGGTACATTAGTGAAAGTTACTTATTGTGATAATACAACTTATACGGGAAGAGTATATAAAACAATCATACAATTATGTAAAGATGATAATGATAGACCACATGCATTGGTATTTATATCTCAAGATAAGCGTTATATAAAACAAGAAGGTGAATTTGGTTGTGTATCACTTTGGGTTGATAAAATAAAATCTTTGAAAATTTTATAAAATCTATATTTTATTATATCTGAAAAAATAAAAATGACAATATATATACTAAAAAATGCAGATTCAGAAATGGATTTGTTTTTTCTTGCTTTTGAATTACTTAATACGCATATTTTAAATGTACTATATTAGAAAGTTTGAAAAAGAGGAGGGGTATGAATGGGAAATATAGTAAATAAAATCAAGTTAAACGCAAGAACATTAAAAATAGTTGCTGGTTCAACAGTAAGTGCAGCATTAGTAGGAACATCATTTGCATTTGCAAAAGATGGTAGTGCAGCGGCTACTGGTGGTTCGGCAAAAACTTTAGTAACAAATATGTTAGGATATGTATTTACAATATTCAAATATATAGGATGGTTACTTTTAGCATGGGGTATCGGTCAATTAGTACTTGCATTTAAGAATGAAGATGCAGATAGTAAATCACGTGCAATGATGTTAATTGTTGTAGCTATTATACTTACTGTAATAGGAACAATCTTCAATGGACTTAAACTTGGTGTAAGTGCAGATACAACTAAAGATATTTAATGAATTTGCGTTTAAGCAGGAAGGACTCCTTCGGGGGCAATGTCATTAAGTTAAGATGACCAATCAAGATCTTAGCATCAGAAATGATGCT
>CDYX01028347.1_pt1 | contig 11767 bp, 6 predicted proteins | sample 554871 | NCBI WGS metagenome assembly CDYX01 (sample SAMEA3182061, study PRJEB8094) | gut metagenome | biome: human; feature: gut; material: Stool; isolation source: human stools | place: Canada | collected 2013-01-14 | reverse complement strand
GCCGTGTCCATATATGATTCATTATCCATTTCATATATGTTTCCAGGCTGTTTATCCTGTTTTATCATGTCCTCCCGGTACATTTTTATCCATATTTCAAACTTGTTTCTGTCCGCGTTTGCAACTGCTATCTGGCTGTTGTCATTCCCTACCTTAAGGTCGGGAAGAATCGAATAATTCATTTTCAGTGTATTAAAGTCACGACAGGCATCCTCCAGTTCTTTTCCCTCAAACGGAAGATTAAAAATTGTATAATTTCCTTCCGTGAAATTTTTCAGATCAGTTATTTCCTTTTTTCCACCTGCCATCTGTACTCTTATATGAGATGCAAACCATGACTTGAATATCTGGTCATCCTTATTCATTACTGCAATCTGTATTGTTCCGCTTTCACCATCTACCTTGGGCAGTACACAGCATTGCTTTAATCCTTTTCCCTTAAGCTGTTCAACCGGCGAATCAGCATCTATGCGCGCTTTTAGAATACTGATGTCATTCTGTACCTGCTTCTTTTCGTCTTTTTCCGATACACTCTGCAGCTTAAGCTTAAGGGCTTCGAGCTGTTTTAAATCATTTACATGCTCTGTAGAAACCGGTACGCTGTATATCGTGTATTTTCCTTCTGACAGCTTTGCGAACGCAGCTAGGTCATCCCTGGATTTTACTGAAAGATAGCCTTTATATGCCAGCCTTGCCACAAACTGAACAAGTTTGATCTGCAGCATGTTTGCTGCATATACCATCTGCGTAATACTGCCGGAACTGTTTCTGACACTCATCATCATATGTTCAAATTCTCTGTCCGTATCCATTTAGCTTTCCTCCACGTCCTTATTTCTGTTTTTTTTCTTCATGCGCCTTATTTTTTCCATCATATCGACGGAAATACCAGGGTGTATGAATTCCTCCATTTCTGCCGGTGTAACCCCCTCCTCAGCCAGGCTTAGCACATAGCTAATCTGCTCTGACTTATATCCTTCCTCTTTCAGCAGACTTATATATTCCGCTATGTCATTTTTCTGTCTGCGGTTAAGTCTCTTGCGTTTAAATGATGCTGTTTTTTCATCTTCACGCTTTACGTCAGCTGCGGCAGTTTGCTGTACTCCTGCATACGGCATGGTTACAGCTCCCTGCGGCGGCTTTATGTCGACAAACATGTCGCTGAGCTCACCTGTTTTCTTTTCTACTGTCATAATGCTCTCACCCAGCGTATTAATCTTTGCCTGTACTGCATCCGCAAGCTTTGACATGTCCTTAAGTGTATTGTTACCTTTGCCTATAATCACACCGCATGCTTTCTGATATCTTATTTTTCTCAGATAGCCTGCAACATCAGTTTTTCTGTTATCAATTACCTCCTGAACATCCTTGACGGATATCTTGTCACAGGCACACAGGTAAATTTCCCTTAAAACATTTAAATTGGTTCCATTCTGCAGTGCAATATTCGTATAATCTGCACTCATAAAGTTTTCACCCTTCAAGAGCTCCATCAGGCAGTTAATTACCTTGTCATTTTCCATTTTTATCACCTCTCCTTCAGGTACCGGAATCCGGCACCTTTAAAGGCACATGAAATGTTTTCCATATGCCTTGCACCTCTCATATTTTTCTTTGATGTAATTTCAGCTGTTTCTTTATTTCGTTTGTCTCTGTTCTGTCACTTCTTAGATTAATATCAGCGACGCTGTCCGCATATTTAAGCTGAGACTGGGGCATTGAACCCTTCTCGTAAAAAGAATAAATTTCATCACTTCCGGCCGCTGCAATTATGTGGTCATACAGTGGAATGCCAAGAAGCTCGCCTGCCTTTGACATAACATCTGTCACATGTATATCCTCAAGCGAAGGCTGTGATGAGCCGCCCGGATGGTTGTGAAGGATTATAAAGCCATTGGCATTTGACAGTATTGCCGTCTTCATTATTTCCCTGGGTGATGCAATAGCTTTATCGACTGCACCCATTGAGCATATGCACATATTTACCGGATTAAGCTTTGCATTAAGACATATGACACACATTACTTCACGGTCGTATTCCCTTAATATGTCTGATACAAATCCTACAACCTGTTCCGGTCTTTTAAGCTGTGTATCAGATATAAGTGTTTTTTCCTTCACCAGACGTATGCCAACCTGGTCTAATACATATACTGTATCACTCATTTTTCTCCTTTCCTGCCAGTCCTATCTGCATTATAAAATCTTCATTCTCATCCATTTGTTCAAGTTCCTTTAGTATTTTTCTCTTTAACATAAACATTTCAAGGCTTTCCTGTTTGATTTTTTCCATATTTTCCTCCTGCGTACCGGAATCCGGTACCTTTATATTTTTATGGTGTCGGATTCCGGCACCCTCATCATATTTTTATATATTTCTCTTTAATATCATTTCTCTGCGCCTGTTTGTTTTGCGGGGCATTCTGTGGTGTTTCTTTTCTGTCTGCATCAAGCTGGGCATTTAAAAAAGACAGTCTTTTCAGTTTTTCTGAAAGAATGTCTTCTTTGTCAAATTTCTTTGTAACCTCTTTTTCTGCCGTTTCAAGCTCTATTCGTGTTTCATCCAGTGCATCCCGCACATCAGAAAGACGTTTTTCAAAACCAGCCATGCAGTTGTTAAGCCTTGTAATCATTCCGGCAGGATCTGATGACATTTCAATAGTATGTTCACACCTGCCCTGCATATGTATGTAATATAGATTGAAAAATGCATCAAATCTTGAATACAGCTTAAACCCCTTATACTCCCCAATCATGGTCCTCTCAGGTGTCTTTGACTCCTTGGCAGCTGCTATAAGGGCTGCACCGCCTTCCTTTTTGTCATCATATGACACACCGTTAATCCTGATTTCAAAACCATCCGATAGTATTTCCCCGGAACCGCGTGTAATTATATCCTGCCTCAGTCCCTCAATTTTTTCTTCAAGCTTTGCTATCCTGACCGGGTACTCCTTATTGATTGCATCTTCAAGCCTGTATTTCTGGCTTTTGAAATTTGCTTTCAGAAGCTTCAGCTTTGCAACTTCTGTATCGAGTGTCATTTTTTCCTTAATGTATGGATTTCCAGTTGCAAGTGCCTTTACCTCTGCATATGACAGTGCAGCTTCATCCACATCGTCGCAGGAACGTACCGGAGATTTACTGGTCATAATCTGTCCGATGAATTTCTGCTTATTCTCAATGAGCTGCCACGAATAAGAATCAAATGTATTTTCCGTTACATACCTGAATATTTTCACCCGCTCATTCCTGTTGCCCTGGCGCAGTATTCTTCCTTCCTGCTGTTCTATGTCAGATGGTCTCCACGGCACATCTATGTGGTGGAGTGCTATGAGCCTTGTCTGCACATTGGTGCCGGCTCCCATCTTTGCTGTTGAACCTAACAGAAAACGTACCTGGCCGCTTCTTACCTTTGAAAACAGCTCAGCTTTCTGTTTTTTTGTATTTGCATCATGTATAAAGGCAATTTCCTTATCCGGCACCCCCTTGGCAATCAGCTTGTCCTTAATGGCATGGTACACGTCAAAACCTCCGTCGCTGCGCGGTGTTGAAGCGTCACAGAAAATAAGCTGCGTTGATTTGTCTTCCGCCGTCTCCTTCCATATTTCGTATGCCCTGGCAGCACATGCATTCACTTTAGAATTCTCATTGTCAGGCAGCTCCGGATTTATGAGCCGCTGGTCAATGGCACATTTGCGTCCATCGCTCGTTACCTTGAGCATATTGTCGATGCTTGAATCAACCCCTCCTTTTCTTATGTTCTCTGCCCTGTCCCCAAGCGATTTGACTATATCCTGCTGAAACACACTCGGCTTTAAAACCACATTCTCGTAATCACATTCAGGTACAGGAAGTTTAAGCATGTCAGCTGTCTGTATATCTGCACTCTCTTTAAAAAGTGATATAAGCTCTGGCAGGTTAAAAAACTTCGCAAATCTTGTCTTCGCGCGGTATCCTGTGCCCTCGGGAGCAAGTTCTATTGCTGTCTGTGTCTCTCCGAATGTTGAAGCCCAGGCGTCAAAATTTTCAAAGCCAAGCTCCTTTAACCGGCCCGCCTGCAGGTAACGCATATTGGTATAAAGCTCAGTCATGGAGTTTAATATAGGTGTGCCTGTTGCAAATGTTATGCCGCGGCCGCCTGTTATCTCATCAATATATCTGCATTTTCCGTACATATCCGATGCCTTCTGTGAATCATTCTGTGAGATTCCCGCAACATTTCTCATTTTAGTAAACAGAAACAGGTTCTTAAATTCCTGGCTCTCATCAACAAACAGCCTGTCAACTCCAAGCTGTTCAAATGTAACTGCATTATCCTTTCTGCCTGCATCATTAAGTTTAGCAAGCCTTACCTCCAGATTTTTCTTTGTCTTTTCCATCTGTTTGATGGTAAAATGCTCGCCGTTTGATGCCTTAGCCTCACTTATCGACTCAGTAATCTCATCTATCTGTTCCTGCATGAGTCTCTTCTGTCTTTCATCTGACAATGGTATTTTAGCAAACTGGGTGTGCCCTATGATAACTGCATCATAATCACCTGTTGCAATCCTCGCACAGAATCGTTTTCTGCGTGCCGGCTCAAAATCCTTTTCAGTTGCAGCAAGAATATTTGCCCCCGGATACAGACGTAAAAAATCCCCTGCCCACTGTTCTGTCAGATGGTTTGGAACAACAAAAAGCGACTTGTGGCACAGTCCCAGCCTCTTCGATTCCATCGCAGAAGCAATCATCTCAAAGGTCTTTCCCGCGCCCACACAGTGTGCAAGCAGCGTATTGTCTCCATACATGACATGTGCTACTGCATTCAGCTGGTGAGGCTTCAGCTCCACATCAGGTGTCATTCCCGGAAACTTGAGATGTGATCCGTCATACGTTCTCGGTCTTGAAGAGTTGAATAGCTCATTGTATTTTTTTACAAGTACCTCCCTTCTTTCCGGATCCCTGAATATCCAGTCCTTGAACGCCTCCTTTAATGCATCCTGTTTCTGCGATGCAAGCATTGTCTGCTCCCTGTTTATTACACGCTTTTCGCTGCCGTCAGGCTGAAGTATCCTGTCATAGACTTTTACATCCTTAAGGTTCAGCGTATTCTCAAGTATCTGATAAGCATTAATTCTGCCGGTTCCGTATGTTCCTGTGACAAGGGGATTATATGAATCTGCATTCTTTCCTTTTATATTCCATTCACAGTTAATCGGGGCAAATTTTACTGCCACCCACTCCCTTGAAAACAGTCTCTGCGGTGTATGTAGCACATCTTTCATAAACTGCTCTATATACTCTGCGTTAATCCATGTAGCCCCAAGCCTCACTTCTATCTCTGATGCTGTAAGAGGTTTTGGCATTGCCTTCTTAAGATATTCCACATTATCGGAATATGATGCATCCCCCTGTAATGCTTTTTCTGCAGAAATCAATTTTTTTCTTATGTTCCCGGAAAGATATTCCTCTGAAGTCTGCCAGGTACCGGATTCCGGCACCTTAAAAATAATGCCCTTAAGGTCACTTATTATTTCCTCCCGGCTTTTTGTGGTAAGCCCTTCCATATATTCAAGGTCAACAGCTGCTTTTTCTCCCATCGAAACGGACAGTGCCTCAACAGATGTATCCACATGTGTGACAGGGACAGCCTTTCTGATTGTTCTTTTGCTAAACATATCTGCTTTGCCCACAACCTTTCCGTCATCATCAGTCTCCTCTAGTGATGATATAAGGCTGTAGCCTGCGTCTTCCCTGAATGCGGTCTGGTTTGTCCTGGAATTTAAGTACCCGAACTTTTTAACGAAGCCGTCGTAAACATTGTTGAGCCTTGCCTGTGATGCCCTGATTTCTTCATCGGACGCATCATCAAGCTGTAATTCAATAAGCTCTGACACGCTGTCCCGCACATCAATCAGGCCTTTCATGCGCTCAGCTGTTTTTTCCGGAATGTCCTGTGGACGCATTATTGAATTTTCCCTGTAATATATTTTTCCATTTACTGAACAGTAGGAGAAATTTTTAACTCCTGCCTCTGCAGGTATGCTTTCATCCTCAAGCTCTTCATCAGATATTTCAGTATCATCAATGGAAATTTCGCCGCGTATCATCTGTACAGCCTGCCTGAGCCTGTCTGCCAATGAAGTGCCGGATTCCGGTACGCAGGCACTCTCCATTCCATGCGGACCGCTTACCATTTCCATTTTGCCAAGCACCATGTGCGGATTGTTAATGAAATAGCTGTTCATCTCTATTCCATTTTCATCTGTGTCCAGATGTATCCAGTCTTCATCCGTATCTATGTACATATCCCTCTTCTTCAGGAAAATAATGTCTGATGTAACAGATGTTCCGGCATTTTTAAACGCATCGTTTGGAAGTCTTATTGCTCCTAGCAGCTGTGTTCTCTGGGCTATATACCTTCTGACTGAAGGATTAGCCTTGTCCAAGGTGCCCTTGCTTGTAATAAAAGCTATCACTCCGCCCGGACGCACCTTATCGATTGTCTTTGCAAAGAAATAATCGTGGATATAGAAATTGTGTTTGTCGTAGGCTTTATCCAGAACCTTGTACTGACCGAACGGCACGTTTCCTATTGCCACATCAAAAAAATCATTCTGAAAATCTGTCTTTTCATAGCCCTTCACTTCAATGTGTGCATCAGGATATATAAGCTGCGCCATCCTTCCTGTAACAGGGTCAAGCTCAACTCCGTATAGTTTTGATGCACTCATATCTGCAGGCAGCCCTGAGAAGAAATTACCTATTCCCATGGATGGTTCAAGTATATTTCCCTTTGTAAAGCCCAGGTTGTGGAGTACATCATACATTGCATTTATGACTGCCGTGTCAGTAAAATGTGCATTAAGTGTGCTCGCCCTTGCACTGTCATATTCAGTGGTTGTCAGCAGGCTTTTTAATATGTCGTATTCTTCTGACCATGAAACATTTTCAGCATCAAATATTTCCGGTATTCCTCCCCATCCAAGATATGCGGACATGATTGTCCTCTCATCGGCTGTTGCAGGACGTTTTTCAATTTCTATCTGCTTGAGGATTTTGAGTGCTGAAATGTTACGCTGTGCTTTCTGCCTCTTGGTAAGTGTGGATGCATCAGCTTCTGCCAAAACTAAAAGAGCAGTGTAATCAGCTGCTCTTTCGGTAAAATCTTCATTATTCTGTTGTTCTGCATTATCCTTTTGTTCAGCCTCTGTTTCATTTAATGCCTCCGGCTGAGTATCATTTTCAGCCTTATCAGGCTCTATATTTGTTAAGTCTGTGAAGCTGAGCTGCTCTGGTGCCTCTGATTTATATTTATCCGTGGACTGCTCCTGCATTTCTGTTGTTTGAGAAATATTATCTGATTCCTCAGCTTCCGGAATAATATCATTATTCTGTCTGTCACGGCTTTTGTACTCACCGGTTAGTATAAGGGTTCCGATTTCCTGTTCAACGCTGCTCCATGACAGTGTGCCTTCTGCTTCGCCCTGCTCATCACGCCACTGGAAACGTATGCCCTGAGAACCATATGTGTCATATCCATGAAGCCCCATGCCGTCAACCGGCCAGCTTGCCCCGCCAAGTCCGTATTCCTTTTTGATAAGTGCTGTTCTTTTACCGGCTTCCATCTCATTCTGGAAAATCTGTACGACTCTGTCAAAGCCTCCTTCAAAGCCGGTTCCACGGAGCATGACCTGTTTAATATAGTCATGAGGTATATAATCAGCTTTCCGCGGATTCAGATAGCCGTATTTTTCTACCTTTATGCGCTGCTCATCCTCTGTAGGCAGCTCTGGAATGAAATACAGTCCGGTGCCGGATTCCGGTACATACTCATCCTCACCGGTACCGGATTCCGGTACAATTTCATTTTCTACAAAGTGTAAATCACTGTATCCCTCACTATTTCCTCTGCCCTGTTCTGGATGCTGTTCATCATTCGTATCCATTTCAGCTGGTCCTGCATCTTCAGCTGCTCTGTCACTCCTTCCTGTTTTTTCATCTGCGGCACGATTCTGTCCATCTCGTCCTGTGCTCTCTTCTGTACCTTTAGGCAGTGTTCCTGAAGTTCCCCGAACATTAGCATCGTATCGAACTTCGCCCTGTAATTCTTTTTCAGCCAGGTCCTGTGCATAAGTCCGAATTTCGTCAGCGGCTCCTGTGGTTCCTTGTTCGGTATAAGGTTCGGTATCTCGTAGTCCCCTGCTTTGATGTATTCGAGTTCCATATGTTTTATCCTCCCTCTCTGCACTTTTACGCTTTAAAGCATTATAGTCCACACTGGGGTCCCTGTCAATACCATGCACCCTGTCATAGGTTAAAACTGCAATTCCAACTTCACGCAGTGCCTGCTGTGCTGCATCCGTCATGCGTGAGGAAAGCTCACAGAAATCACTTTCAGGCATGTCTTTTATAAATGACATATCATAATCAGGAAAACCGCCTGTCGATAAGCCCATTCTTTCCTTTATCATCCTGTTAAGGCCGTACCTGAAAAAAACCCTGACGTTTCTGCGGTACTCATCCATCTTGTATTTTTCTTCATCAAGTTCACTTAAAGGACTGTTGTCAGACGAATACTTTTCTTGTGCAATATCAGCTGCATACTCATCAGCCAGATATTCCACAAGATAGTCCATTGTATGTTCTATAGATGGCTCCTTTGTGTCATATTTATCAGTTTGCGGCTGTAGTCCATATACTTTTAACAGACGATTCTGTATCGTTTCTGTGTGATATGGTTTTCGTATCCACAGCCTCGGCAGATGTCCTCCCATTTTAGGTACAACACTGGTTACATCCCATACATACTTAAGTTTTCTACTGTTGCTTTCATCAATAAGGGCAATGCCGCGGTTGCCTTTCTTAATCCAACAGCCCATTTTAGAGTTCCATATGTTCATTGTAGCGCATGCAACAGCATCAGGCCGCTGTGCATATATGAGAATCTGATCCATGAAACGGTACCTGTACACACGTGATGCATGTTCAAGAAAATCGTTCCAGGCATTTAAGTCTTGTCTGATGCGCGACTGTGTTTCATGAGCCAGCGCTTTAACTTCATATAGCTTCATTGGCTTTCACCTCGGATAAATGCTAGATTTCAGGTTTTATATTTTTTTCATAAGAAATATTTTTTGATTCCTGTGGAATAATATCAAGCTTATTACGCGTTACCATTTCTATTGAGTTCTCTTTCCTGTCGTACATATACACCTGATTGGAGAGCCTTTCAGACGGACTGACAACATCCATGTTTGTCTGCTCTATGAAAGCCGAAAGGTCATCACAGTCTGGCACCAGCCTTGCATCCATGGCAAGCACTTCATGCGTGCTTGACGGAATGATGATCAGATTTCCTTCCACCTGGTCGGACAGTTCCTTAAATACCTCTGTGTTAAGCAATACTGTTGCACCATTATTTGAAGTATTCTGAACGATCCACGGATATCCGTCAGACAGTCTGCTTACATCCCCTCCTAATAAGTCTGAAATCTGCTCATCGCTCATTCCCCTGTCTTTAAGCTGGCCATACACATAATCAAACAGGTTGGTTACATTCACTTCAAAAAGTCTGGCCATATTTTTTTCAGCCGTATCAAAAAGTTCCTGCTCTGACATTCCAAGCGCAGCTGCAATTTCATTATTTACCATAATCGTTTTTGACAGACCGTCATGATCCGACAGACATATGTTATATGAAACAGTCAGGTCGTTCAGCTGTCTTGTCGGGCACCCTGCCAGTCTTTGTGCATTAGCTTTCGCGTTTGAAATTTCATAAATGATATTTGGCCTGAATCCCTCATCCAATACATCCTGATATTCATTCTCCGGTGCTACATCATATGCCATCAGTACAATGTCTGCAGCATTTTTTGTAACAAGTTCAATGTCCTCTGACAGTTTGTAGTCCTCATATAACTGTGTCAGATTAATGACTGGACACACATTTGTATCCTCTTTTCTTACTACGAGTCCGTCGTAATCCATGCCGTTTACTTTTTTCACACGCTTCAAATGAAGTTCTGAATTCTGATACTCCGGAGGCAGGTAGTCAAGTACTGCATTTTCCACAACATCCTTAAAAATTTCATATTTCATCATTATTTTTCATCCTCCTTTATCTCAGTCTCTGCAGTCTTTTTCAGATATGCAATCAGCCTGTCCGTCTCATGTTCATCAATCCTGCGCTGCATCTCCATCAGATAAATTTTTTCGTTCATGTTCCATTCTCCTTTAAATTTTTATATATTTTTGTTAAACGTTCCGGATTCCGGTACGTGGGTAACCTTTTTCGTTTTTCTGCCGGTAAACTCCTGTTCAGTCTTTTTAATTCTTCTTAACATGCGCAGTTCTTTTCCAAGTTCCTTTATCTCTTGTGAAAGTCTTTCCATATCTTTTTTTGAAATATCATCATCCGGCAAATATTCCTTGAGCTGTTCATATTCATCCTGAAGGGCTTCAAAAGCTTCATCACTGATATCAGGATTCTTCAATTCGTTTTCTATCTGCTCTTTTCTGTCAAGCTGCTTTTTCTGTCTACTGTCCAATGCCTCTGAAGCATCCTTTTTATTCCACTTTTCCCTTTTAAGTGAATTTATCATTTCTTCAAGCCTGCTTTCCCGGTCCTGTATGTTATTCATGTTTTTTAAATTGTTCATTTTAATGTATGAGCACTCATCGAGAAGCCTGTCTATAGCCATAATGTCTCTTCTGACGCCTTTTGTAACTGCATACGGATTAGGCAGCCTGTAAAAGCTTACCGCCTGGTAAAGCCTTCGGTATGTGCCTGTGTTTTTATATATTTCGTCAATCGATGCAAGCTTCTCTTTTTTCTCAAGGTTATCAGCAACTTCTTCATACATCCTGCTTCCGCTTTTCTGCTTTATGCGTTTTGCTATATCCTCCGGAGAATATCCGGATGGCATGTTATAGCTTCTTCTTCTGTGTTTTTTTCCGGCATCGTCCGTGTATGTGTATGTAAAATAAGTCGTGTTCTTCTTCTTTGACTTTCCGGCTCTTACTGAATATCCTGCAATCTTCATATGCTCCATGAACTCCGGCAGTGTATCAGAATGTTTTAAGGCAAGGTCAATGTCTGCTCTTATCACATGTGTCCAGTTCATTCTGCCGTTTTTCTTTTCATTCCATTCTGCATATGAGAGCCCTTTCTTTTTATTCTCTTCAAATTTCAGCGGCTTAAGACCATGCTCCATGCATATTTCATCTGTAACCGGCTGTATATATCTTTCCCAGTCACCATTTTCATATCTGTATTTGTAGCCGTCAGTTCTGCTTACAGAATTAAATATAAGGTGCGAATGGATATGCTTTTTGTCAGTGTGTATTGCAAAAACATAATCATAGTTTTCGCCAAGATACTTTTTTGCAAACTCTTTTGTAATTTTATAAGCTTCATCCGCATCTGTTTCCCCCGGCTCGAACGAAATTACAAAATGATATCCCTGCCTGCCATGCAGCTTTCCATACAGTTCTTTTGTGTCCAGAAATGTCTTTATGATATCTTCACTGTCATATCCCGCATTGCCGCCGACATATAAGCCGTCACACGTTTTTGCTTCGTTATTTTTTTCATCAAGAATATATTTCACAGCATTGGCCAGATGTCTGTGCGGCACCGTTGGTGCCTCCTTCATATGCATAAGCTTTGTAACCGCCAAGTCTGTTTGCCTCCCATCCATGTGCAAAAAGAACGTACCGGATTCCGGTACGTTCAGACTGTAGACAAAGTCCTCGGCTTTTTGCCGGGGATTTTTCTGTATTAAAG